>WBZR01003922.1_pt1 | contig 12732 bp, 14 predicted proteins | sample 5204231 | NCBI WGS metagenome assembly WBZR01 (sample SAMN12412403, study PRJNA552823) | activated sludge metagenome | isolation source: activated sludge from anammox sidestream of wastewater treatment plant... | place: USA: Virginia | collected 2017-08
CTGCCGACGCTGAAGGTGGTCACGCAGGCGCCCGCGCATCCCGATCGCGTCTATTTCGGCGCCACGATCGCACTGGAAGCCGAGGATGGAACGCTCAGCGCCTACCGGATCGTGGGCCCCGACGAATCCAGCCCGGAAGAGGGCCGCATCAGCGTCGACTCACCCATGGCCCGCGCGCTGCTGAAACGCGCCATCGACGAGGAGGTCCTGCTGCGTACCGGAGCGACAAGCAGCCGGTACGTCATCGTCGACATCCGCTACGAATAGCGGCGCCGGTTCAGATCAGGAGCCCCACGATCGCCGCCGCCAGCAGCGTGGCGAGCGTGCCGGAGAGCACCGAGCGCAGGCCCAGCTGCACGATCTCCTCGCGCCGGTCCGGCGCCATCGTGCCGAGCCCGCCGATCAGGATCCCGAGGCTGCCGAAGTTGGCGAATCCGCACATGGCGTAGAGCATGATCGTCTGGCTGCGTGCGCCGAGCGTGCCTGCCGGCAGGGCAGCCATGTCCAGGTAGGCTATGAGCTCGTTCAGTATCGTCTTCGTCCCCATGAGCGCGCCGGCCGCACCGGCCTCCTCCCAGGGGATGCCGATCAGCCACATCACCGGCGCCATCAGCACGCCGAGCGTGCGCTGCAGCGTGACCGGTGCGCCGGCCCACGGCGGCAGCAGTCCGAGCACGAGATTGGCCAGATGCACCAGGGCTACGAACACCACCAGCATCGCCACGATGTTGATGAGCAGCTCCACGCCGGCGATGGCGCCTTTCGCGATCGCGTCCACGCCGGAGCTCGCCGGCTGCGGCGGCGTGAGCTCGCCGGTGGTCACGCGCTCGCCGGCCGGCACCATCACCGCCGCGAGCAGTATCGCGCCCGGGGTGCTGACCAGCGAGGCGGTGATGATGTGGCCCATCGCCTCCGGCATCGTCGTGGCGAGCAAACTGGCGTAGAGGAACATCACGGTGCCGGCGATGGTCGCCATGCCGCAGGTCATGACCGAGAAGAGCTCCCCGCGCGTCATTACCTGCAGGTAGGGCCGGATGAGCAGCGGCGCCTCGATCATGCCGACGAACACGTCGGCGGCGGCCGAGAGCCCGACCGCCCCGCCCACCCCCATGACCCGCTGCAGCACGCGCGAGATCGCCCGCACGATCGCTGGCAGCACCCGCCAGTAGAACAGCAGCGAGGACAGCGCGCTGACCACCAGCACCAGCGGCAGCGCGCGGAATGCCAGCACGAAGCTGCGCCCCGGGGCCGTCTCGGCGTAGGGAAGCTCGCCGCCGCCGAGAAAACCGAACACGAAAGTCGTGCCCGCCGCCGTCGCCTCCCCGAGCGACGCCAGCACCTCGTTCAACACGAGGAAGACGCCCCTGGCGTGCGGAACCTTGAGCAGCACGGCGGCGATGAGGACCTGCAGCAGCATGCCGGCGATCACCGTGCGCCAGGGAAACGCCCGCCGATCCTCGCTCACCATCCACGCGAACCCCAGTATGGCCGCGATCCCCAAGACGCCCTGCGCAACCTGCATGTCCCGCCCTCCCGCGCCCGCCTGCCGGCCACTTTGTCGCAAGCGCGAGTGTAAGTTGCCGCGGCGGCCTCTGGCCACCCGATCGGCATCGCCGTTACACTGCAGCCACCGCCCGCGAGCAGACGAGAACGCTGCCACCATGAACCTCGAGAAAGTCATCTTCGGCTTCTTCATCGTGTTCGCCGCAACGCTGAACTTCGGCTTCGTGATCGGCGAGTTCGACAACCCCGAGCATCACATGGTCTACGAGCTGTTCGCGGCCATCGTCGTCAACCTCATCGCCACCATACTGAAGTTCGGCGATCGCACGCAGGTCGGCGCGGTGCACCTGGCGACCAGCCTGGTCGCGGACCTGCAGCTCATCGCCGCGGCGATGGCGTGGGCCTATGCCAATCACCTCGCCGGCGGGGGGATCACGCCGCCCCAGATGGCCTCGGTCGTATCGCTGGCCGGCGGCGCGCTGCTCGCCAACGCGGTTTCCGTCATCCTGCTCATCGGCGAGACCCTGATGCTGCGCCGCTAGCCCGCCCGGCCGGCGGGAGGGGCAACCATGATCGGACCGGGGCACACCATTCCCTTCCTCATCCTGCGGCGCATGCGCGCGCCGCTCATCGCCCTGGTGCTCATCTACGCCGTGTCCATTCTGGGGTTGGTGTTCATCCCCGGCGTCGGTGCCGACGGCGCGCCGGCGCCGCCGATGGGCTTCTTCCACGCCTTGTACTTCGTCAGCTACACGGCGACCACGATCGGCTTCGGAGAGATCCCTTCCGCCTTCAGCGAGGCGCAGCGCCTGTGGACGATCGTCATCATCTACCTGGCAGTGCTCGGCTGGACCTACACGGTCGTCACCCTGCTGGCGCTGATCCAGGATCGCGGATTCCAGGATGCCCTGCGCGCGATACGTTTCCGGGAGAAGGTGCGCGAGCTGCGCGAACCGTTCTACCTCGTCTGCGGCTGCGGCGACACCGGCATGCAAATACTGACAGCGCTCGATCGCCTCGACCGTCCCGCCGTCGCCCTGGATCTGCAGGAAGGCCGTGTCCACGAGCTGGAACTGATGGACTTCCGCCGGGACGTGCTCGCCCTGACCGCCGACGCGCGGTCGCCCGCGGTGCTGCAGCAGGCCGGCATCGGCCACCCGCAGTGCCGCGGCGTGATCGCGGTGACCAACGACGACCAGGCCAATCTTGCCGTGGCGATGACGGCGCACCTGCTCAGTCCGCAGGCGCGCGTGCTCGCGCGGACGGCAACCGTGCGCGTGACGGAAAATCTCGTCTCGATCGGCATCGAACAGATCATCAATCCGTTCGAGAGATTTGCCGACTACCTGGTGCTGGCGATGCGTGAACCCGGCTGCTACCGCCTGATCGACTGGCTGATCGGCGTGCCCGGCACGCGGCTGAAGCAGGAGCAGACGCCGCCGCGCGGCAACTGGGTGATTTGCGGCCATGGCCGCTTCGGTCGCGCCATCGAGTCGCGGCTGCGCGCGGAAAGGGTATCCGTGCGCGTCGTCGAGCCGCGAACGGACGAGACCGGGAAGACAGACGTGACCGTCAGTGCCGGCACGGAGCGGGAGATCCTGGAAGGCGCCGGTATCCATCTCGCGGCCGGGCTGGTCGCCGCAACGGACGACGACATCGCCAATCTCGCCATTGCGGTCACCGCCCGCGAGGTGAATCCGGATCTCTTCGTCGTCATCCGCCAGAACTCGGCGGCCAACCAGATCCTGTTCGAAACCTTCGATGCCGACCTGGTCATGCAGCCGAGCGAGATCATCGCGCGGGCATGCCTGGCGCAGCTGACGACGCCGCTGCTCGTGCGCTTTCTGCAGCACGCGAAGCGACAGCGCGATCACTGGGCGGACAACGTCATCCTGCGCCTGCGCGATCGCGTCGGCGAGGCGACGCCGCACATCTGGGACGTGCGCGTGGACGCGGCCGAGGCGGAGGCCATCGTACCGTCGCTGCGCTCGCAGCCGGCAGCGGTGCGCCTGGCCGACCTGCTCCGCGACCCGCGTCAGCGGCGCGAATCCCTGCAATGCGAGGCCCTGCTGCTGCTGCGATCCGGCAAGGAGACGGTCCTGCCGGCGCACGAGACCACGCTGGCCGAGGGCGACCAGCTGCTGTTTGCCGGCTCCGCGGGCGCCCGCGGGCTGCAGCGGATGATCCTGCAGGACGCGAACGTGTTGAGCTACGTACAGACCGGGCGCGACGCCCCCGGCGGCTGGGTCTGGCAGCGGCGCCGCCGCGGGCACGCCCGTGGCGGCGGCGACGGCGCGACGACCTCGGGCGGCAGGCCCTGAAGGGCCGCGATCGCCCGGACCGATCCTCCGGCGCAGGAATGCCCCGCACGCGACGGTCCGTGCCCGCTCATTCCCGCAGCAGCAGGCCGTTCAGGGCCGTCGCGAGAGCGCGCGGAGGCAGCTCGCCGCCGATGGCGAGCAGCCTGTTGAACCAACCCGGCACGACGGTGGTGCGGCCCGTGAGCATACCGCGTACGCCGGCTGCCGCCGCCTTCTCCGCCTCCATCAGCGGCAGCCAGCGGAACAGGCGGATCCGGGCCGCGCCGCCCACGGCGTCGAATTCCGTCCGCGTCGGTCCCGGGCAGAGGGCGGTGACCGTGACACCGGTGCCGCGCAATTCGACCGCCAGCGCGCGGGTGAGCGAGAGCACGAAGCCCTTGGTCGCGTAATACACCGCCATGCCCGGCCCCGCCGGTTGAAATCCCGCGAGCGAGGCGACGTTCAGGATGCGTCCGCGCCGTCGTTGCAGCATGCCCGGCAGCGCGAGCTGGGTCAGCGAGGTGAGCGCCTCCATGTTGAGCCGCATCATCCGGGCGACGGACTCGACGTCGGCGTCCGCCACCCTGCCCGCCAGACCCACGCCGGCGTTGTTCACCAGCACGTCGACCTCGCGCCCGCCCTGCCCCGCCGTGGTCCAGAGCTCCCGCGCGGCGCCCGCCGCGCTCAGATCCGCGGCGATGACCGTGACCGAGGCCGCATGCGCGCGCTGCAGTTCCCCGGCGAGCCGTTCCAGTCTTTCGATCCGCCGTGCCGCCAGGATGAGAGCGTAGCGGCGCGCCGCGAGCGCGCGCGCGATCTCCGCGCCGATGCCGCTCGAGGCGCCGGTGATCAACGCGAGGGGGTTGGTGTTCGACGTGTTGTGCATGGACTCCCCGTCCGGACATTAATATACTGAACCATGTAGTAAGTTAATCGCATATTTCTAGACCGTCAAGTACACAAATGAGCGACCACGCGCCCAGGCGCCCCGGACGACCCAGGGACATGGCGAAGCGGGAGGCGATCCTGCAGGCGGCGGGCAGGCTGTTCCTCGAGCACGGCTTCGAGCGCACCACCATGGACACCGTCGCGGCCGCCGCGGGCGTATCCAAGCTCACCGTCTACAATCATTATCACGGCAAGGAGGGGCTGTTCCGCGCGCTGATCGCGCACAAGTGCCAGGAGTACTTCGAAGGCAGGGACTTCGAGCATCTGGGCACACTGCCGCCGCAGCAGGCCCTGACGCGAGTGGCCAACGGGTTCCTCGGGCTCATGTACCAGGGCGAGGTGCTGTCACTGTACCGGCTGCTGATCGGAGGCGCGTCCGAGCATGCGTCGCAGAATCGCGCGTTCTACGATGCCGGGCCGCGCCCCACCGTCGAATCCCTCGCCGGGTTGCTGGCCGGTTTTCATGCCCGCGGACAGTTGCGCGTCGCGGATCCGGAGCGGGCGGCCGAGCACCTGCTCGCGATGCTGCAGGGCTGCATGCACCAGCGCGCGCTGCTGAACGTCGAGCCGGCGCTGCCACGGGCCAGGGCGCTGAAGGAGCACGTCGAGGACGTCCTCGCCGTCTTCATGCGCGCCTACGCGCCATCCAGCGCGCAGGACTGACGCCCGCAGAGCGCGACGGCATCACACTCGCGGGCGTTGCTGTGTCGCCGCGGCGCGATCGATGATGGCTGGTCATCAGGGGAGACACGGTCATGCCCATCGTAGTGATCGATCCGGGACACGGCGGCAGTGAAAAGCTCGGCGGCTCCAGCCCCAGCAACGCCGCGGGACCCTGCGGGCTGCTGGAGAAGACGGTCACGCTGCGGGTCGCGCGCGCCGCGCGTACGGCGTTGCGTGCGGCCGGCGTGGGCGTGGTTCTCACCCGCGGTCGCGACGTGAATCTCGGCCTGCTCGCGCGCGCCATCGTCGCGCGCGAGGCCAGGGCGGCGGCCTTCGTATCGATCCACTTCAACGGCTGGACCGATCCCCGCACCTAGGGCACGGAGACCTACCACGACACGCTCGCCGCGGAGCACTCGCGGGCACTCGCCCGCGTGTTGCACGAGCGCCTGGTGGTCGCCACCGGTCTGAAGGGTCGCGGCGTGAAGCAGGAACGCTTCGGCGTCATCCGCAGCGATCGGCACGACCCCTCCACCGCCGCCACGCTCGCCGAGGTGAGCTTTCTGACCGATCCGGCGGAGGAATACAGGCTGCGCGACCCGGCCTACGTCGCGCGCCTCGGCGAGGCCATCGCCACGGCCGTCATCGATTCATTGCGGGCTCGCGGCCTGATGCCGGCGGGACAGCCCGCGACGAGGGACCGGCGGGCGCCCGCAGGCGCCGGCACCGATGAGCCGGAGGACGCCTACGCTTTGCATGCGGCCGGTCGCCCGCGCGCGGATGATGCGGCGCGGAAGCGACGGCGCGCACGCTCGCGGCGCTGAATCGCGGCGCGCACACGCGCGCGACCCGGCCCGAACAGACCTTCGGCAACGACGGCAAAAACAGGCACAATGCCAGGCATGCGTTTCGAACACCTGGTCCAGGTCAACGACCCGCTGATGCCGCTCCTCGACCCCTTGTCGCGCGCGCAGGTCTGGCGCGGACTGGTGCTCCGGGTCGCCGATCCGGTCCGGTTCCTCCCCGGTCTGCTCCATTGTTCCATCGGCAAGCGCGCCGTACACGGCGATACCATCACCTTCGATCGCACGCTTGACTTCGGCAGTTTCGAGGTTCACGACCAGGTGACCCTCACGACGCTGGATCACATCGAGGTGCGCGCGCAGGCGGGCGACACCTTTCCCGCCGGCCGCCTCACCATGCAGATCGAGGAACCCAACAGCGACGTGCTGTTCGTGCGATTCGTCTACGAGATGGACGGCGACCGGCGCGAGGACGGGCTCGACGCGATGACCGACGGCGCGCGCCGCAAGGCCTATGAGCTGTCGGACATCGACACCATACGTCACATACGCGCGCTGGCCGAACGCGGCGCGCTCGACTGAGAGCGCCCGCGACCGCACTCAGCCGCCCGCTTCCCCGACGATCCGCAGCAGTTCCTCCCCGTAGCGTTCCAGCTTCCTCACGCCGATGCCCGGAAGCTCCGCCAGCGCGTGGAGATCCCGTGGCGCGGCGGCCGCGATCGCGGCAAGCGTGCTGTCGTGGAAGATGACGTAGGCCGCAACGGCCTGCGTCCTGGCCTGCGCGGCGCGCCATGCCTTCAGCCGCGTCAGCCGATCCCCGGCTGCGCCCGCGGCCGGGACCTGCGCGAAGCCCGCGCGCTTGCGCTCGCGCGCGTTGCGGCGTGGGGCGGCCGGGCGCAGCGCGACGCGCTGCTCGCCCTTCAGCACCGGCCTGCTCGACTCCGTGAGTTGCAGCGCGCCGTGGCGACCGTGATCCGGGCGCGCCAGTCCCAGGGCCACGAGCTGGCGGAACACGCCGCGCCAGGCCGCCTCATCGAGGCCGGCGCCGATGCCGAACACCGACAACGACCGGTGTCCCCAGCGCTGCACGCGCTCGGTGTCGCGACCGCGCAGCACGTCGATGAGGTGCACGGCCCCGAAGCGCTGGCCCGTGCGGTAGATAGCCGACAGCGCCATGCGCGCTGCCTCGGTCGCATCCCAGGTCGCGGGCGGAGCGAGACAGGTGTCGCAGTTGCCGCACACCGTCGCGGTCTCGCCGAAGTACTCCAGCAGGCGAATGCGGCGGCAGCCGGCCGTCTCACACAGCCCGAGCAGCGCGTCGAGCTTCGCGGCGGCGATGCGGCGAAAGGCCTCGTCGCCCTCCGAGGCGTCGATCAGGCGCCACTGCTGCACGGCGTCACCGAGCCCGTAGACCATCCAGGCATCCGCCGGCGCGCCATCGCGACCGGCGCGGCCGGTCTCCTGGTAGTAGGCCTCGATGCTGCGCGGCAGATCCAAGTGCGCGACGAAGCGCACGTCGGGTTTGTCGATACCCATGCCGAAGGCGATGGTGGCGACCATGACCACGCCCTCCTCGTCCTGGAACCGCGCCTGATGCGCCGCGCGCGTGGCGCTGTCCATGCCGGCGTGGTAAGGGAGCGAGCGCACTCCCCCGGCGGCGAGCCAGGCGCAGATCGCCTCGACCTTGCGCCGCGAGAGGCAATAGACGATGCCCGCCTCGCCGGGATGCTCCTCGCGCACGAAACGCAGCAGCTGGCCGCGCGCGTCCGTCTTCTCGACGATGGTGTAGCGGATGTTCGGCCGATCGAAACTCGAGATGAACACGCGCGCACGGCCCAGCGCGAGCCGGGTGATGATCTCCTCGCGCGTCTGCGGATCGGCCGTCGCGGTGAGCGCGATCCTCGGTACCTCGGGGAAACGCTCGCACAGCATCGACAACTGCAGGTACTCGGGGCGGAAGTCGTGACCCCATTGCGAGACGCAGTGCGCCTCGTCGATGGCGAACAGGGCGATCCGCGCCCGCGCAACGAGCTCCAGCATGCGCGGCGTGAGCAGCCGCTCGGGCGCGAGGTAGAGCAGGTCAAGTTCGCCATGAACGAAGGCGCGCTCCGTCCTCGAGGACTCGCTCGCATCCTGGGAGGAGTTCAGGAACGCCGCCCGCACCCCGAGCTGCCGCAGCGCGGCCACCTGGTCCTGCATCAGGGCGATGAGCGGCGAGACCACGATCGCGGTTCCCGGCCGCAGCAACGCCGGCAACTGGTAGCACAGCGACTTGCCGCCGCCCGTGGGCATCAACACCAGCGCGTCGCCGCCGCCGGCGACATGAGCGAGGATCTCGCGCTGCGCGCCCCGGAATGCGGTGTGCCCGAACACCCGCCGCAACATGTCCAGCGCGGCGTCCTCTGTCGCCGGGGCGTTCAATGCAGCGTCGCCGGGCCGCCGCAACAATGCTTGAACTTCCGCCCGCTGCCGCAGGGACACGGCGCGTCGCGGCCGACCCGGATGGCCTGCGGATCCGCGTCGGGGAACATCTCGCCCTCGGCCTGCGCCCCCTGCAGCGCACGGCCGACACGGGCATAGGCACGCATGGCCTCCGGCAGCGCCAGCAGGATGCTGCCGGCGAAGCTCTCGATGCTGCTGTCCGGACGCACCGACTCCTTCACCAGCGCCTCGGCAAACTCGCGGCTCGAAAAGAACATCAGCATCATCGTCAGCGCCCCCAGCTCCTTGTCCAGTTCGCTGCCCTCCTTCACGAACGGATCCCAGAGCTCCAGCAGGTAGTGATAGCCCTCGGCGAATCCGCTCGCCCATTGCCGCAGCGGCGCGGCCTCCTCGAGGTTGGCCACCGGTTCGGCGCACGGCTCGCATCCGGTCGGCAGATCCGGCCTGCCCGCGACGACACCGTCGTTGATGTGGCTGTAAAGGGCCATCATCGATTCGACGATGGCGTTGGCCTCGCTCTCGGTCGCATACTCGGGCTCGCCGTCATTGAAGACCATCGGCAGCCATTCCGACGGCATGATGAGCTCCGGGGCGCAGCAGACGGCGAACAGAAAGCCGGCGAGCTCCGGATAGGTCATCGTTCCGTCGGGATTCTCCGGAAGGGACAGAAACCGCAGCAGCCGCTGTGCGTGTTCCCGCGGGAACTCCATCGGATTATTCATGTGCGCGCCGCTCCGCCTGAGCCGACCGTGGTGATCCGCCCCTGGTCAGGAGCGCAGCGGCACTCCGATCAGGGCGCCATGGAGATAGAACAGGAAGAGCGCCCAGCCCGCAATGCCGGTCACGATCGCGAGCGCGCTGCCCGATGCGGTGGCCGGAACGCTGGCGACCCCGGCGGCGCGACCACGCCGGCGCGCCGCGCGGAGATCGAGCACCGCCCATGCCAGGACCCCCCCGAACAGCAGCAGGTCGGCGAGCGTGCCGTTGGCGAGCAGGTGCGCGAACGCCCATACCTTCACCCCCGCCAGCATCGGATGGCCGAGTGCCGACTTGATGTGATTGGCGGGGACGTAGGCGGCGGCGATCAGGATCATGGCCGGCAGCATCAACACGCCGGCAACGGGATGCGTCCACGGCGGCGGCATCCACAATTGCACGGCCTCCGCGCGCGCCGTGGCATAGCCGTAGACGATCAACGCCAACCCCGCGGCGGACACCAGCGAGTAGGCCCCCTTCCAGCCGCCGGCGCCGAGGCGCGCGATCTGCCGGCCGCGCCAGTCCTCCGCGAAGATGCGTACCGAGTGCGTACCCAGAAAGACGACGAGGCCGAGAATCAGTGGCGCCATGGGCGATGCTCCGTGCGTTCAGCGCGCGCCGTCAGCAGGCACGGCCTATGATCTGCGCGGTGACTATCATCTCCTTCAGCAGCGACAGCGACGCGCCGCCCGGCACGGCGTACGGATCGAGCACCGCCTTCTCGGAATACTTCAGCAGCGTGCCGGGATTGACCCTGGCGAGATCGACCAGCCCCATGGTCCAGCCCGCAAAGCATCGCTCGGAAATGTCCTCGAAGCTCAGTATGGTCACCCGCTCATGGCGGGGATCGGCGGCGATCCGGTTGTAGAGCGCGCTGACGGGCTCGCGCCCGCCCTCGAGAGCCTGCATGAAGACCGACCCGTCGTGGCAGAGCAGGCCGGTGATGCCGAGCATCGGGTTCCTGACCCTGGATTGCTGCAGGATCGAGTCCACGACATTGACGGCTGCGCCCTTGGCGAGACGGCTGGCGTAGAGCAGGCGCACGAGCATGAGTTCCCCCTGTCAGGTGCGAGTATTGTCGAGCAGCGCGAGAAACTCCCGGCGCAGGACGGCGTCCTTCAGGAACGATCCGCGCATCACGCTGTTGGTCATCCGCGCGCCGTTGTCCTTCACCCCGCGCCACTGCATGCAGAAGTGATCGGCTTCCATCACGATCGCCAGCCCGTCGGGCTGCAAGTGTTCCTGCAGCAGGTCGGCCAGACGCGCCACCGCCTCCTCCTGGATCTGCGGCCGGCTCATCACCCAGTCCGCGAGCCGCGCGTACTTCGACAGTCCAATGAGATTGGAGTGCTCGTTCGGCATGACCCCGACCCACAGCTTGCCGATGATGGGGCAGAGGTGGTGCGAGCAGGCGCTGCGCACGGCCAGCGGTCCCACGATCATCAGCTCGTTGAGATGCTCGACGTTGGGAAAGTCCGTTACGTCCGGCGGCGGCGTGTAGCGACCGCGGAAAACCTCCCTGAGATACATCCTGGCCACGCGGCGCGCGGTCTTCTGCGTGTTGTGATCGTTGTCGGTATCGATGACGAGGCTGTCGAGCAGCGCGACCACCATTTTCTCGACCTCCGATTGCAGGAGTTCGAGCTCCCCGCTCTCGATGTAATCGGCGATGTTGTCGTTGGCGTGAAAGCGCGCCCGCGCCGCGCGCAGCCGCTCGCGGATGCGGCGGGACACAGGTGCATCCGCGCCTGCAATCCCGCTGCCCGTGTGCTCGCCCGCAAGCGGGTTCGCCGGTGTCTGCCCCATCTTGCCTGCCATGTCGCCGGACCGAGCGAGCATGTTAGAGCCATTCGCCGGCGAGATCGACCTCGGTGCCGGCGCACGCGGAGGAGCCTCTGCCCGGGCGGACTCTGCGCCGGCAAACCGGCACCCGGGCGGGGATCGAACGCCGCACCGCAGGCCGTAGCGGTGCCGGCGTCAGGCCCGCGCATGGCGCCAGATCAGCGTGCGGTTGTTGGCGGGCATGGCGCAATCCTGAACGAGTATCAGGCCGGCTGCCCGCGCCAGTGCGTCGACGGCCTCGAAGTCGCGCACGCCCATATGCTCGCCCTGCCCCTTGAGCCAGCGATCGAATGCCGCATTGCTGTCGCTCGTATAGCGCCCCCCGTAATTGAAGGGTCCGTAGACGGCAACCACGGCGCGATCGGCGAGCACGATCGGCAACTGCGCGAACAGGGAGCGCACGCACTCCCAACCCATGATGTGCAGGGTGTTGGCCGAGAAAAGCGCGTCGTACTCCCGGGCCGGCCAGGCGCCGCCGACTTCCAGTTCGACCGGCGGCGGCGTATTCGGCAGATTCGCCTCGCTCAGCCAGGCGCTGATGCCGGGCAGGTTCTCCCGCAGGTCCGAGGTCTGCCAATCCAGGTGCGGCATGGCGGCGGCGAAATGCACCGCATGCTGGCCGGTACCGGAGCCCACCTCCAGGACCCTGCGGCAGGCGGCGAAGTGCGCTTTCAGCAGATCCAATATCGGACCGCGATTGCGCTCGCAAGATGGCGAGTAGGGTTTGTACACGTGCTCTGACCGCCTGCGGCGTGATCGCCGGCGCCGGGACCGGTCGCGACCGCCTCGCCGCCGGGCGACCGCCCGCGAATTATACGGTCCCGGAAGCCCGGCCGGCCTGCAACCCCGCTCCGCGGGCGTGGTCTGAAAGGCGAGGATCGCCGCTGCCGCCGAGGGAGGCGTTAAGATGCGGGTCCGCGGCCCACGCCGCTGCAAGATGCCCTGCGGCCGCTCCGGCACCCGGGCCGGCAATCAAGATGAAGAGACCCTGTCATGCGTGAAGGCATACCCCGGACCGTATTCCTCAAGGACTACCAGCCGCCGGCGTTTCTGATCGACACGGTCGATCTGGACATCGCCCTGCTCGAGGAACAGGCGATCGTGCGCACGGTGCTGGCCGTGCGCCGCAACCGCACGTGCGCCGGCGGCCCGGCGCCGCTGGTGCTGGACGGCGAGGATCTGCAGTTCGAATCGGCCGCCGTCAACGGCAGGCCGCTTTCGGCGCAGGAATACCAGGTGACCGCGCAGCGCTTCATCCTGCCCGATGCGCCCGATGTGTTCACCCTGGAGACCACGGTGCGCATCAACCCCAGGACCAACACCACGCTGAGCGGCCTGTACTGCTCGAAAGACGGCTACTTCACGCAGTGCGAGGCCGAGGGCTTCCGCCGGATCACCTATTTCGTCGATCGCCCGGACGTGATGGCCCGCTACACGACCACCATCCACGCCGATCGCCGCCGCTATCCGCTGCT
>WBZR01003923.1_pt1 | contig 12726 bp, 7 predicted proteins | sample 5204231 | NCBI WGS metagenome assembly WBZR01 (sample SAMN12412403, study PRJNA552823) | activated sludge metagenome | isolation source: activated sludge from anammox sidestream of wastewater treatment plant... | place: USA: Virginia | collected 2017-08
CAATGGCGCGACGCTGCTTCCCGATGTCATCGCCGGTGTGAAGTTCGTCAATGGAGAAAAGGCCGAGAGAAACGCCGCCTGATTACCGCGTCATCAACGAAATTTGACCATTACTCCCTTGCAGAGCTTCAGCGCCATTCGTCATTAGTTTTTTTCTGCAATACTCCGCAGGCCCTGACCCAGGTGCGGAGGACAGCCAATCTACACCTCCAGACCAACTCTTACTCAGGGGAAAGTATTTATCGATGCTGCTGTTGCCATTGAAGCTCGACCTTCTTGAACACAACGTAAAGCACGAGAAGATGTACAAGAAAAAGACATGCCAAGTAAATCCGCTCACTGACGAGCTTAAACCGAGGAAGGCAATGGACTGGCATATCCAAACTAGCCGATGCTGGCCTCGTCATCATTGGCAATGATGCAAAAAAAACAACTGGATCAAGAACGTTGGGCTCGGGTGCATTTAGAAATTCGCCAGCGTCCGCAATGGCAACAAACGGTGATGGGGGAGTTTCATTCTGTTGAATGTGCTCGAGCCCGTAAGCAACTCGACTCAATAACATCTGTGGGAGGATCATCAGGGGTAGTACGGCTACCGCGGCACGTTCGCTACTTGCGAGTGATGAAACTGTAAGCCCAAGCACCGCCCCACCGAGGCCAGCAAGAAACACAACAGCTTCACCATGCGCAAAATTGTTTTGTAAAATTGCATCGCGAGCGATGCTATTCATTGGGACATGGGTAACCATAAAATGAGTAAAACCAAAGAGGACAAACGATTGAATGCCTGTGATAAGAACTACAAACAAGAGTTTGCCAAAAAGATAAGCATCTGCCGATAAACACACTAACCGATCACGCACATATAGTTTTCGCTCTCGTACAATTTCGCGCACCGCAAGAGTCATTCCAAGCCATATGCTCGAAACTATGACAAAAAAGTGAATGTAACATGAGTCACTTTGTTTGTGTTGGGATATCACGACTAATGCGGCAAGAGCCAGGGGTTGCAAACATGTAAACATGCTGGAGGTCCGGTCACGCCACATGCCCAGCATTGAACGCTGCGCGACTATCATCGTCTGTCCAACAAGAGTAAACGGCTTCACACGCGGCTTGGGTCGTATCAGATCCGTTCCCGATGTGCGTCTGTGTTTCGGTTGCGAATCATGGCCGATTGGCTCTTGAATTGGATCTGAGCCTGGACCTTGCAGGCCTAGCTTGTCGGTGACTTCCCGCAGTGTATCAAACAAGTCTGGAAAAGTTTGCACTCCAAACCTCGGAAGAAGCTCATTGGGTGTGCCACAAAACTCGAGGTGCCCGACGCCGGACTGAAGTCCAATCACGGCGACCTTATCGAAATATCCGATGAGGCCCATTGTATGTGTCGAGCAGACAACGGTAATTCCTTGGCGAGTCAAATTCCTGAGTATGCGTATTACCCTCGCTTCCATACTCGGATCGAGTCCGCTTGTCGGCTCGTCGAGTAATAGTAATCGGGGGCGCAAAAGAAGTTCGATTCCAATACTCACGCGTTTTCGCTGTCCCCCGGAGAGAACGCGAACCAACTTCTGTCTGTGCTCACTCATCTCGACAAGCTCAAGGGCACGGTCAACAAGCTCCCGCCTCTTCGCTCGACCGAGCGACGGTCGCCGCATTCTCGCAGCCATACTAAAGTTCTCAGTTACCGTCAACGCCTCGTACACCAAGTCGTCCTGCGTAACGACACCTGTCTTGGAACGAAATTCATCGAGTCCATTCTCTAGGGGAATTCCGTCGTAACAGATTGTCCCGAGGCTCGGTTTGACCGTACTTGCCAGACAGCCAAGTATTAGACTCTTGCCGGAGCCGCTTGGGCCTATGATGCCGACGAAGCTGCCAGGCTGTATCGAAAAGGTAATATCTCCCAATAGCTCTCGCCCGCCTCGTCGAACGGCTAGTCGATCAACAGTAAGCCCGATTGGACCTGTGCCAGGCAAGGGAGACAGTTTTTGGCCATCGAATCGGAAGGAAGGACTTGAGCCAAATCTGACTAGGTCACCTGCTTTGAGCGGTGTCGTTGCGTTTCGACGGAGTCGAACTCCGTTTAGGATCGTCCCGTAGCGGTTGGAAAGCGCTTCAATAACGACACGGCCATTGACGATTGCCAATCTTAGGTGCAGCGCGGAGATCGAGGGGTGTTTGATAATCACGTTTGCATCCGCCGCATGGCCGACGACAATTGATTGATTGGTAGGAATATGGATAGGCAGCCAGTCTACGGCGTCCGAGAGAGCCTTGGCTTTGCGTATTGACTCTTTGTTCACCGCATCACGTCGCAAGAATAGGTAATTAAATACTCTGGAGCCACGCTAAACCGTGCCTCGAATAGGAGATGATCAAGCGAGTGTTGCTCGACCAAGAACTCCCCCTTCAGTTGTGACGACGTTACAATTCGATCGTGGAATGAAAAGATCATGCTGCCCTTTGGAGCCCATTTTGCCATGGATTCCGTCGAGCGATCTGTCGAGTGCAATTCAAGAATACCACTATCAAGGACAATTTCTGCTGTCGGGCGCTCAGGAGTACCTCCATCTCGCCCTCTCCGGGCGGTCAGTGAGCCGGAAATAGTCGATCGGAGCGACGGATCGACTAGTTGGGCTAGGTCCGATCCCTGAATCGTCCACGTGTCACCTTCTTTGCACTCAGGATTTGGCAGGATATAGGCGTCGAAGACTACAGAACTATTGAAGATGAGATCCTGTTCGTCGGCGGAGAGGTCACAGCCTAATGGTTGTATGGCGGTCACCCCTGTGCCATTAACATAGGTGATCTTCACTTTCTTGCCTTCAAGGGAATCTAGTAATGTTCCGATTTGCATATCTGGGTCTTCCGCGGCCGTGTTGATCAACTGCTTAACCGTCGGGTCGGATAGGAGGGAATTTGCCGCGTCGACCGATACCCGTGTCCAACCTGGAGTCAGGCCGTAGAAAGTACCGCCAGCCTCAAGAAGCAAGTGTGCAGGGAGTCCAAGTTCTAATCGGATTCCTTCGATTTTGGACCAGATAGAGAGCGTGCGGGCACGCCGAAATTCCTGGACCAACATAACCGTAGTTCCATCGTTTGATTCGATCATTCTCAGCAATTCTGCCTCTGCAAGGTAGTGCAGGGTCGTGTCATTGACAATACCCCAGTCTTTACTGGACGCCCTGGCCGTGAGGGCGATCTTGAGAAGCGATCGATAGGTGTATCCCTGTCGATAGGTTTGGACAATGCGACTTTTGTCGACAGTCCCGCTGGGCTTTGCGGGAGAGCTGCCTTCCCTTTCCAGATCTCCGCGCGTCTTAATCGCCTTGTCCTTTACCGATTCGCGTTTGGGCTTACCCGGGGCAGCACCTTCTGAGCCCGGCCTAAGTACAATTACCAGAACAAGGGCGACAAGGGTTAATAATATGCCCGAAAGCAAGAAGACAACGAAGGGAGAAGTACCCGCCCGCCGCATCCGGGAATTGATCAGTGCGTTCATGGTTAGCCTCCAAAGAGATGGCCCGAGGGGAGCCAAGACCGACAGGGTCTTTGCCGTTCGAACAAGAGATTTTATGGCGATTGCCTGTTATTACACATGCGTTATTGTGACTGTCTCCAAGGAATCGATGAGCAAAGTGCTACTGAATCTCGATCCAGTCAAACCAAGAGTGAAACACAGGCATAATCAGACGTGTCACCGAGCAGGCGGGCGAAGCCGCCAAGAGCGAGAGCCTGGCCAAATTTACAGGATCATTGCAAGCGACGAATAGACTGCCGTGGAAGACTCCCGGCCGAGCGATCACTTGGCTCAAGCCCCATCCAAGACCCGCCGCCATGCTTGCATCGAGGACAGTTCCGTTGGCGTTGCGTTTGTATAGCACGCCGTCCTTCGATCCGGCGAGATAAACGTGGTCAGCTTCATCCAACATTACTGCACGCAGGGACTGACTGGCCGCCGTGTAGAACGGATAAGCGCGGTCCAACAAAAATGAGCCATGGCGATCTGGCGGCTTTACTCCACCCGATTTATGGACTTCCGGGCGAAGCTGTTGAAGACGTTGGCCCAGAAGTAGAAACGTGCACGCCGACTCACGAAGCTTCTTCCCATGCATTTGGGATTCCTCCTAATCAGACGCGTCGGACGTGATTGCCCATGCAATTGAGAGGCATAGGCCACGATGACGACAGAAAGGATAACGCAATCCCCGGACGCAAACAATCTGAACGATGGTGAATCTCCGCCGTGGATTGCGCGGAAAGGGGAGCTGAATTGATGGCGAATGGCGTGCCAAAGAACGAGCTGGATTCAGCTTACGGCGAGTTCGGTGCCTCGTTGTTGGGAGGACCGCCTCACTTGGCGAGATAATTCCTCCGCACCCAGCCGTTGTGCGTTGAGTCGATGGTTTCGTAGAGCATGCTGCCATCCGTCTCGCGGACGTTGGACATGACCTGCTGGTACCTCCGCTCGCCGAAAACCTGGCCCGCCTGCGCCGCGCCCAGGAACATGCGGACCGCTTCCAGACTTGAGCCGGGCGATGCCTTCGACTTGACCTTCTCCGCGACTGCCTCGACGGCGCAGGCATCCAGCAGCTTGGGCCAAAGCTTGGCAAAGAGTGCGTGCGATCCGTAGGTGTCGGCGCAGCTGATCCGACCATTGATCACCGCGACGTAGCCCAGCGTGTCCGCGCGTTTCTTGATGATGTCACCCAGTGCGGTGGCATACTCCCCGGAGGCTGATTTGACTGCCTCGTTCTCCATTGTCAGCTCCAGGCTGGTCGGTGATTCTCCGTCCCGGGCTCCCACCATGAGTCCGCCGCCCAGTCCACCCTGCTGCTCGGCCACACCACTCCAGACCATCGACTGATCCTTGGCATAGCGCACGGCGAGCTTGATCGACTTCGAGCACACGGCATTTGAAGAACTGGTGAAGCGATCCGATGCTTCACCTCCCCGGCGCGTCCAACGGCCCTGTTCCACACAGAATGAATTGATTGGAATCCTCCCCGACTTTGGCATGGCAATGAGATCGTCGGCAATCACCCGATCCTGCTTTCCACCACGGACGATGTCCCCCGCCTGAAGAAAGATCGCGTCCTTGTCAGAGATGTTTTCGATGGCGAGCTGCTGAACATGGCCGGTCTCGTGGACGATGACCTTCTTCTGATCCAGCGCCTCCTGCAGCGTGAGATAGAACTGGTTCTTGAGCACATCGGGGCCATGCACCAGATAAATCGTGAGGTTTTCGTGGGTGAATGGTCCGGTGATCTCCGGCGCATCGGAATCCGGCTTGTTCTTATTCCTCGTTTGCTCGGTTGGTGGGGACGCTTCCCCTGAAGGAAACAAGGCAAAAGCGGCAGCCAGGCCCATCGAAATCGCGACAAAAACACCCTTCATGATCGAGCCTCCCTCGACGAGCTTGGTCGCCCCCAAAAGTACTCATACGCCTCAACCGTTCACCAGTTCTACCTGCGGCCACTGGAATGGACGCATCAACCCCCAACCTGTTTCCCTTGGAGCGAAACCTCCCTGTAGTCCATGAAGATGGAGGATGTTGTGGGTTCCTTAGAAACCGAGGGCAAGGGATACCGAAGCATGACGGTCTCGCTACGATTGGCCTTTCCGAGTCGCGGATCATCATGCGGTTCGAACTGCAGGTGGTAAAAACTTCTCCTTCGTGGAGTGGGCGGATCCAAGTAATTGTCTGCGCTCAGGAGGTGCCGCTTCGCCGGGATCCTGCGTAATGGGTAGCGAGGGAATTGCCATCGTCATCAAGACGGATCGCTGTCGTGAGCCATCCCTCGGCTTGTAACTCAGGGCGGCGTGTGGCATAGGCCGATGTTGTGGTCCGAAAAAAAGAGGATTGGGAAGGCAAGAGAGCGGTCAGCGAAGCAGCGTGGAAGGGCAAAAATGCCTCAGGACCCGAGCTAACGTCCGAATAATAACAAATAATGCTCTCCCAGACAAGGGACGATTTCGCGCCAACTGCCGTAAACACGGTTATCACCTATGTTTACGTCAAGTACCACGCTGATGCCCCCTGGTTGGACGGCCCCATATGGCTGCCGTTAACCGTCCATTTCCAATGCTACGCCAGCTTGCATGTGAAGAATCTTGGCATTGTAGGTCGGGGTTTGTGGTCGTATCAGATGATGACCCACCTGCGTGGCACCCAGGGTCTGAGCGAACTCCCTGGCGATGTAGCATGAGCGGTGATCGCTCTGGATCATGGGGCGAACATAACTGGGCAATTTGCCCAGGGCCGTCGCCGCGGCAATCGAGACGCTGCGACCATCCATGAAGCGAAGCAGCTCATGATGGAATATGTACCGCAAGTACACATCGAGGAACGCGAGCAGATAGTAGTTGCGTTCATCGACCTTCACGTAGCGGATGTCGGTCTGCCAGCGCTGATCGGGCTTCGACCTCCCCGAGGCGGGAACATCTATCTGCGGCGAATGCGGCGACGACATGGTGCTGCGGCAATGCGCGGTGCGGAAGACCGGATCCGATCAGTATCTTCTGCTGGTCCCCGCCCGGGGCATCCCGCGCCGGCTGGTGGTGAAAGTTCATCGCGGGTTGGTGACGGAAGTCCAAGGCATTCCCGAGGGAATGCGGGTCGAAGTCCGGGACTACGATACGCCCCAGGGGAGCGAATCGAGCTCCCGCAAGATTGAAAATGACGACGAGGGCCCCTACCTGGCCGAGGTTTACGACGGGTCCGCGGAATCAGAGAGAAGACAAAAAAATGAGGGGCATCCGAGCTTAAGAAACACATTCGACAACTTAGCGATACAGCAACGGCTCCATCACTTTTTCGAACGTATTTGGAGTCGTGTGCAGAACTACTTTCCAGCCGGCGTCCGCCAACAACATCGTAACGACTTTCCTCAACCTTTTGCGACGACCTATTGTTGTTTGCTTCGGGCCTCGACCTGGGACCACCGTTCCGATCGCGATAGTGACTTTCGTTTTCGAGGAATTTAGCCATTTCAAGGCATTGTCGTCGCGTTGACCGATGATCGACCGGACGATGTTCTCGGCAATCGGATTCACATCGAGCCGCGGAGCCATCGGTGCAAGTTGGCGCGGGCGCGGTTGTTGATTGCAATCCGCTTTGCCTGCATCAATATCAACGGTCCAAGTGTAAACATGCCCCACTGATGATCCATTTACCGTGGTAGCATGACGCTCGTGTTCAAACGTGAGAACTGGAGGATTCCAGGTTGGTTGTTCCACACGACCATAAATCTTGGATCCTTCCATGTTCTTGCAGCCACCATCCTCAAACCCTTCCCACGCCATTGCCAGCAGTTTCTCCAGCCTAGGCACGTCACTAACTGGTCCCGTAGGACAGGACGCAAGAAACTCAAGAAGCTCTTCAGGATTTCTGTTTTTTGCCCATGCGCGGCTCCAAGGCACTTCACCTAAACAGATACAAATTGGCTCCACTCCCAAAGCCTTGGATTCTAGGGCTCGGCCGCTTTGTCGTCTGATTCATGCCCGACAACCAATAGCTCGGCCCCATCCCCCTAGATTATCGACCATTTCGACGGGCCGGGCACTTCAACAGGACCGGCGATCAGAGTCGCAAGGCCCTAAGAGCGGAAAATCGATGGACAACGGGTATGTGATTTGGATCATGAATTTTGCCGTGTTGCAACATCCAGATGGACGTATTTCATCATTGCCATGAACGGCGTTTGCAAGATCAACGCCCCAAGGTCATGACCCTTTTATCCGCGGAGCAGGATCGAATCCATTCCATCTACTAGGGATTGGAACAGATCCTTCGCGAATCCTGCTTGTCAATCGGGTCTCTGGACAACACTCCGAAAGGACCCGATAGGTCTGTCCACTAGGATTTCTGGGCCCAGCAGTCCACGGGAGTCAACTCGAACTTGATCGGCACATTCAACTCGCCGGAGATCGCCTCGGCGTATTCTCGCGCTGCATCCTGAAGCGACTCTGCCGGGATGCGGGAGTAAAAGTGCAGTTCGTCGTGAACGTTAATGCCCGGAAGCACATCCAGCGCAGCCGCACAATGAACGCCCGGAGGGACATGGGGGCGGGCCACGGCGAACTGCATTCGCTTGGTGTAACAGGCCCCCAGGGACTGGATGAGAAAGTTGTAGCCCTGCCGATGGATCGAGGCCTGAAGTCGTCGTGCGGCCGATCTGAGCTCGGCCCGAACAACCTGCTCCGGCGTTCGGTATTGATCGTAGTACCGGATCGATGCGCTCCAGGGACCTTGAAGCGATGGGAGGTGCTCGTCCAGGTTGGGCGCGGAGGCCAGGCGGGCGAGTATTTGCACGAGTCGAAGCGGCAATTCAAACGACCGGGACACACCGGAGCGGTTGTATAGTCGGGTCGCCGAGGGAGTTTCCAGGCGCCAGCCCGCGTAGCAGAAATCGTCGGCATCCTTTCGGTAAACGGTGAGCGAGTCGCAGATCGCGCGGACATGCTCCGACAGCACGGGGTAAGCTTTGTGGAATGCTTCCAAGGCGGCTCTCGCCTCTTCAACGGTGGAACCAGATTGCCGGGCGACGCCGTATTCGCTTGCCCCGTAGAGGATCGCAAAATTCAGCAGTTTCCCCAGGCCGCGAAAACGCCGGACGCGTGGGTCCTTTTTGATGAGCAGTTTCAGGAGCTCGTCGGCGGATAGGTCGGCCAGGGAAGGGTCACTGGCACGTATGCGATCCTCCAAGGTGCGAAGCGCCGTCAAGGCGTGGGTGTCCACCTTCTTGGCAAAGGACTCCTGAAGAAGCGGATCGTCGGCAACGGCGGCCACCAGTCGCATTTCGAATTGATCGAAGTCGCCGATCAAGAGCCCATAGCCGATGGGTGCCGCAAAGGCAGCCCGAAAGTCGGCGCCATCCGCGTCTTCCTGATCGACCGCTCGCGCGGGCATGTTCTGGATACATGGCCGCTGACTGGTCATTCGATCGGTCTGCGTCCCCTTCACTTTGAATTGCGGGTAGAGCGTATCCCCGACAACGTCATCGAAGAACGCTCGGCGCTTGGCGTATTGTCGGGCCTGACGAAGCGTTCGCAAAAGACGCGTCGATTTATGGTTTTCACCCACACGCTCCAGCAGCATCGCATGCGCGGCCTCCAGCGTGGCGTCCTGCATGTCGCGCAAGGGTTGGCATGCCTGCCGCCACTGTCGTCCGAGGGCATTAACCATCAGCCGATTGATGAATGAAATGACTTGCCGCGCCGAGTTGAAGTTAGCAAGACCCGCCTCCATGAGCTCACGCCTCGCTTGGTCGAGCCGCGCGTCGTAACGGCGAAGGGTCGCCTCTTTCTTGTCGTAATCGACGAAGACCCCGTAAAGGCGCTGGTTAGCCACCTGGGGCAGAATCTGAAAATCGTGTTCGAGGCTGGAATAGCCCGGCAGGCCGGCATAGTGCTGATGGACAAATGCCAACATCTCCACATCGCGCCGGGCGTACTCGAGGAATTCCGGATCGCGCCGGTGCTTCTGTACAAAGTCCCAGAGCCGGCGCGCAAGGCCTTTATCTCGGATCGTCGGGCACGGCTCGGCCGGCATGCGGCCGAAGTCATCAAGGAAGCTGAAATCAGAGATGGGTCCAGGAAAACCAAGCAACCGGGCTACACGCTTAAGCGAATAAGCCGACTCGGGCTTGAAAGACAGCGTGACAGGACGCAGGTCATTGAAGTCTCGCCGTTCCTGCGAGGCCCTGACCTGCTCGCGCTCTTTCCTCGTCGTGGCCCCGTCAATGCGCGGCTTCAACCAACTTCCGACATCAGGGGCGTGATGTGTGTCCGAGTAATAAGGCCGCTGCGAAAGGGCCGTCCTTAGCACCCCCGAAAGTTCCGGAAGGACCGCCACCGGCATCTTGTTGAAATGCACCGCCGGCGATTTAAGGAACTGCTCTTCAAGCGGCGGCAACGACATGGCGGCGATCATGGTGTCCTCGACTCGTGCCGGGTAGACCAGACGGAGGTGTTGGAGGCGCTTCGTGTAGGGGATGCCGCCGCGCCACAGTCGCTCCGCTTCCCAGACCGACTCGAACGACCAGTCCGAAACCATGGAGGCCACCGTGGCCAGCTTCGAGATCGCCACGAGGTCGAACATCACGTTGTGCCCGACCCAGGGACAGTTCGAGTCCACGAGATCCTGGATCAAGTTCAGCACGTCCGACGGAGCTTGCTCAAAAACATGAATCAGCTGGATACTCGACTCCCCCTGCATCATGAACTGAATCAGGTAGGGGATGCCAAAGAGTCCGAGGGTCTCGGTGTCGATCCAGATACGGGGATATGATTCCTCGGGGTTGCGACGTTGCGACGGCATCGGCCGCTCGTCGCGCGCTTCATAACCTGATGTCACAATCTCACTTGCGGTCGATGCGACGTTTGCGACGCCGGCACGACGCCTCACCCCTTCGGACTCACTGGAGTGGAAAGGAGCGATGTCCGCTTCAGCTGCACTTGTGTTGCTTTGAGGATTCATAGTTGAAGTCTCTGTCTCAGTCGTCTCGCCCACTGTTTTCTGATCTAAGTCTTGTTGAACAAGGCAATTGTCTGCGACAACGGCATTGTCGCATCGCCGTCGCTGGGGTCGCATGGGAGCGCCGAAGGGTTGACGCCCGGATGTTTCCTGTCGACTCCGAGTTCCCGCAGTGCGTTCGCGCTGATCAGAATCGAACGCCGCTCTACGCCGTCGAAGCGGTGTTTTTTGGGTTCGCCGAGCTTCTCGCCGATAAGCATTTTTCGGAGGCGCCGGTGATCGGTAATGTCAAAGCGGGAGCCGGCCTGCCGAACGGTGTCGAAGGCCTGTTGCACAACGATAAACAGCCCATCCGTATTCCAATCGAAGATCAGACCCCTGTTTTTGCCAACACTCTGCACGTGATTAACAAGATCGATAATGAATTGACGGGCGATCGTCGAACGGTCCGACTCTTCATCGGCCCCTGAAATGCTGCCGAGGTGTTCTCGCAACAGCATCAGCACGTGGGCATCCACGTTCACGTCGATCCCAAAGGCGGCGACCATGTCGGCCACGACCAAAAGGGTGGCGTAATTGCGGATGAGGCGATCGAGGTTGGAGGCCCTTGAACTCATTTCGCCGCCCAGCCCGATGCGCAGCATGTCCGCCTTGGCGTCGAGCAGGCGCAAAAGATTGCGTGCGTTGGCCCAGCCGCAGGCATGCGTAACCCAGTCCCTCATGGGCCAGATACTCTCACAAGCGTCCAGTTCCCGAAGGGCCGCGGGGTTTCTCTCATCGGCCCTCAGCGGGACGATGACGATCTTGGCCTGAAGTGCCACGTCATCGGCACCAAAGTCCTGACCGAAGAGCATGGCGGGGGTGCACAGGCAAAAGCGCTTGTCGAGGTGGCCGTAGGTGGACGGAGTCAAGTTATAGGCTTGATTAAGCGTGTCGATCATGATGTGCCGGGGGAACCCATGCACACGTCCGATTTCCTCAACCCCAATGGGAAGAAGGCTGTTTGAAAGCAACTTCCGGGCACGGTATTGGGTGCCAAATTCGTAGGGTCCTGAGAACACGAGGATGCCGAAGAAGCGCCGGAGCCGGTCGGCAATGGTTGATTTTCCGGCTCCCGAATCGGCCGGCACCACCATGTGCGGGAAGGCCCAGCCCAAAAGCGGTTTCAACACGGCCCCCAACACGAACAAAAGAATGACCGCAACCGACGGTGACGTCATCAACCTGGCGAACAGCCCGAAGACACGCTTTTCCCCCTCTGCAGCGAAGGTATACCCGTGATAGTGGCATTCCTCGCGCTGGCCCGGAAAGTCCACCCCGTCGCTGGGGGTCAACTTTCCTTGGTCGTCCAGGCACGCGCCAACCACCAGCGTGCGATGGAGACTCGCGTCCTTGATTTGAATCCCATCTACGGCGATTCGATGAGCCAAATAGCCCTTGTATCGCGCCGCATGGACCACGGTAAGTGTTCCCCCGGACGCCTTCTCGAAAGCCTTTGGATCGTAGATTGAGCCAACGACCTCGATCTCCGCCGGCTTTTCCGCACCCTGACAGTGAATCGTCACTCGATGAACCGGCAACGACATGCCGTCGAGGTACTTGATTTCGCCGGTGCAAACCTTTTGGACCTCAAAGTTCGAGACTGCTTCGAACGAGAGATAAGATTCACCGTTGGGTCGGAAGAAAAACACTCCATGCTCGACCACGCAGAGACCCTGATCGGCAAGTGTGAGGGGCCGATCGGAATCCGGCCGCCCTTCCCGCTGCGAGTCGCGAAGTAGCTGACGAATGGTCGTGATCTTCAGGCCGGGAAGATGACAACCAAAGAGCTTTTTAATATTGGATTCGAGTGATTCTAGGATCTCGGGCCTGAATTGCTTGGTCTGGGCATCAAACGCCAGACTGCGTGCCGATTGAACGAAGGCCGACAGCGCAGTTGCAATCTCGGCCACCGGTCGACCGTCGAGGATTTTTTTCAATCGGTCGTCATCCGCCAATGCGGCTTCCTTTCGGCCTAGCCACCAGCCCCGAACCAGGACCTCCACGGGAACGTCTCGGCGGTCCCACCACCGCGGCGCGATGGCAAGTTGATGTTCGAGTACTTCGCGCGTCATGCCCGCGGCGACCGCGTCGCCGATATCGCCGCGTAGGTACGTCGAGCCATCCGAGGTCGATACCCGTGCCAGATATTTTTCAGGAAGGCACGCGATCACCGTATCGATGCCTCGGGCCTCCAAGGCGACGGC
>WBZR01002660.1_pt1 | contig 12725 bp, 12 predicted proteins | sample 5204231 | NCBI WGS metagenome assembly WBZR01 (sample SAMN12412403, study PRJNA552823) | activated sludge metagenome | isolation source: activated sludge from anammox sidestream of wastewater treatment plant... | place: USA: Virginia | collected 2017-08
GCCATCGGCTTGCACGGCGAGCGTCAGGCACGAGCGCGCGCTACGTCCATTCATCAGGACCGTGCAGGCGCCGCAGACGCCGTGCTCACACCCGAGGTGGGTCCCGGTGAGATGCAAATGGTCGCGGATGAAGTCGGCGAGAGACATGCGCACCGACACCGTCCTCTCGTACGTCTTCCCATTCACCGTTAGCTGGATGCGTTGTTCACTGGACAACGTGCTCTCCTCTCGTACGCGCCAGCGCCGTCTGCAACGCCCGCACCGTCATGACGCCCGCAAGATGGCGGCGGTAGGACGATGACGCATGCACGTCGTCGGCCGGGTCGAGCGCGGCTACCGCCTTTGCAGCCGCCTCGGAGAAAGCATCCTCGGATTGCTTGGGACCGACACGACGCCCCGTCAGAAACTCCTCTGCGGCGCGGGCGCGATAGGGCCCCTCGCCCATGCCGAGAATGGTCAACCGCGCGTCCTTACATACGCCGTCCTGCATAGTCAGCGTAGCCGCAACGCCGGCTATGGCGAAATCGCCGAGGCGACGGGCAAATTCGACGAAGGCCGCGCCCGTGCCGGCGGGCGCACGCGGGTAGCGCAACTCAACCACCATTTCGCCCGGTTCGAGCGCCGTCGAGAGCATGCCGGTGAAGAACTCTTCAGCCGGCAATTCGCGGCGGCCTGCGGGACCCGCTATGACCACCGTGCCGCCAAGCGTCACAAGCACGCTCGGGTGTTCCGCAGCCGGATCATTATGGGAAACGCTGCCGCAAACGGTTCCGCGATTTCTTATCGCGGGATGGGCCACCTGCGTCGTCGCTTCCGCCAGCAATGGCCAGCCCGCGCGCACATCGGCATTGCGCAACAGATCGGCATGCCGCACCAGCGCGCCGACGCTCAGGCTATCCGTTCCAACCTCAAGACGATTCAGAGTCTGGATGCGATTGATGTCGACGAGGACAGCGGGGCTGAGCAAGCGGTAATTGAGCATCGGCATCAGGCTCTGACCGCCCGCCAACACTCTGGCGTCGCGCCCGGCATCACCGAGAACGCGCAGGGCGTCGTCCAGGGTGCGCGGCGCACAATAGTCGAACCGTGCCGGCTTCACGAACGTCTCACCTCGTTCTCTTCTTCTCTTCGGCTCTTTCGGCTGTCGCTAGTCAGGGCGCCGTGTTGTCTTCGTCGCCGCCCAAACGCGTACGGAGCCGCCCCTTTCCCCGGACCCGCGCCGTCCCCCAGGCCGAACCGGGGGGCGGCTCGCTCTCCGACCCGTCCCTTCATATGTTAGCTCTTAGGTATATCATATGTTAGCTCTTTATTATGAAAGGCCTTTAGGATAATGCTGGCGGCCGAGGGTTCTGTCAATGATCGGGGCGCGCCGTCGAGACGAATGTTGGGAGGACTGCGCTCAATCATCCAATCGGACCCGTTCTTCGGCGGCGCGACCAAGAGGCCGCCAGGAAGCTCGGCAGGTCGTGTGTTTCGGAGCCGAATCGGCTCCGCTCCAACAAAAGGCGGCAATGATGGAAACGCAGCTTAAGGACCGCGTCGCTCTGGTGACGGGCAGCACCCGCGATGTGGGGCGGCAGATCGCGCTATCGCTGGCCGCGGAAGGCGCCGCCGTCGCCATCCATCACAACCATTCTCCCGAGGACGCCGAGAGCGTCGTCTCCGAAATCCGCGCCCAAGGCGGGAAGGCGAACTCCTATCAGGCCAATGTCGCGGATCTCGCCGCAGTGCGCGACATGATCCAAAACATTGTCGCCGATTTCGGATCCCTCAACATCGTGATCAACAATGCGGGGCTCGCCATCCGCAAGCCGTTCAAGGAGACGACGATCGAGGATTGGCGCCGGCAAATCGAGGTGAACCTTTTCGGCGCGATCCATCTCTGCCACGCCGCGGCCCCGCATCTCGAAAAAGGCAAGGACGGACGGATCATCGCCATCGTCGGCGATTCGTCGCGGGTCGGAGAAGCTGGACTGTCGATCGTCGGGGCGGCGCGCGCCGGCGTGATCGCGTTGATGAAATCGTTGGCGCGAGAAATGGGCCGCGTCGGCATCACCGCGAACGCCGTGGCGCTGGGCCTAGTCGAAACCCAGCACGATCCCGTCTGGCTCAACGCCAACCGCGAGATGCTCGTCAAGATGTATCCGGTGCGGCGGCTTGGGCAGCCGGACGATATTGCGCCGCTCGTCACGCTCCTCGCCTCCCCGCGCAGCGGCTGGATCACGGGCCAGGTGATCAGTGTGAGCGGCGGCTACAGCATGGTATGAAAGCGGCTCGACCGAGCGGAAACCTACCCCAATGCATAATTGCTATGCGATCGAAGACCTGATTCCCGTTGTCGATCCGACGGCCTATGTGCATCCCACCGCCGTCCTCATCGGGGATGTGATCGTCGGGCCGCGCTGTTATGTCGGGCCGGCAGCCAGCCTGCGAGGCGATTTCGGGCGAATCACCTTGCGCGATGGGGCGAATGTGCAAGACACGTGCGTCATTCACGCCTTTCCTGGGACCGATACGATCATCGAACCCGATGGGCACATCGGACACGGCGCCGTCATTCACGGAGCGCATATCGGGCAGAATGCGCTTGTGGGCATGAACGCCGTGGTCATGGATCGCTCGGAGATCGGCGAGTCGGCCATCATTGCAGCGATGACATTCGTGCGCGAAGGGACGATCATCCCGCCGCGATCGCTGGCCATGGGGATTCCCGCTAAAGTCGTCAGGCGATTGAACGATGAGGAAATCGCCTGGAAGAGAACCGGAACGCGTGAATATCAGAAACTTGCCGTTCGCAGCCTGACGAGCCAGCGCCCGGTCGAACCGCTGAGCGCAGTGCAACCCGAGCGACCGCGCTATCAGGGCGGTTCGAGCAGGACACTTGGGAGCATAAAGGAGCCGCCGGCGTGACCGTATGCCGGGATTTCAAGGATTGAATGCATGAAGATGCACCTTCTGCCCTGCGGGCGGCTGCGGATGCGCAAGAACATCTTTCTGCCGGCGGCCGAGCGCGGCGAGACGATTGAGCTTCCAGTATCGAGCGCGCTGTTGCGGCATGGGCAAGGCAACGTGTTGTTCGATACGGGATGTCATCCGAGCGTGCCGGACGACCCGGACGGCCGATGGGGCGGGCTGGCAAAGCTCATGACTCCGATCATGCAACCGGGCGAACATGTCCTGACCGGCCTGGCCGGACTGGGTCTTGGTCCCGATGACATCGACGTGGTCATCAACTCTCATCTGCATCCCGACCATTGCGGCTGCAATGCGTTCTTCCGCAAGGCGACGTTCCTGATCCACGCCGAAGAAGTGGCGGCGGCGCGGATGCCGGGAAGCGAGGCGAGCGGCTATATCGCCGCCGACTGGGACCAGCCCATGCCCGTCGACGAAATCCGAGGCCAACGAGACGTGTTCGGCGACGGCCGCATCGTGCTCCTGCCTCTGCCCGGCCACACGCCGGGCTCGATAGGCGCGCTGGCGGGTCTCGACCGCAGCGGGACGTTTCTGCTCGCCGGCGACACCGTGAGCCTGCGCGAGACGCTCGATACCGGCATCATCCCGCGCAATACCTGGAATGCGGACGTGTTTGCGAACTCGCTCGCCGAAATCCGCCATATCGAGGCTTCAGGCGCGATGATCCTATGCAGCCACGACGCGGAGCAATGGGCCGGCGTGCGCAAGGGGCCGGCGTTCTATGATTGAGCTCGCTCGCGCCGCGCTGGCCGCTCATTTCACATAGGCCGACATGTCGCTTCGTTTCGCGCTCCTTGGCTTGCTCACCACCAAGCCGTCATCGGGATACGACCTGAAGCGAGCGATCACGCGTTCAACCTATTTCATCTGGAATGCGACCGGCCCGCAAATCTACAACACGCTGCATAATCTGCGGGAGGAAGGCTACATCACGAGCGAATCGCTGGCGCAAGAAGGCAAGCCCGACAAGCAGATCCACACGATTACGGCGAGCGGCCGAGCGGCGCTCAAGAAGTTCATGAGCAAGCCGATCCGAGCGTCGGTGACGCGCGACGAAATTCTGCTGCGGATCTTCTTCGGCAATCTTGCGAGCAGAAGCGCGATCAAACGCGAGCTTGAGGCTTACCTGGAGCGCATTCGCGATGAGCGCGCCTTCATGGAAGCGACAAAGGCCCGCATCGACGCCAATCCCGGCCGCAAACATCAGGCGAGGAATTTCCAGCTTCTGTCGCTGCGGATCAAAGTTGCGCAGTATCGCGCCATGGAGGAGGAGCTCGTCAGTTTCTTGGGGAAGGAATTGTCCTAGCCACAGCGCGGGACCGCGCGGCCGCGCACGGGACGTGCTATAGGACGGGAGCCACTTGCTGCGATCATCCCGCCCCCTTCCCGGCTTGAATCGACCGAACACCATGCGCTTGACGAAGTACGCGATTGCGACGGCGCCGGTCCTATTCGTGGTGCTGTGGAGCAGCGGGTTCATCGGCGCGCGCTACGGCCTGCCCTATATCGAGCCGATGACGTTTCTGACGGTGCGCATGGCGCTGGTGGTGCTCGTTTTCGCCGCCATCGCGCTGATTGCGCGCGCAAGCTGGCCGAGCCGGATCGAGGTCGGCCATAGCCTGGTCGCCGGGGCGCTCGTGCATGGGCTCTATCTTGGCGGCGTTTTCGTGGCGATCAGCCAGGGCGTGCCGACCGGCATTTCCGCGCTCATTCCGGGCATGCAGCCGATCGTCATTTCCACCATCGCCAACCGCTGGATGGGCGAGAAGGTGACCCGCCTGCAATGGCTCGGGCTCGGGCTCGGCCTGATCGGCGTTCTTCTGGTGCTGCATGAACGCGAAATCATGCTCGCGGGCTCGATACTTGGATGGGCCGCAAGCTTCGCCTCCCTCATCGGGATTGCGCTTGGCACGCTTTACCAGAAACGCTTTTGCGGCGAGATCGACTGGCGCACTGGAAATCTGGTGCAATATGCCGGCGCGACCGCGCTGTTCCTCCTCGCGGCCTTCGCGTTTGAAACGCGCGCGATCCACTGGACCGGCGAGTTGATCTTTGCGCTGGCCTGGCTTGTGTTCGTCCTGTCGGTCGCTGCGATCGGGTTGATGTACTGGCTGATCCGCCGCTGGGCGGCGACGGGCTTCGCCAGTCTGTTCTACATGGTGCCCGCGCTGACGGCGCTGCTCGCTTTCCTCTTGTTCGGCGAACGGCTGGATACGCTCTCGGTCGCCGGCATGGTGGTCTGCGCCGTCGGCGTCGTGCTGGTCAATCGCGGCCGCGCCTGATCGGCTTGTGCGACCGGCGGCGCAGCGCCAGCACAATTCGATGTCAGCCGCGGTTCAGCCGCTTGTCGATCCGCCGCCGCATTTCCGGGCTCCGCCATGCCTCGTAAATCGACTCGATCGCCTCGGCGTAATAGTTCTCGCGTGCGTGCACTACGGATCTGATCACCTTCTTGGCGCTGCGGATCGAAAGCGGCGCCTTAGCCGCAATGACGTTGCCCAGGTCCGCCGAGCGAAGGAAAAGCTGCTCGCGCGGCACGACCTCGTTCACAAGGCCCATGCCGAGCGCCTCGGCGGCATCGTACATCCGCCCGAACAGCAAGAGCTCACGGGCGCGCATGGTGCCGATCTGCTCCACGATGCGGGTGATGTCCCCATAGGCCAGCCCCAAACCCACATCGGCTGAGGGGATGCCAAACTTCGATCCCTCGACGGCCACGCGGTAGTCGCAGGCGCAGGCGAGCTCCAGGCCGCCACCGATCGCCGACCCGTTGATTTCCGCGATCACGGGAATATCCAGGGCCTCCATCCCGTCGCAGGCGCGGGACACCATGCCGAGATACGCCTCGACGTTCTTGCGGCTCTCGATAATTTTCGGAAACTCGTTCAAATCGGCTCCCGCCATGAACGCTCGCTCGCCCGCGCCGGTGACGAAGAGCACACGCAGATCCGGATCACACGCCAACCGCTCCACTTCATCGCCGATCAGCCGCCACGTGGCCATGTCAGCCGCATTGCCCACGCGCGGTCGGTTGATGGTGAGCCGGGCCCAGTAATCCTGGCGTTGCACCACCACCGACGCATCGCTGACGCTCGCTTCCACTTTCGCTTTCTCCACCAACATTCCTCCTGCCCCGCGAGGCTCCCTTCGCTAGCTGCGGCGTTCTGGGTCCTCGTACTCACATCGCTTCGCCGTCGCAGTTTGAGCTCGCGGCGACGCAAGCGACTTACAACGCCTCAGATGATTGGACGAGTCCTATTCGCAAGCGTCGCCCGTGGTTCTCGACCGGCGTTCCGCCCCTCACTTCTCGTTCGGCAATTGCCAACCCAGGGTTCCGTAGAGACCATGGGCGATTTCGATGCGGTCGCGCTGCGCCCCGCCGAGCCAGAGCTTCACGATGGGATAATCCCGGCTGTACTTCTCGACTTGGTTGCCGAAGGAATAGCCGTACGCGCCCATGAACTCCATGGACTTCGCCGTAACCTTCTCCGCCACATCGGCGGCAAAGGAACGAGCGGCGGAGAACTTGGCCATCATCTCCTTGGACCAAGGCCGACCGTGCTTGCGGCTCGACGCCTGCCAAGTGACGCTGAGATAATACTGGCGGGAGATGTCGATCAGCCGCCAGAGATCGCCGAAGGTCATTGCAAAGGCGGAGTGCTCGCGCACCGGCACGCCGGCGATGTAACGGTTCGCCGTCCAGTTCAGCGCCGTCTCCAACGCGCCTTCCGCAAGCCCGGTGAGGCAAGGGCCGCCCGATAGCCGGCCGTAGCCGATCACGTAACCCTGCAACACCTGGGTAGCCATGCCGGGTTCGGTGTCAATGCGATGACGCTTGTTGATGCGCACGTTGTCGTACCAGAGCTCGGCGTTTTCATCGGTCCAGCTCATGCCCATTTTCTCGATGGGCTTGGAAAAGGTCAGCCCCTTGGCGTCCGGCGGCACCCAAAAGATGCCGACGCCCTGATCGCCGGCCGCCGGATCGAGGGTGGCCACCGTCCAGTAGCCCATGTGGCCAGCGAGGTCTTTGGTCTTGAAACGCTCCGCAGGACCAGCAGGACCGGGCCAGATCTTGTGGCCGTTGATGACGTAATCGTCGCCGTCGGGCTTCGCGATGGTGCGCAGCGTTCTGAATTTGAACGCCGGATCCTCGATATTGGCGCCGCCCCCGGGCTCACTGATCGCAACACAGGCGGCGTGCGGCGGATCAGAGATGATCTGCGGCGCGAACTCCTTCATCAGATCGTCACGCCGGCACGCCAGCATGATCGAGGACACCCAGGCCATCTTGGCCACCATATTAGCAAGACCAATGTCGCCCCGAGACAATTCGTCAAGCACCATCATCCGCGCGGCGGCGCTCGCGGCCACGCCGCCCATCGCTTCGGGCACGCTCATCTTGGTGATGCCCAGGGCGCCGCACGCGCGGTAGAGGTGATGCAGCGCTCCTAAAGCGCGTTCCTCATCGCGATGAAAACCGCCTTCGAGATCATCCCGGCGCGGCATGACCTCGTCGTCCACGAATTTCCGCACCGTTTCAGCGATGGCAATGTCTTCTGGAGTACAAAACGCCTGCGGATACTTCTGCTTGGGCTCGAACAAAGGGTACAACTGTGCATTGTTTGCCATGAGCGCTTTCAGTCCCTCGATCTCTATTGCTGCGGTCGAACTTCTTTGTTGATGCAGTTTGGCAGTTCCAATGGGCAAGCGCAACGTCGCAGAGCCCGCGAGCGAACGGCAGATCGGTTGGCTCGATCGCCGCCGCTCTAGCACTATGCCGCGCGCGCATGGACGTGCCCGCAGCATCTGCGCAAATGATGTCAACGTTGCGCAGTTCACGTTCGACTTCCTGGAAGACAGTCGCTTGCATTTACAATCAGCGCCCAATGAGCTTCGATGGCTCCTAAGTCCGCAACAGCCGGATCATCTTCCGCGCTAATCCCACCGCAATCTCGGAAAAATCCGCAATGGCCCTGATCGTCCCTGCGCCGAACGAGACTTTCGACCTGACCATGGCCGACGGAGCGCTGATCCGCGTTCGCCGGCACGGCAACCGCAAGGGGCCGCGGCTGGTTCTGTGTCACGGCAACGGCTTCGCCATCGATGCCTACGCGCCGTTTTGGCGTTTGCTCACGGATCGGTTCGATCTCGTTCTCTACGACCAGCGCAATCACGGACAGAACCCGCGCTCCAGACTGGAAGCGCATGACGTGCCGAGTTTCGTCAGCGACATGGAGGAAATCTTCACCGCCATCCGCAGGCGGCTCGGGGCGGGGCCCACGGTCGGCGTATTCCACTCGATCTCCGCGGTCACCTCGATTTGGCATGCCCTGCAATACGGCAAACGCTGGGACGCGCTGATTCTGTTTGATCCGGCGTTGATCCCCGGTCCCGGCCTCCCCGAACACGATGTCGCGCAGACGTTCGAGCTGGGCTTGGCCGCGTGGTCGAAGTCGCGCCCGAATCGTTTTTCAGAACCCGCCGAACTCGCCGCCCGGTTCGCAAAGTCCTACAGCTTGCGTCGCTGGTTGCCCGGCGCACACGAACTCATGGCGCGCTCGATCCTGCGTCGGGAGGAGACGGGAGAATGGTCGCTGTGCTGCCCGCCTGAATGCGAGTCGCGCGTCTATACGACCAATTCCACGCTTCATCTGACGCATCGCCTGAGCGAACTGCCGCTGCCGACGAAGCTGATCTGCGGCGATCCCGATCAGGCGGATGCGCAGGCGCCGGCTAAGGTCGGGCGTTCACTGCATGCGCTTTACGGATGCCCCTACGAAGCCATCCCGGACACCAGCCACATGCTGTTGATCGAGAAGCCGGTCGAGTGCGCGCGCTCCCTGCTCGCATCTCTCGCGCAATTCCAACAGCCTGTTTCGGCCTGAGCTGTAGCCTTTCAGATTTTCAGCCCTGCGGCTTGAGCTGCAGCGACTTGTATTCGAGGAACTCGTCCAGCCCAAAACGCCCGAGTTCGCGCCCGTTGCCGGACTGCTTGAAGCCGCCGAACGGCGCTTGCAGATTGAAAGGACCGCCGTTGATGTCCACCTGGCCGGCGCGGATGCGCTTCGCGACTTTCTTGGCTCGTTCTTCATCCTTGGACCACACGCCGCCGGCGAGGCCGTAAGGCGTGCCGTTAGCGATTCTCACCGCCTCGTCCTCGTCCTTGTAGGCGATGATGGAAAGCACCGGGCCGAAAATCTCCTCCTGGGCGATCGTGGAATTCGGATTGACCTTGCCGAACACGGTCGGCTTTACGTAGTAGCCTTTTGCAAGACCTTCCGGCGCATCGGGTCCGCCGGCGAGCAGTTCTGCGCCCTCCTCCATGCCCTTGTTGATATAGTTGCGCACGCGCTCACGCTGCGCCGCGGAGGCCAGCGGCCCGAGCTTGGCTTGTCCGCCGAACGGATCGCCCACACTGAATCCTTTGGTCAATTCGAGCGCGAGCTTCGCTGCTTCCTCGTATTTGCTTTCAGGGACGAGCATGCGCGTGTGCGCCGAGCAGGTCTGGCCGGAGTTGAGGAAACACGCATTAATCGTACCTTTGACTGCGGCCGCAAGGTCAGCGTCGTCGAGAATGACAGACGCCGATTTGCCGCCCAATTCGAGCGCCACTTTCTTGACCGTTCCAGAAGCGAGTTCCGAAACGCGTTTGCCCGCACGGGTCGAGCCGGTGAAAGACACCATGTCGACCTCGGGGTGCTTCACGAGCGCTTCGCCGACCACCGGACCATAACCGGTCACGAGATTGAAGACGCCGGCAGGCAAGCCGGCCGCGTGAATAATCTCGGCGAGCGCAAAGGCATTCAGCGGCGCGACCTCGGAGGGCTTGAGCACCACGGTGCAGCCGGCGGCGAGCGCGGGCGCGACCTTGGCGGCGATCTGGTGGAGCGGGTAATTCCACGGCGTGATCGCGCCGACCACCCCGACCGGCTCACGGATGACCAGCGAGGTTCCGACCTTTTCCTCGAACCCGAAACTGCCTAGCAACTTCGCGTAGAGGCCAAAAATCGCGGTCGGCGAGCCGACCTGGATCATGCCGGCGAGCTTGAGCGGCATGCCGACCTCGCCAGCGATCAGCCTGCTGATTTCGTCCGTACGCGCTTTTAGCCCTTCCTGGATCTTGGACAGATAGGCCGCACGCTCGGCGGGCGACGTTGCGGACCACGATTCGAACGCTGCGCGGGCGGCGGCGACGGCGGCATCAATGTCGGCTTGGACGCCTTCAGGGATGCGCCCCATGACCTCTTCTGTGGCGGCGTTGATCACGTCAATGGATTTGCTGCCTGCGGGCGCGGTCCACTGTCCGTTGATGTAAAGCTTGTCGTGAACTTGCATGACGGATTCCATGAGAGAATGGCGGCCAAAAATTGGCCTACAGGTCAAGGCGCAAATGAGAAGACGAATCGGGCTCCCGCCTTGGATCCGGCCGCGGTCACGTTGATTCTCCCTGCGAAATCTCGCGCAGCCTGAAACGCTGGATCTTGCCCGTGGCGGTCTTGGGCAGCTCGCTGACGAATTTGATCCACCTCGGATACTTGTGCGGGGACAGCATGCTCTTGACGTGCTGCTTGAGCGCCTCCTCGCGGTCCGCGCCCGCCTCGCAACCCTGTTTCAGCACCACATAGGCCTTCGGCTTTACCAGCTGATTCTCGTCTTCGACCCCGATCACGGCCGCCTCCAGCACATCGGGATGCGTCGCCAGCGAGGCTTCGATTTCGAATGGAGACACGTACTGGCCGCTGACTTTCAGCATGTCGTCCGATCGTCCGGCATAGACATAATAGCCGTCCCCGTCGACATAATATTTATCGCCGCTGCGCGTCCACGGGCCCTGGAACGTCTCTTTTGTGCGATCGCGATTATTCCAGTACATGATCGCGCTGGTCGGCCCCGAAACGTAAAGATCGCCGATCTTGCCTGGCGGCGCTTCGTTTCCATCCTCGTCCAGGATCTTGACGCCATAACCGGGCACCGGCTTACCGCTCGATCCATAGCGAATATCGTTGGGCCGATTGGATACATAAATGTGCGTCATTTCGGTCGAGCCGAGCCCGTCCAGAATGGGGCTTCCGAACCGCTCCTGCCACGTTCTGCCCAGGGTCGCCGGAAGGGCTTCGCCGGCCGACGCGCTGAGGCGAAGCGCCAGCTGGTCCTTGCGCGGCGCGTTTTTCGCGGCAAGCATTGAGGCGTAGAGCGTCGGAACGCCGTAAAACACGGTCGGGCGGTGCTCGACCAGGCGCTTGTACACGGATTCCGGGGTCGGCCGTTCGGCCATCAGTACGACCGTCGCGCCGGCGGCGAGCGGAAACGACAGCGAGGCGCCGAGTCCATAAGCAAAAAACAGCTTCGGCGCGGCGAACGTCACGTCCGCCTCGCTAAGCCCAAGCACGCCTCGCCCGTAGAGCTCGCCCGTGAGCACTAGGTGGGATTGCAGATGCACCACGCCTTTGGGTGTCCCCGTCGAACCCGACGTGTAGAGCCAAAAGCACATATCATCGACCGAGGTTCTGGCGGGCTCGAACGTCTCCGCCGCGCCCTGCATCAAGTCGGACAGCCGCCGGTGATCATGATCGCCGGCCCCGGATACGATCACGTGCTCGAGATGCGGCATGCGGGAGAGCAGCGGCGCGAAAAGGGGCAGCAGGGATTCGGACACGACCAGTCCTCTCGATCGGCTGTTGGAGAGGATGAACTCATAGTCCTTTTGCGTGAGCATGGTGTTCGTCGGGATGGGCACGACGCCGGCCTTGATGGCGCCGAGAAACATCGCCGGATAGTCGATCGTGTCGAGCATGCAAAGCATGACCCGGGATTCCTGCGGAATGCCGAGCTTGGCGATGATGTTCGCGCACTGATTCACGCGCGCCGCCAATTGGGCGTAAGTGCAGCGCTCCGTATCGTCGATATAGGCAATCTTGTCGCCGCGCCCAGCGCGCAGGTTTCGCTCAATGAAGTCATAGGCAGCGTTATACTCTCGAGGAAACGACCAGCGCGGCGTGGCGGCGCTGTGGTCAAAACGGGAAATCTCCATGGCGGTCTTTCTTAAGCGCTACTGCACGAGCTTTGTATGACAGGTTGTATGGCAGGGGCGTAGACAGAACGAGACGGGCTCGTTGGAGCCGCGCTTCCTCAATCCTCGATTGAGCTTTGATTCTGACACCTCCGATGCTCTCCGGCAACCGACGTGCGGGTCGAGTCCCGATCAGCTTCCGTCCTGCGATCGCAAGACGGACGCGATCCCGCTCAGCGGCTTTCGTCAGTTCTCTAAGCGGACTAACGTAAAGTCAAGAAGCCATGCATACCCGGCGGGAGCTGCAACGTCCTGACTGCGCCGCCCGAGCGTCAAAGATCCAAGAGATTCGACCGCTGTTGCGCTTGCGCTCGCTCTCGCCTGCGCATCAGGCGAGCGGGATCATGCATCCGGGAATAGCGCGGCTGACGGCTCGTCAATGTACGAATGGTGCGCTCATCTTTGCTGCAATGCAACTGAAACGGGGCGTCACATAGCGGCGAAGAGCCTTGCCCGAGCGCTTCGTTCCGTTTGCGCAATGCAATACCGCTGCTACTATCGCCACCCTCATTGCCAGCGGCGCGCTATGGAGTTAAACACACCTCGGCGGGGTTGAAATACGCATGATATATCAGCAGCTCATCAATGGCCTGATGCTGGGCGCCTCATATTCGCTGGTGGCGATCGGCTACACTCTGATTTTCGGCGTGCTCAATCTGCTTTATTTCGCGCATGGCGAAGT
>WBZR01003924.1_pt1 | contig 12722 bp, 7 predicted proteins | sample 5204231 | NCBI WGS metagenome assembly WBZR01 (sample SAMN12412403, study PRJNA552823) | activated sludge metagenome | isolation source: activated sludge from anammox sidestream of wastewater treatment plant... | place: USA: Virginia | collected 2017-08
CGTGGACTTGGGTCACCAGTTCACGTTCTACGCCGAGTGACGCTTTCATCGGCAATACCTGCCCGATCAACCGATGGCGATGAGTTGGGGGGCGCTGTTCCACTACGATTTCACGAACGCCAACCTGCTCGTCCTGCTGGACTGCGATCCGCATCTGCGTTACGTGAGGGAGGACATCTACGCGCGTTGCCGGCCCGCGATCGAGCGACGCCGAGAGCTGTTCGAGCTTGTTCGGATCGCCCCAAATCCTTGGGATTGCATCATCCAGCTCCTTGATTATCTCAATGTTATTGTTCCTGAGCTGCTGAGTGATTAAAGTAAAGGCATCATTTATTACATCATTCAAATCAACCGGTTCAAAAGCCCCTGAGGATTGTCTTGCAAAGGCCCTGAGATGATTAATAATCCTCATCATCCTGCCAGTCTGTTTTTCGATCAGCTTGAGGTCCTTTGTAATCCTGTCAGGGATCGAGTCTCCCTCAATCAGTTCCTGTGCGTGCCCCCTGATTACCATCAGCGGCTGGTTTAGTTCATGGGCGACGCCTGCAGCAAGCTCTCCGACGGCGGCCAGTTTGGCAGACTGGGTAAGTTGAGCGCTGGTCGCCTTCAGATTCTGATAAGTATTCTGGAGGTACTCTGCCATCTTGTTGAATGATATCGCAAGCTCACCCAATTCATCAGTCAGATTGGTCTTTATCCTGTATGAAAAATCTCCGCTCGCTATGATTTGTGTTCCTCTGACCACATCTTTCAGGGGATCCGAGAATTTCTTTCCCATATAAAAGGTGAATACAATAATCAGGATGAAAGTTGCCGCAAATATCAGTAAAAACTGATCCAGAGGCAGGACGTCCTGCAGGCTTTCATGATATGGCGTCAGGACCATTACGCTCCAGGAACTTGAGGGGACTGACTGGTACGAGACCAGATAATTACGTCCCTTGCTCGTTGTGAATCTCTCTGCCCCCTGGCCGCCTTTCAGGATGTTTTCCATGATCTGATGAAATAACTGGGACTGATCAAGGTATGAGATATTGGGAAGTCCGGCAATCTCTCCGATGGCAATTATGGTTTGAGCAAGTATCTTCCCGCTTCTCTCCAGCAGGAACGCATGATTTCCTGATGACAGATTCCACTTTAGTTTTTCACTGAAGTATTCAAGGTTCAGATCAAAATACAATAGTCCCATAATGTTTCCCTGATCGTGAACGGGCGCAACAAACGGGATGACCCAGTGCCTCGTTTCAGGGTTAAGATAAGGCTCCCCCTGATAAACTCCTCCGGGAGGCTGGGAGAGGCCCGGTATAAAAAAGGGGGCGTCTATAACAGACCTTAGCCCATCCTCCGGGGATATCTGTTTTACCACTACCTTAGTGACCTCTCTGCCGGATACATCTATGAATGCAGTTACGCTCCTTGCTTCAGGGAAAAGCAGCTGCAGCTGACGAAGGGTCTTTACCTGCTCATATTTCCAGTCTGTCTGCCGATTCCTCTCAGTAAAGTAGCGGTAGAATGCAGGATTTTCTGCTGCAAGAAGCAGGTTTGTCTGTGCCTTCAGGAAGATGGATTCTATGGCAAAAGACACATGGGATAATTCCTGAATAACAGCATGTTCTTTTTCGACATACCTCTCACGCTTGGATGTCGTAAGATAAATGGTCGTCCCGATCAGGAGCGGGAGCAGGCCGATAATCAGCAGAATGATTACAAATTTGGTTCTTATATGCTTGAACATCGGTGAAATTTTAACATAATTGCCTGCTCAATGGTAGTAGTGCCAGGATTTGATAAGCATCAGACACGTCAGGAAAATTGCTCCATAGGCAAACATGTCTCCATGTTCAGTATAAAAAGTCCTGGCGACGGATGGGAAAATGGTTTGAGTGAGCCATCTTTCTTCAAATATGGGACTTGCCTGCAATATCCTGCCTGCCGGGCTGATAAAGCCTGATATCCCTGTATTGGCAGACCTTGTGAACCAGACCCTGTTTTCAACCGACCTGAAGACTGCCATGGAAAAGTGCTGATAAGGCGCCGAGGTCTTTCCGAACCACGCATCATTAGTTATGGTTGTCATGAATTCCGCCCCATTCAGGATGAATTGCCTGACGAGTTCCGGGAAGATTACTTCATAACATATGACGACGCCGAATCTTCCGTGAGGCAGTTTCATTACAGTATAATCCCTTCCTGGCGTGAAGTCTCCTATCCCTTCCGTCATTTTTTCAATGAAAAATAATATCTTTGATAACGGGACATATTCACCGAATGGGACGAGGTGAATCTTGTCGTATCTTGAAAGTAGTTCTCTGTTTGGAGAAATAAGGTACGCGCTGTTTAACAAATGCCGCTCGCCGCTGTCTGAAATCTCATATGCAGGGCTTCCAAACAGCAGCCATGTATGTCCTGCCGAGGCTATATCAAGAATCCTGTCACGGTACTCATGATTGTCCTGAAAAAAGAAAGGCGCAGCGGTCTCTGGCCATATTACGAGATCAGGATGTTGTCCGGATGCTTCCATTGTAAGTCTTTCGTATATGTCAACCGTCCTGAGCCGGAAGTCACTGTCCCATTTCATATGCTGATCTATATTTCCCTGAATGACAGCTACCTTCAACCCCCTGCCACGTGAATCATAATCTCCGCTGAGCCTGTAGTATCCATAAAGAAGTGAGAGCGAAAGAATTAATGTTACAGTGGATAGTGAAATGATTGCACGGTGATTGAGCAAATTGTCCTCTCTGCGTATCAGCAGGATCCGGAAGAGCACAGCATTCATCGCAACTATCAGAAAAGATACCCCATAGACGCCTGTGAAATCCGCTATCTGGATGACGTGAAGGAACTTATATTGTGTATATCCAAGGGATGCCCATGGAAAGCCTGATAGCAGATGAGCCCGTGAAAACTCAAGTGTGACCCATACAAAAGGCGTTGATATGTGAAGGGGAATTGTTGTTTTCTCTGAAATGATTTTGCTCAGATATCCGAAAAGCCCTGTATACAGACCGAGATACAGGGATAGAAGGAGCAGCACCATCAAGCTCTGCCACCGAGGCATGCCGCCGTAATTATTCATAGTCTCTGTTATCCAGTTTATTGTGAAGAAATAGAAAAGCGTCCCTGAAATCCAGCACCAGAGGAAAGTCCGACTCCTGTTATTTCCCCGTATTACAAAAAAAAGAGGTATAAGGCCGGCCCAGGCAAAGATCCAGATGCCATATTTTGGAAACGAGAATGTTAACAGGATAGCAGAGCAGATTGTAAGCAGGACATTGTTTAAAATGGGCTTCATTCCCTTGCAATTTACCATCAAATGCAGTATGCTAACAAATTTGAATTATACAGTAAACCCTTATCTATGCGAAATAAACTTGGTGAGATATTAAAGAGCGCCATTGAGAGGGCAATCAGCTCAGGCGCCATTCAGACAAAAAGTGTACCTTCGCTTGTCCTTGAAGTTCCAAAAGATGAGTCTAAGGGAGATTATGCCACGACTATTGCCATGAGTCTGGCTTCCCATGAAAAGAAGTCCCCGCGTGCCATTGCTGAATCAATAGTTGCGTGCATTGACGACAAAGAGGGCATTATCGGGCGCGTGGAGATTGCCGGGCCTGGTTATATAAACTTTTTCATAAAAATAGACGCCTGGCTCGAGACTCTTCGAAACATCACTGGTAAAGGGGAAACCTGCGGACTTTCAGACACCGGCCGGGGGAAAACCGTTCAGGTGGAGTTTGTCAGCGCCAACCCGACAGGCCCTCTTCACATAGGGCATGGAAGGGGGGCTGCCTTCGGGGACTCTCTGTCCAACCTCCTGAAGAGCGCCGGTTATAATGTGCAGAAGGAATATTACATCAATGACGTGGGAAATCAGATGGAGACGCTGGGGCGCTCTGCCTGGCTGAGATACAGGCAGGTGTTTGATCCGGCGGTTCCCTTTATGGATGACGGATATAAGGGTGACTATATTAAGGAAATAGCACAGTCCGTGATTTCAGAGGCAAGTGACAGATATATCAGTGTTCCTGAAAAAGATGCCGTCGCTTTCTTTGTTAAATATGCAAAGGACAATATACTTGCAGGGATCAGAAAAGACCTCGAAGATTTCGGTGTCCTGTTTGATGAGTGGTTTTCGGAGAAAAGACTGTATGACAGCGGAGAAGTGGAGAAAATACTGAGTCAGCTCAGAGAGAAGGGTGTCATATTTGAACAGGAAGGCGCTCTCTGGCTCAACACGACACAGTATGGAGATGACAAAGACAGGGTTGTAGTGAGGGCAAATGGTCAGAAGACATATTTTGCATCTGATATTGCATATCATCAGAACAAAATGGAAAGAGGATTCGACTTTATCGTTGACATCTGGGGGGCTGATCATCACGGATATGAACCGCGTATGAAGGCCGGGATTCAGTGTCTCGGTAATCCGCCGGACAGGCTCAGGATCATCCTCGTACAGTTCGTCACACTGCTGCGTGAGGGAAGGCCAGTATCCATGTCGACGCGGTCGGGCGAGTTTGTTACACTCCGTGAGGTGATAGACGAGGTTGGGAAGGATGCAGCAAGGTTTATGTTCCTGACGAGACGCTCAGACAGCCATCTTGACTTTGATCTGGAGCTTGTCAAAAAAGAGTCCGCGGAAAATCCGGTCTATTATGTGCAGTACGCTCATGCGAGGATAGTGAACATATTCAAACAGGCGGAAGAGAGGGGCATGCCAGCCCCTTCAGTGAAAGGCACAGACCTCTCTCTACTTACCTTGCCCGAAGAGATAAGGATGATAAAACTCATTGAATCTTATCCGGGGCTGATTGAGGCAAGCGCCAGGGCGCTCGAGCCGCACAGGGTTACGTTCTACCTTCAGGAACTGGCGACTGCCCTGCATAATTATTATTTCCATCACAGGGTCATAACTGATGACAGGAGGCTTACGGAGGCGAGGTTAATATTGATGCAGGGAGTGAAGCAGGTGTTGAAAAGCGGACTGGGAATAATTGGTGTGAGCGCACCGGAGAGGATGTAGGATTTTCGGGTGAAGTTTGAGGTAATAAGACAGGACAGCAGCACAAATGCAAGGGTTGGCAGGTTGACGACACCTCATGGGACAGTAGACACCCCTGCCTTCATGCCTGTTGGCACAGCAGGGACTGTCAAGGGGATTACACCGGAGGAGGTGCGCGGCAGCGGCGCTCAGATTATCCTTGGAAATACGTTTCACCTTTATCTGAGACCTGGTACGGATATCATTCGCAGATTCGGCGGACTTCACAATTTTATGGGCTGGGATGGACCCATCCTTACCGACAGCGGCGGTTACCAGGTGTTCAGCCTTGCGAAACTGAGGAAGATAACAAATGATGGCGTAATATTCCAGTCCCCGGTTGATGGTTCTGAACATTTCTTTACTCCGGAGGGTGTAATTGGCATTCAGGAGATAATAGGTTCGGATATACTCATATGCCTCGATGAGTGCATCCCGTACCCATCTGCCTATGAATACGCAAAGGCCTCAACAGACCTGACTATACAGTGGGCGCACAGGTCAAGAAATGTTTGCAAGAGTGAAGGCAAAGGGCTGTTCGGGGTAGTCCAGGGGGGGTATTATGAGGAACTGAGGGAATATTGTGCGGGGGAGCTCATAAAAACAGGTTTTGACGGATATGCAATAGGCGGCGTGAGTGTCGGTGAGCCAAAGGAAATGATGTACACTGTACTGGATCAGGTCACCCCGGTACTGCCGCGGGACAAACCGAGATATCTCATGGGTGTGGGGCACCCTGATGATATTATTGAGGGTGTTGTGCGCGGGATCGATATGTTTGATTGTGTTGTGCCTACGAGACACGGCCGAAGGGGCTATCTGTATACAAGGGGCGGCCATATAGTAATAAAGAATGCCTGCTACAGGGATGATGAATCACCTGTTGAGGCGGGATGCGGTTGTTACACATGCAGCAAATATTCCCGCGCATATCTCAGGCATCTTTTCATGGCAGGGGAGATGCTGGGGTTACGGCTCAGCACGATCCATAATCTTCATTACTTCGGGAGATTGATGGCGGAGATAAGAGTAGCTGTTACCGAAGGCAGGCTGTCACGAATGAGAGAGGAGTTTTATAATTTCAGAAAGGAGGAAGTACAATGCTAATGTCAATGTCACTGGCCTTTGCCGCCGGGGAGACCGGAGGCTCTCCACTGGGTGGCCTGTGGTCATTCCTGCCTATTATACTGATCTTTCCGATATTCTATTTTCTTGTAATCATGCCACAACAGAAGCAGAGGAAAAAACATCAGGCTATGCTGAACAATCTCAAGAGCGGGGACAGGGTAGTAACGTCATCAGGCATAATAGGGACGATAGTCAATGTAGACAAAGATGCCATCGTCTTACAGGTGGCCACCAACGTCAAGATCAGGATGATGAAGGGTTCTGTTTCTGAGTTAAGGTCTGAGGAGAAGGAATCATGAAAAAGACGCTCAAGTGGCGGGTGACATTACTTGCAGTTGCGACACTGCTCGCTGTCTTGTTTTTTCTCCCGACTCTTCCTCTTTTTGACTCTTTCCCGTCTTTCTGGAAAAGGATCTTCCCGTCAAAGGCGATAACGCTGGGGCTGGACCTTCAGGGCGGCATACACCTTGTTCTTGCGGTTAATGGTGACAAGGCCGTTGAAGGATTTGTTCAGCGTGCCGCCGATGACATTGCAGCAGTCATGCCGCAGAAGGGGATAAATGACGTCTCGCCGGTCCGCGGAGAAACATTTTCAAGCATGATAGTCAGATTCAAGGATAGCACGAAGGGCAAGGATATAACGTCTGAAATAAAGAAGAACTACCCTGCCTTTTCTGTTGAAAGGGAACAGCCCGGAGAGATCACCTATACCCTGTCATCTGCAGAAGTCAAAAGGATAAAGGATTCCGCGGTATCTCAGGCGCTTGAGACAATCAGAAACAGGATTGACCAGTTTGGTGTAAGAGAGCCGCTTATCCAGCGTCAGGGTGAGAACGAGATACTTGTCCAGCTTGCAGGCATTAAAGACCCGAAGCGCGCAATAGAGCTGATTGGGAAGACGGCCCTGCTTGAGTTTAAGATAGTTGACGAAGGCGCTGATTTCCAGAGCGCCCTGTCAGGCAAAGTGCCTGAAGGGGATGAGATTCTCTATGGGAAAGAGGTTGAACCGGAGACGAAAAAGGTAAAACAGACAATCCCCTATCTGGTAAAGTCCAGGGCGCTTATGACAGGAGATGCAATATCGGATGCACAGGTCAGTATTGATCCTGAATTTAACGAGCCATACGTTTCTATTTCCTTTAACAACGTCGGCGCCAGGCTGTTTGAAAGGATAACCGGTGAGAATGTAAAGAAGAGGCTTGCGATTGTGCTTGATGGCAATGTCTATTCAGCGCCAGTCATTCAGGAGAGGATAGGCGGAGGTAAGGCCCAGATAACAGGCAAATTTTCCATGGAAGAGGCACAGGACCTCGCAATAGTGCTAAGGGCCGGTGCACTGCCTGCCCCGGTTGAGATAGTGCAGAACCTTACTGTGGGACCGTCACTGGGAAGAGATTCCATAGAAAAGGGGATAATGGCTACGATTGTAGCAGGTATCCTCGTTGTCCTTTTCATGGTTGTTTACTATAAATTGTCAGGTGTAATTGCGGATTTTGCCATGCTTCTGAACCTCATCATGCTTGTGGGCGCGATGGCAGCCCTTGATGCAACGCTGACTCTTCCAGGCATTGCAGGCATAATCCTGACGATAGGAATGGGCGTGGATTCCAACGTCCTGATATTGGAACGCATTAGAGAAGAATTGCGGCTGGGAAGGCCGGTGCGATCGGCTATAGAAGCGGGTTATGACAAGGCATTTCTGTCTATTGTAGATTCCCATGTAACCACACTGCTTACTGCCGTGATCCTTTTCCTGTTTGGCACCGGTCCGATAAAGGGATTTGCTGTTACACTAAGTATTGGAATCGCCATAAATCTGTTTACAGCATTGGTCGGCACAAAGGTTGTTTATGACTTTATAAACAGCAGGACAAGACTGGAGAAGTTGAGCATATGATAAAGATATGGTTCAGGGAGGCATTATGAAATTTACCGAATTTATTGGTGAGACCAATATAGACTTTATGGGATTCAAAAATTATGCCTTTGCATTTTCCGGCATCCTTACGCTGATTGGTTTGATTGCCATCGTTCAGATCCTGTCAGGTCATGGGAACCTCGGCATAGACTTTGGGGGCGGCACAGCAGTACAGCTCAAATTTGAAAAGCCGCTGAAAATTGACATGGCAAGGTCAGTGCTTATTGAGAATGGTATAGAAGATGCCGAGCTCCAGGAATTTCCAAAGGATAATAAGCTCCTCATCAGATTGAAAAAACCTGGTGCAACGGCAGAACCTGTTGCAGACCGGGTTATCTCCATTTTCAGAGAGGGTATGCCGGACAATACATTCATAGTTGAGAGCTCTACCGAAATAGGCCCTACTATCGGCAAGAAACTCCAGAAGGATGCCATCACTGCAGTTGTGTTATCCATAATAGGCATAATCATCTATGTTGCCTTGAGGTTTGAATTCAGGTTCGGTATCGCGGCTGCCATAGCAACGTTTCATGATGTCATTGTTGTGGTTGGATTGTTCTACATCCTTGATAAAGAGATCAATTTACTTATCATAACAGCCCTTCTTACCCTTGCAGGTTATTCCGTGACAGATACAGTGGTTATTTTTGACCGCATCAGGGAATATCTCCGCATGAGGCGTAAGGAACCCATAGAAGTAATTATTAATAACGGTATAAACCATGTCCTTGGCCGTTCAATTCTCGTGTCGTTCACTACACTAATGGTTCTCGTAGCATTGTTTTTCTTTGGCGGGGATGTTATTCATGACTTCTCCTTTGCCCTTCTCATGGGGGTGCTTGTAGGTTCATATTCCTCCATCTTCGTTGCCAGTCCCCTTCTGACTGTATGGAAAGGCAGGAGTGGGATGATGAAGAAATAACGCAGGCCTTCCATGGCCGCCTTGAGTCAATTGCAGAGAACGGCGCGTTATGGCCAGTATAAAACGGGGGATAAGCCCGTAAGATGCGGCATGACCGGATAAGGGTGAATGTTCGGGTGAGAAAACGCTGGATAATAGGAGATGGGGACACTGCCCTGCAAGGCCGTCTGTGCAGCGAACTGAATATCTCCCAGCTTGTCTCAAGGATACTGGTCAACAGGGGAATCAGGGACACGGCATCCGCCGGTGAATTCCTTAATACATCTCATAAAAATCTCATTGATCCTTTCTGTTTGAATGACATGGAGAAGGCAGTCTGGCGTCTCTCAAAGACAATAAGGCAAAAAGGGAAAATACTGGTTTCCGGTGATTATGATGTGGATGGAGTAACTGCAAGCGCGCTGTATCTTGAATTCTTCAGGCGACTTGGCGTTGATGCGACGCTGTATATTCCTGACAGGGTTAGGGATGGGTATGGTCTTAATGATAATGCCGTGCATCTGGCGAATTCGCTTGGCATCGATCTCATTATTACGGCTGACTGCGGCACCGCGTCAACAGGCCCCATTGAGTCCGCCAGTGCGTCCGGAATAGATGTCATTGTAACCGATCATCACGAATGTCCTCATGAACTGCCTCCGGCATTTGCGCTGATTAATCCGAACAGGCATGATTCCACATACCCCTTTAAGGGCCTCCCGGGTGCCGGTGTCGCATTCAAGCTGGCTCAGGCGGTTGAAATTTATCTGGACCGCACCTGTGAAGATGATCTGTCTTCATACCTCGACCTCGTTGCCCTTGGCGTTATTGCCGATGTTGCCCCGCTTACGGGTGAGAACAGGCACTTCGTAAAAGAGGGACTGAAATTACTTTCTGCTGAGAAGAGGCCTGGCATAGCGGCGCTCAAAGAGGTCGCAGGGGTAAAGGGAAATGAGGTCAGCACCGGAACGGTGAGCTTTATGCTTGCCCCGCGCATCAATGCCTCAGGCCGGCTTTCCACGGCTGACGATGCAGTGAGGCTGCTGACTACAGATGATTCGGAAGAGGCTGGAGGCATAGCCCTGCGTCTCGATGGCATCAATCAGGAGAGGCAGAGGATAGAGGCCAGGATAAGGAATGAGGCCAGGGATCGGATATTAAAGGCAATGGATGCAGAGAAGGAGAATGTTTTCGTCCTTGCATCAAACGAATGGCATCAGGGTGTGGTCGGGATCGTGGCATCAAAGATCGTGGATGAGTTCTATCGCCCGACTGTCCTTATATCCCTGGGCGGGGATGGTATTGGGAAGGGATCGGCAAGAAGCATTGCGGGCTTCAATCTGTTTGAGGGTCTTGAGGCCTGCAGCGACATCCTCGAAAGGTTTGGAGGACACAAGTATGCCGCAGGACTGACCATCAGGGAAGACAACATACCCTTACTCAGGGAACGCCTTTCGGACATTGTAGCGGAAAGGGTGAAGAGTGAGGACTTGATTCCAGGGCTGGTTATGGATGCAGAAATAGACCCCGGGGAAATAAGTTTCCCACTCTTGAAAGAGATGGCGCTGCTCCCGCCTTATGGTGTTTCAAATCCGGAGCCCGTCATTGTATCGAGAGGACTCAGGATTGCAGAAACAAGGCTCGTAGGTAAAGATCACCTGAAAGTCAAGCTCAGAAGGGGCGGGGCTTTGTGGGATGGTATTGGCTTTAGCATGGCGACGGCGTATAATAATATCATTAAGAGTGGCAAAGAAGTTGATGTCGCTTACACCCCCGAGCTCAACCTCTGGAAGGGGACGTACGGGATACAGTTGAAGATCAGGGACATGAGGTTGAGTGAAGAGTAGTTGTTTATATGCCAAATGCAGAAGGACTTATACAAAAAGTACTTGAATACAATCCCCAGGCGGATGCCGGATTGCTCAGGCGCGCCTATACATTTGCCGAAAAGGCCCATGAGGGTCAGGTCCGTAAATCAGGTGAACCATTCCTTAAGCACCCCCTTGAAGTAGCGCATATAATTGTAAAGATGAAGATGGACACATCGTCAATTGTCGTTGGGCTTCTTCATGACACTATTGAAGACAGCCTCGTTACCTTTGAAGACATAACTGCAGAATTTGGAACCGATATCGCGGGTATTGTGGACGGCCTCACGAAAATCAGCAAGGTTGAGTTTATGTCACGTGAGGAGAAGCAGGCAGAGAATTTCAGGAAGATGGTCATGTCGATGGGGAAGGATATAAGGGTCATCCTGATCAAGCTTGCAGACCGGCTCCACAACATGAGGACACTGGATCCATTTCCGCCTGAAAAACAAAAGAGGATTGCACGGGAGACCCTGGAGATCTACGCTCCTATTGCAAACCGCCTCGGCATCGGATGGATGAAGGTAGAGCTCGAGGACCTGTCCCTTCGCTACCTGAAACCGGACGTCTATAATGAACTGTCAAACAAGCTGGCCACGAATAAATCAGAAAGAGACAAATATATAGAAGATGTCATTGCAGTAGTCAAAAAGAACCTCAGGGTTTATGGATTCGGCGCAAATGTTTATGGCAGGACTAAGCACTTCTACAGTATTTATCTGAAGATGGAGAGCCAGGGCATACCTTTTGAGGATATATACGACCTTTCAGGCATCCGCATCATAACTGATACAAAGGTCAATTGCTACTCTATACTCGGGATGATACATTCAATGTGGACGCCTGTGCCTGGCAGGTTCAAGGATTTTATCGGGATACCAAAAACGAATATGTATCAGTCGCTTCATACGACCGTAATCGGTCCAAAGGGGCAGAGGGTCGAATTCCAGATAAGGACGGAGGAGATGCACAGGCTGGCTGAAGAAGGTATCGCTGCCCACTGGAAATATAAAGAGAAAGGTCAGATAGATACCAAAGATCATCAGATATACAACTGGCTCAGGCAGATCGTAGAGTGGCAGCAGGACCTCTCTGACAGCAAACAGTTCATGGATTCCGTCAAGATTGACCTGTTTCCTGACGTCGTATATGTCTTTACTCCAAGGGGTGATGTCAAGGAATTGATACGGGGGGCCACCCCTGTAGACCTCGCATTTGCAATTCATACCGAGGTCGGCAACCGCTGTGTAGGGGCCAAGGTGAACGGCAAGATGGTGCCCCTGCGGTATCACCTCAAGAGCGGCGATACAGTAGAGATTGTAACCAACCCTAACCATGTCCCGAGCAAGGACTGGCTTAAATTTGTAAAGACCCCGAAGGCGAGAAACAAACTCAAACACATCATAAAGATTGAGGAACGCAAGAGAAGCCTTGAGATAGGCCACAAACTCCTCGAGAAGGAACTGCAGAGGATGGGGACGAGCCTCAACAGTTTTGCAAGGTCAGAGATGACTGACGCCTTCCTGAAGGAGCAGAATATCAGAAATATTGATGACCTTTTCGTCCAGATAGGCTACGGCAAGCTATCCGTAAGGCAGGTTATGAGAAGGGTATACCCCGGAAAAGAGGAGAGGGAAGAGGTTCATGAAAGGGCAGACATTACGAAGCAGAAGAGACTGGATGATGGTGTCAGGGTAAAGGGCATTGATGATATACTTCTCCATTTCTCCAAATGCTGCAGTCCAGTTCCAGGAGACAAGATTGTCGGGTATATTACCCGGGGCAGGGGATTGTCAATTCATGCAATCACCTGCCCCAATGTTGATGAGCTCGATTTTGACAAAGACCGTCTTATCTCTGTGG
>WBZR01003927.1_pt1 | contig 12719 bp, 11 predicted proteins | sample 5204231 | NCBI WGS metagenome assembly WBZR01 (sample SAMN12412403, study PRJNA552823) | activated sludge metagenome | isolation source: activated sludge from anammox sidestream of wastewater treatment plant... | place: USA: Virginia | collected 2017-08
AAAAAAAAAAAAAGATTGCAATAGCAAGGGGAAAATGTAAGTATAACAGGTTGCTGGTAGTTTTGCCATAAGTATTATAAGAATAAAGATAAACTAAAAGAAGCCGTATCAAACTATGCTTTAATAAAAATGTTTTTAAAATTACAAAATATTCCTGCTTTCACAGGAAAGATAAAGCACTTTTGATACAACCTTTTTTGCTAAACGATAATTTTTATCTGCCGCCGGTGAATATACTTTTCACAATGTAGCCTGCCATCTGCGGGTTTTCCTGGAACCGCCTTATTGAATACTGATACCAGTGTGTACCGAAAGGAATATAAATCCTCATCCTGTGTCCATCATTAACTATCTTATCACGCAGTCCTTCACGCACACCAAGCAGCATCTGGAATTCATAACTTTCAATAGATTTATTCAGCTCTTTTATCAGCTTATAAGCACCCTCTACAAGGTAGTCATCATGCGTAGCAATTCCAACGTAAGAATTCTTAACCAGCATTAACCTTAGAATTTTAAGAAAATTATCACGTATTTCATTCCTGTTTTTATAGGCAATATCTTCCGGCTCAATATAAATTCCTTTGCATAAACGGAAGTTTGTACCGCTTTCAATAAGCCGTAGGGCATCATCATAAGTCCGCTTTAAATATGCCTGCAGTACAATTCCGCAATTGCTGTAGGTTTTTCTTGCCTCTTCAAATACCCAAATAGTATCTTCGGTAACAGAGGAATCTTCCATATCAATTCTAATGAATATATTATTTTCTTTAGCTTTGGCAAAAATTTCATTAACATTGCTTAAGCATAACTCGCGGTCTATTTTTAATCCAAGTGAAGTAAGTTTTATTGATTGGTTTGAACTTAGTTTATTCTTAACAATCATATCCAAAACTTCAAAACACTCAACCGTAGCTCTTGCGGCATCATCTTTGTTAAAAACATCTTCCCCAAGTACATCAATTGTTCCCATAATACCAGTATCATTCAGTTTTTGGGAAACCATAACGGCATCTTTAACAGAATCACCTGCAATGTAAGTTTTTGCAAAAAATTTCACAATTCTTCTTGGCACATAAGGCAGGGTACCAACCACCATTTTATTTAGAATGCTCATTAAATACAGTAATTAGCAGAATAAAATTAAAATATTAAGGAAAAATTTATAATTCCGTGTAACTAACTTTGATTTGAAAATATATAATTAATTAAAATAAAAAAAGGACTCAATATTATTCCAGTAATTTTTATAACTCACTGATAACTCTTCTTCCGCTAAAGCCATCCAGTAAAGTATGCCACCAGTTGATATCGCTTTCACCGTATTTCCAGCATAAATAAACCTCTTCACCGTTATTTCTTATATGCGGAAAGTCAACAAGTCCGTTTTCAATATCCTTAATCATAACACCATCATCATTCAGACCTTTTAAAATACCAACAAGTAGCTCCATTTCATCGGGAAAGGCACCTTTGCCGTTAGGACCGGAGCCGCCAAGATAACTGTGACTGTAAACATCAAATCCTTTTTTATCAAGTTTTCTTTTTAAGCTCATCATTTCTTCAATTTCCGGCTTAATGTTATCCAGTTTATTGTTAGCTTCTTCAAGTGTAAAATGTATGTTATGAAAATAGCTCATTTATTTATTTCATCCATTCAGGTTATTTTACCACTATATTAACTAATTTATTTTTAACCGCAATTTCCCGTACTATTTGTTTTCCATCAATGTATGATTTAATTTTATCATTTTGTTTCATCAGGTCTATAAGCTTACTCTCTGGAGTATCAGTATCAACTTCAATTTTAGCTCTTACCTTGCCGTTTATCTGTCCAACAACAGTAATAACGCTTTTTTGCACTTTAGATGGATCAAACTCAGGCCATTTTTCAAAACTTAAAGTATCTGTATTTCCAAGTTTGCTCCAAAGTTCTTCAGCTAAATGAGGTGCAAACGGGGAGAGTAGTTTTACAAGTGTTATTATTAATACTTTCGGAATAATTTCAAGTTTTGAAATTTCGTTTACATAAATCATCAGTTCGCTAATACAGGTATTGAACTTCATATCCATATCTTCAATATCACGCGTGATATTCATAATGGTTCTGTTCATAATTCTTTCAGCATCACCATTAGTATTAATATCCTGAATTTTGCTGTTTATATTTCCGTTATCATCAGCAACCAAACGCCAGATTTTATTCAGGAATCTGTGAACTCCTTCAATTCCTTTTGTTGACCACGGTTTTGTGGCGCTAAGCGGACCAAGGAACATCTCGAACAGTCTAAAGGAATCCGCTCCGTAATTTTTTATTACATCATCAGGATTAACAACATTACCGCGGCTTTTAGACATTTTATTGGAGTCTTCTCCAAGTATCATTCCCTGATGATATAGTCTTACAAACGGCTCACGGGTTGAAACATATCCCAGATCAAAAAGTACTTTATGCCAAAACCGTGCATATAACAAATGAAGTACAGCATGCTCGGCTCCGCCAAGATATAGATTTACGGGCATCCAGTATTTCTCTGATTCTTTATTTACAAACTCTTTATCATTATCCGGATCAAGAAACCTTAAATAATACCAGCAGCTGCCTGCCCATTGAGGCATAGTGTTTGTTTCACGTTTTGCTGATTTACCGGTCTCTGGATCGGTAGTGTTAACCCATTCAGTTATACCTGCAAGCGGGCTTTCACCCGTTCCGATAATTTTATAATTTTCAACCTCAGGAAGCATAACAGGCAATACATCATCAGGCAATAATTTTACAGTGCCGTCTTCAAGATGTATAACAGGAATTGGTTCTCCCCAAAACCGCTGACGTGCAAAAAGCCAGTCACGCAGTTTATATTGAGTGGTACCATGACCAAACCCTTTTTCTTCAAGCCATGCTATTGTTTTTTTCTTTGCTATTTCTGTTTTTAGTCCGTTTATAAATCCGGAATTTACAGCAATGCCATCGCCTGTGAAAGCAGCTTTTGTAACATCTATTTTTTCTGTTCCAATTGGTTTTACTACTTCTTTAATGGGTAAATGGAATTTTACTGCAAATTCACGGTCTCGTTCATCATGTGCAGGAACTGCCATTATTGCACCTGTACCATATCCCATAAGTACATAGTCACTAATCCAAATTGGGATTTCTGCATTGTTAACCGGATTTACAGCAAACGATCCAGTAAATACACCTGATTTATCTTTTTCCTGCGATTGCCTTTCAAGATCACTTTTCTGTTTGGCGTTATCTTTATATATATCTATTGCGGTTTTACACTCCTTTGTTGTAATTTTATCAACTAAAGGATGTTCAGGTGCAAGAACTAAATATGAAGCGCCCCAAAGAGTATCGGGACGTGTTGTGAAAACTTCTACCACCCCTAAATCCTCCCCGGCTATCTTAAAAATTACCTTTGCTCCCTCTGATTTTCCTATCCAGTTACGCTGCATTTCTTTTGTGCTCTCGGGCCAGTCAAGCATGTCAAGGTCTATCAGCAGTCTTTCAGCATACTCCGTAATTTTAAGCATCCACTGCTTCATTGGTCTGCGAACAACTGTGTAACCCTTTTCAATCTGTTCGGGTACTTCTTCATTTGCAAGAACCGTACCAAGCTCAGGGCACCAGTTAACGGAAATTTCTGCCTGATACGCCAGACCTTTTTTATACAACTGTGCAAAGATCCATTGTGTCCATTTGTAATATTTTGGATCAATAGTTGCAATTTCTCTTCTCCAGTCAATTGATAAACCAAATGACTTTAGCTGCTTTTTAAAATTATCAATACTTTTTTGAGTGGTTACTCGAGGATGTATGCCTGTTTTAATTGCATACTGTTCTGCGGGCAGCCCAAATGCATCCCATCCCATTGGATGAAGTACATTAAAACCCTTCATTCTTTTATATCTGGCAATAATATCTGTTGCAGTGTAACCTTCAGGGTGTCCTACATGCAGACCTTCGCTTGAAGGATATGGAAACATATCAAGCACATAATATTTTGGTTTGCTGTGATCAATTTTTACGGAAAATGTATTATTATTTTCCCAATAATCCTGCCATTTTTTCTCAATTTCACGGAAATTATACTTCATAATCTGTCAAATTACTAATTTATGCCTTCATTTTCAGTAGATTAAATTACCACACATAATTAAGCCTTTTTAAATTTCAGAGCGATATACCAATTACATAAATATTTATATGAATTTTTTTTTATATGCCAATACATTAAATTTGCATACTTTCTGCAGATAATATTAACAAATAGCAGGAATTTAACTTTGATTCTTTTTTGACCAGCAGATTAAAAAACATACGATTAATTGTAATTGATATTGATGGTACCTTAGTTGACCATGAAGGAAATGTTGGTGAAAAAACTCTGCAGCTTGCCAAAGAACTTAAAAGCAGAAATATTTACTGCACGTTATCCTCAGCACGCTCGTTCAATTATTCTGCTCATATTGCCGAAGAAATGGGTATTGATATTCCGTTTGTTACACTTGACGGGGCGCTTATAAAAGGCGTTAAGGATGATGCTGTATATAAAGGAGTGTTAAAAGATTCAACTGTTCATAAAGCAATAGCTCATGCGGAAAAGAATTACGGAAAAATTACGATGTGCGATGAACATAATCTTTTTGTTACTCCCAATAATGCAATAGTAAAAGAATACACAAAACTTTCAGCACCTATAAAAGAAATTAATGATTTCACAGGGGTGAAAGATATACTTGAGATCTTAATTTTTTGTGAGGATAAAGCTTCCATGAAGCATATTAAACAAAGCTTTGGCTTTTTTGAAACCCGGGGCATTCACCTTTCTGTTACTAAATCACCCCGAAATGACTATTATTTGCTTACAATTAAAAAGAAACACAGTAACAAACTTGAAAGTGTAAAACGGCTTGTAAAATATCTTGGATTTAAAAAGGAACATGTTGCTGTGATTGGTGACTGGCATAACGATATGCCGTTGTTTGATTTCGGTGCATATAATGTAGCAGTTCAAAACGCTATACCTGAGCTTAAGCGAAAAGCGGACTATATTACAAACTCAACAAATAACGAAGATGCAGTTGGCGAAGTACTGGAGATGGTAAAAACTCATTCAATAAATAATTAAAATACGTTGCTGAAATACTGCAATTATATCTTTGCTTAAAATATAGATATAAAATTCTTTCAGGTGAGAGAATTTAATTAAACAAATTAGCACTCTATTTCACTCCACAAGTAATTCAGGTCTGTATTCAAAGTGCATAGTATCGTAGTGGTACCACTTTCCGCCCCAGATGAATCCGTGCTTTTCAAATATTTCCACAATTTCAATCGGAATCTGATTACGCCATGTTGTACTGCCTTCCCACTTCCAGTAATTGCTGTATTTGGTGTTAATATCAATAGCTGTGCCAAAAGCATGTGTACTTAATCTGTTAGTACCAGCAATTTTTCGCCAGTTAAAAGTACCGGAAGTTTTACTTACATATTTGTATAATTCCGCTGGAAGTGTTGCTTCAATTTCATCTGAAACTTCCCGCATTTTATCAGCGGCTTGGTTTATGCTGTTAAACTGTATGGTGCAGCCGCAAATAGAAGGAAGCCAGTTTACATTTACCAGATTTTGCTGTACTTCACCTGATGACGAACCATACATTTTCGTGAAAAATGGTTCATAGCGAATTCTGCCCGGTTCAAAATTTTCATCCGGAGGTGAGCCCCAGTTACTGCCCTTAACATACTTTTGCGACATCATATCTTCAAGGTCAGGGTTATCAAGCATTTCTTCATGGGTCTTGTTTTTAATTCCGTCATCCCATTGCATTATTGTACCATCTTTCCAATATAGGTTGTTATCATCAGCGGAATCTAAAAAATCGGGATATGCTTTAAGCAGTTTACGCAAGCCTTCTGGGATATTTTTATTCCCCTTAATTCTATCCGTTTGGTTTTCCTTATTATTTTTTTCAGAATTTGAGTAACTTGTGCGGTTTTCTGTATTGTTTTCAGTTCTATTTTCATTGCAGGAAAATAAACTGAAAATTGCAATTATGCTGATTATGAGATTCATATAATCTTCGTCAAAGTTTGCTCTCATTATAGGATTTTGAGAGAAAATTAATATTAAATAAATATAATATACTTTAATATTAAATATACTTTAATGCAAAAAATTTTAAAATGAATAAAGGTAAACTGTATTTAATTCCCAACACATTGGGAAGCGAAAATGTTCAAATGGTAATTCCTTCAGGCATTTTGGGAATAATAAATAATATTAACCATTATATAGTTGAAAATATCCCAAGCGCTGTAAGTTTCTTAAAGCAAGCTGGTCTTAAAACACCTATAAAAGATCTTACGTTCAGGGTTCTTAATAAAAATACTGAACCAAACGATATTTACACCTATCTTGATGAACTTGAAAACGGAAATAATGCGGGCTTAATTTCAGAAGCAGGTCTTCCGTGCATTGCTGATCCGGGCAGTATTATTGTAAAACTTGCACACACAAGGTCAATTACCGTAATACCTTTAACAGGACCTTCATCAATTATGCTGGCATTAATGGCATCCGGCTTTAACGGACAGCAATTTTCATTTAACGGATATTTGCCGATTGAAAAAATTGCGAGGATGAAAAAATTAAAAGAACTTGAAAAAAAAGTTAAATTCTCCGGTGAGACACAAATATTTATTGAAGCACCTCACAGAAATGATAAGCTGTTTGAGGATATAATTTCAATATGTGCAAATGAAATTTCACTTTGCATTGCTAAGGAGCTTACAAATGAAAATGAAATGATAGCAGTAAATACCGTTATCAACTGGAAAAAAAATAAAATTGTAATTGGCAAAGTACCTGCGATTTTTATTTTGGGAAATTAAAATTTCAACATAATCATAAATACTAAGTTATAATTACAATTACAGTCAAATATATATTGGTTTTACAGTAGTTTAACAAAAGCATTTTTAAAGATACCCTTTGAATAATAGGAACAATTAAATAAAAAAGGACGGTAATATTGCCGTCCTTCTGAATTTATTTTAATGGTAAAACTTATCTGCCGTTTACAGAATCGCTGAGACTTTTACCTGCTTTAAAACGTGCAACTTTTCTTGCGGGAATTTCAATAGTTGCACCGGTCTGGGGGTTTCTGCCCTGTCGTGCGGCGCGTTTTGAAACTGAAAAAGTTCCAAATCCAACCAGTGATACTCTGCCGCCTTTTTTAAGTGTTTTTGTTACTGATTCCAGAAATGAATCCAAGGCTGCCTTAGCTGATACTTTTGTTGTTTTGGCATCACCCGCCATTTTGGAAATAATTTCTTCTCTTGTCATTTGATTGATGTTTAAATAGTTATTAAATATGTTTATGGAAGTTTCACAAAGATAACAATTTATTAATAAAATAAAAACAAGTTTAATACGTCTTAAACACAGTATATATAAGGGTTAAAGGATTCGATAAAATTGTACTTTGTTCAGAACTATTTTTATGTAAATGGAAAATATACTAAAACTCAAGTAAAAATTCTCCAAAATAATAATGCAAGATAATTAAAAATTGATATATTTTGAAAAATTAATACAATAATACCTTTTTTGATAAATCATATTTAATTAACATTGCAGGCTTGATAAAAAGAATATCTATATATATGATAAACAATAGGATGTTAATCTCCAGATAAACCGGATGAAAATACTTTTAAAATATTTAAAAACGTACCGCGGATTTATTATTGTAGCACTTGTTTTAGCTGCTGTAAATCAATTATTTTCAATGATGGATCCGTTAATTGTAAGATATATAATAGATGATTATGCTACAAAATTTGATAAATATTCATCAGAGGAGTTCTTTAAAGGTGTGGGATTCCTTCTGGCTCTTGGTATAGGCGCAGCATTTGTTTCAAGGATTGCTAAGAATTTTCAGGATTATTATATAAATATGATAACTCAAAAGCTGGGTGCCAAAATGTATGCAGATGGTATAAAACACTCGCTTGAGCTGCCTTATCAGGTATTTGAAGATAAGCGGAGCGGTGAAACACTTGGAGTTTTGCAAAAATTGAGAACTGATGCAGAAAAACTAATAGCTCTTGCAATAAATATTGTTTATACTACTTTAATCGGACTGATTTTTGTAACTATATATTCATTTTCAATTCATTGGGTAATTTTTCCGGTGTATGCAGTTACCGCTCCGTTAATTGCATTTATAAGCTCAAAGCTAAGTAAGAAAATAAAGTATATACAGAAAAAAATTGTTGGCGAAACCACCGCTTTAGCAGGAACTACAACAGAATCATTAAGAAATATTGAGCTTGTTAAAAGTCTGGGACTTGCTGGTCAGGAAATAAACCGGCTGAATTCCACAACTGAAAAGATTCTGGGGCTTGAGCTTAAAAAAGTAAGATTTGTAAGGAGCTTAAGTTTTATACAAGGCACCATAGTAAATTTTTTAAGAACATCTATTCTGTTTATAATGATGTACCTTATATTTTCCAGAGTAATTACAGCGGGTGAATTTTTTTCGCTCTATATATACTCATTTTTCATTTTCGGACCGCTGCAGGAGCTTGGTAATATTATAAATGTTTACAGAGAAACCGAAGTATCACTGAATAACTTCAGAGATATAATTGAAACACCCGTTGAAAAAAAGCCCATCAACCCTGTTTCAATTGGGAAGATAGAAACTTTTGAGTTTAATAACGTTACATTTAAACATCAAAGCGCAGCTAACCACGCATTAGAAAATATTTCATTTAAAACAAACATTGGCGAAACTATTGCATTTGTTGGACCATCTGGTGCCGGAAAAACCACGCTTGTAAAATTACTTGTTGGTTTATATACTCCTCAAACAGGAACAATATTTTACAACGGTGTTGCTGGAAATGAAATTGAATTTGATAAACTTCGCAACCAGATAGGTTTTGTAACGCAGGATACACAATTATTTGCAGGAAGTATAAAAGAAAACCTGCTTTTTGTAAATCCCGGTGCAAGCGATAAACAGATTATGGATGCACTTAACAAAGCCGCATGCCAAAATCTTTTGGCAAGGGCAAATAAAGGAATTAATTCTGTAATTGGTGAAGGTGGTGTTAAAGTTTCAGGTGGCGAAAAACAGAGACTCTCCATAGCCCGTGCACTTTTACGGCAGCCAAGACTGTTAGTGTTTGATGAGGCAACTTCGGCACTTGATTCATTAACTGAGGAAGAAATTAGCCAGACTATACGAAGTGTATCCGAAAAAAAAGATCATATCACTATACTGATTGCACACAGACTTTCAACCGTGATGCATGCTGATAAAATTTACGTACTTGAAAAAGGGCAGATGACAGAAGAAGGCAGGCACGAAGAATTACTTGAGATGAAGGGATTGTATTATGCAATGTGGCGTCAGCAAATTGGTGAACGCCACCGGCTTATAGAAAATGGGAATATCAAAAGTGAATTAGTCAATAATTAATCATGGAATATTTTAAACTTTAGAAATTATAACATATATCTGCCGATTTTATGTTATTACCGCATTTTAATCTTGTTATTGCAATCAAATTTTTTCTATTCTATTACAGCAGGTACATTTAAAGATGTTAAGAAGTGGTATTGATAAAGTAAAAAATTAAAAGGGCTGTATCAGATAAGACACAGCCCTTTGATTTTCAAAACAAAATTTATTTCTCTTCCTTCTTATCTGTAGGTTGTTCATTTTTATCTTTTGACTTGTCGTTCTTATCCTTTGGCTGTTCATTATTATCTGTGGTTTGTACTTTTATAGTAACTGTACCTTTATCGCTGTCAAAAATTGTTTCAAAAGTTTTCAGGTTATCCTTTGCCGGTCCTTGAGTTACAGTCCCGTCAAGTGTGTATTCACTGCCGTGGCATGGGCAAACAAACTTATTGCCTTCAAGTTCAACATCGCACCCTTTATGGGTGCAGATAGTTTTTACAGCAGTAAACTCCGTTTCAGATTTCCGTATGAGCATCAGCTCATCATTAACCCTTACACTGCCCCCGGTTTTTGAAAGAGCAGCATTTTCGCTAAGCGTAACTACAATATCATCTCCGCTTTTGCGGTATATTGCTTTACGTGCTGCCGAAGTTTTTGTTAATGCTTCAATATTAACAGTTGAAAACATTGCCCCGCCAGCTATAACTCCAACTGCCGAGCGCTTTATAAAATCTCTTCTTGAAAGTTTTTTTGACATTAATGTTTACTCCTTTTAACCTTTATCACCGGTTTTATGTTATATAAAATTACGTTATACTTTTTTAACAATCAATATAAATTTATAATTGTTACACTAATTTACAGTTAAAACAATAATCTATATCAAATTTTAAGCTGTTTTAGTAAAAATTATCCACTTAATTTACACAATATTTATATTATTTTAGCTGAATGAAAAATCGTTCGGGTTATATATGGGTTTTATTTATATTGCTGTTAATTCTGGTTATTGACGCATACTATCAGATTGAAAGCTCAACGGTTCCAATTTGGCAGACCGAGTGGTTTCTTTGGAGAGTGCTGGCTGTTATTCTTTTAATACTTGGTGCTTTATTCTACTACTACTTAAAAGCTAAACAAAAAAATATAAATGAACTAAATAAGTTCAAACAAAAAGTTATTGAAGAACAGGAACAGCAATGGAAAGTAATTGCAGGTGAACTGCATGATAGTATTGGACAAAATCTGAGTGCTATAAATATTTTTTTGCAGCAGCAGCTCAAAGCTGTAATTGATGAAAATAGCAGGTTAAAACAGGCATCAGTGCTTACCGTTGAAACAATAGATGAAGTACGTAGAATATCTCAAAGGCTTTATCCAAAGCAGATTGAAAGACTTGGTTTAACTATTTCAATAGAAGCAATGATAGAACGAATTACTGCAGCTTCGGGTATTAAATTTATTTACAATATTGAAAGCATTGATAACATACTTAGCCGCGAAGCAGAGGTGCAGTATTTCAGGGTAATTCAGGAACTGCTTAATAATATTATGAAACATTCCGGGGCTAAAGCAGTTACTGTAAATGTACATAAATCGGTAATGTTTATTGTAACAGAAATTATTGATGACGGTGTTGGTTTTGAAACTGCCGACCCTGCCAAACTTGGATTTGGTTTGATAAATATTGAAGAACGGATCCGCATGATAAAAGCTGTATATGAATTCAATTCAGAAAAAAATAAAGGTACAAGATTTAAAATTACTGTTCCTGTAAAATAACTGTTATTTTAAAATAATTGAATATGTTAAATAATTATTACTAAAAATAAATTGGTACAAAAAATAAAAATAATTATCGCTGATGACCATCATATATTCCGTAAAGGTGTATTAAGTATTGTTTCAGAAAGTAATTCCATTGAAGTAATAGGCGAGGCATCTGCAGGAAATGATGCATTAAAGCTGATTGAAGAAAAAAAACCGGATATTGCAATTCTTGATATTGATATGCCCGGTTTAAGCGGACTTGATATTGCAAGAAAGATCAAATCAGAAAAGTTACCGACTAAAACCGTAATTTTAACAATACACAAAGATAAGGAATATTTTGATGAAGCACTTGAACTTGATATTAAAGCTTATATTTTAAAAGAAAGCATTGCAAACGACCTTATTGACTGCATAATAAAAGTATATGAAGGTGATTATTATATCAGCTCCGCTATTTCAGGATATCTTATAGAAAATAAAAAATTAAAAGATAACAAAAACGGTCTTGATATACTTACTCCCGCAGAACTTGAAATATTAAAATTAATTTCACAAAACAAAACAAGTTCGCAAATTGCTGACTTGCTTTACCGCAGTATCCGCACAATAGAAAACCACCGAAATAATATTTGCAATAAACTTGGCTTAAAAGGTCCGCATGCACTGCTGCTATTTGCAATTCAGCATAAATTAAAGCTTTAATTCCTTAAAATCAAAGGTTTAAAATTAAGTAGTTCTACTTATATAAAAGAAGTATCTCTCTCTATTTATATCCCGCTACAGTATTTTTATTTTTGTATATCAAAAAAAAATTCAACTTATACAAAAATGAAAAAACAAAGAGACGTAAAATTCATTATATATCAGGCATTATACATATTTGTAGTTTGTGTAGTTGCCATTAAAGGTGCAAACCTTGATTTATCTCAGGTAATAGAAGATGACGGCAAACCTAAAGTTATACTTACCCCTGAAGAAATGGATTCTATAAAGAAACTTTTGGAAAAAGCTATAATTGTTGATACAAACCGTTTTGCATTGGTAGATAAAGATCTTTTAAAAGATAATGAGAAAATGAAAGAGCTTGTAAGGCAAACAATGGTTTCAAACACTTCATTTGTTTCCAGTTCACCTGTAGTTGAAACAACACCGATTGTTGAGAAAAATGAAAAAATTGAAAAAATTGATCCCACTACCGAGCAAAAAATAGAAAATGAAATTGTATTAGGTGATATTGAGCTTTATCAGTATCATGTTAATTCTGTTAGCAACAGAGGGAATAATCCTATTGTTGTAGCAGGAGTAACTATTCCGGCACACTCAACTAAACAGGTGCAATTAGGCGGTGAGTCAACTGTAACCATTTCGGCAGGTGATAAATCCAAAACTGTTAATGTAAAAGATAACTCTAAACCAAAAATTAATATACAACGAGTCTCTTCAATGGGTGAAGATGCAAGGGCTTC
>WBZR01003929.1_pt1 | contig 12714 bp, 14 predicted proteins | sample 5204231 | NCBI WGS metagenome assembly WBZR01 (sample SAMN12412403, study PRJNA552823) | activated sludge metagenome | isolation source: activated sludge from anammox sidestream of wastewater treatment plant... | place: USA: Virginia | collected 2017-08
AGCCGCCGGGGGACGCCTGGCCAAAATGCAGGTTGGTGACCGAGGTCGTCCACGGCGTGACATTGGTCGGCAGGAAGCGCGGATGACGGATCAGCGCGTTGATGAACGAGCTCTTGCCGGACTTGATCTGCCCGACCACCGCGATGCAGCACTCGAGCTGCCGGAGGGAGCGGAGGGCGTCCACGATGAGCGGGCGCGAGGTCGGCTCGACGAGCCCGGCGAGCACGTCGCCGCAGCTCAGGAGCTGCTGACGCAGGCCCTCGAGCCGGGACCCGATGCGGCCCGCTCCATGGATATCCCCCCCCGATAGACTCGCGTGCAAGCCCCTGCCTCCCCGACCCCCGGCGGTTTTTCTTATCGATCTGCCGTAAAAAGCCACGAAAGACATGGCCGAAACGTGTCCATCCGGTCCCCGCCGCGCAGAAACGGCGCCCGGGCCCGCTGCCCGGCTCAGGACCTCGTGCTCAGGGCTTGGTGCTCTGGTCCTGCTTCAGGCCGTCGGCCCGGTCGTCGAGAAGCGCGACGGCATCCGGGTAACGGCGCTCGATCGGCTCCCAGGGCGTGCCCAATCGAAAGCGCTGAACGCCCTGCCGGCAGAGCTCCGCGATATCCTCCTCGCCCCCGGCCGCGATCCGGAAGATGAGAACGGCAAGGTGCTCGCGCTCGAGCGCACGGCCCTGGGCAAGCCCCAGATCGACGCAGGCTTGATCGAATGCGCGTTTCAGGACGGACAGCTCCTCATTCGTGAATACGCACTGTCGATCGTTCGATTTCATGACGGCACCTGCTAAGCACATCGCAAAGCAACTATCCGCAGGCAATCCGATCGGAAGCAAGGTTCAAAACCTGACGCGACGGGCAATTCAAATGAAACCGTAAATAATGTATAGGACGGTCCTCTATCCGCCCGAAAAGAGATCGCACGCGCCCCGCGTCCGGGGCGTTTTTCCCGGCCTGGCAGCAGCGGCCGCTTCCCCATGACCACAGATCGGCCATTTCATTCGCCTACGCGATGGCTCGTTGATCGCGGGGCTCAAATCGCCGGATCCGCCGAACGGCGGGCAACGCTGAACGTCCTGACACATCGCAGTCCTCGACCCTGAGAGCCATGCCTCCAGCGCCCCCCACGAAGATCGCCCGCGAAGGGCTCTGTCGCGCCCTGGCCGCGATCGTGCTTCTGGGCGCAGGCCAAACCGGCGCCGGGGCGGGCGAAACGCCTCCGAAACCGCCGGCCGCGCGGGCGGGTGCCGCGGGCGCCGCGGAGTTGCCTGCCGACCCGGACTGCCTGAAGGTCACGCAGGCGTCGGCCGCGACATACACGATCGCAAACGCGTCCTGCGCAGAGCTCAGCGTCATGGCCGCAATCGAGCTTGCCGGCGGCGGATCCGAGGCGCGATGCTTCGTCAAGAAAATCCGCACCCAGATCTCGATCGCGAGTGAGGGATCTTTCCCCGTCATCAACTATCAGTGCATCGAAGGGGCCCCCGGCTGTTCCGCCGAGATCGTGCACGGTATGTTCCCCGAATGTCATGCAGGCTGACGGCTCGAGCCGGAACAAGACACGGGACGTGATGTCATTCGACCGCGACGCATCGATCGAGCGCACGCAGATCCATGAGATCTCGCTCAACGTCGCGCGCCGTCTGCACCAGGTCCTCGACCGCAACCGTTACATCCCGGCCGCGTTGCGCCCCGAGGTCGAGGCCACCGTCCGCGTCATCACCGGCATCCAGCGCGACATCGACCAGATCATGGGCGCGCTTCCCTCCGACGAGGCGCTCGATTTCGCCATCCTCACCCACATCATGGGCGGCCAGCGCCACGCCCTCGACCTGCTCGAGATCCTCGAGGAAAAGCTCGAAGGCGGACGCAGCGGCTATCGTCGCGATTCCGAGCGTGTGCACCAGGCGCTGCTCGCCGTCTCGCGCGAGATCGAGAACGACGCCCGCCACTACGCGACCGAGAGCCATGCGCCCGCGCCCTATGCCGCCCACGGCCGGGCGCGCCCCGCGGCCGCGCCACATCCGCCGGCGGGCCCCGTCGGCGCGCCCCGCGCCACGGCGCCGCCCAAAGCCGGAGCAGGCCCAGCCACCGCCAGAGCCGCCGTCACCATCGCCGCCCTCCGTCAGCTGCTGGCGAAGCCGGCCCCCGTCGCTCTCGCCGCGCTCGCGGTCGGCGCCGGCCTCGTCGTTGCAATCCAACAGCTGATGCCGCCCGAGCCCGCCGCGCCCGCATCGGCCGAGACGGCCGCGATCGCGACCAGCGCCGCACCGCAGGACACGCGGCCCGCCGCAGCCGAGCCCATCACGGTCACCGCCCCCGCCGTCGCGCAGCCCTACCTCGTGGTGCTCGCGACACGGCGCAGCACGGAGGAATTGCAGCAAGACTACCGGTCGTTCAAAGGCGCCTACCCCGATCTCCTCGGCGATGCCAAGGCCCGCGTCGACCGCGTTCAGGGCCTGGACAAAGAGACCTGGTATCGCCTCTCGCTCATTCCTCCTCAAACGCACGAGGATGCGAAAGCACTGTGCAGCACGCTGCGCAAGGCCGGCTTGGCGGGATGCTGGATCAAGCCGGTTCCGCTGCACTGAGCCCGTCGCCATCGGGCGCACGGCCTGGCGCCGGCTTGCGGCGCGCGTCCGATACCCCTATGTCAGCGCCACGGCAACGCGAGACCCAAGGGGGAACGAGTGGACGCACGCATGCCCCCCATCATCTCGGTCAAGGGCGTCACCAAGACCTACGCGTCGGGTCAGATTGCCCTGAAGTCCATAGATCTCGACATCCGCGAGCGCGAGATCTTCGCCTTGCTCGGCCCCAACGGGGCCGGCAAGACGACGTTGATCAGCATCATCTGCGGCATCGTCAATGCCAGTGGCGGCACGATCACGGTCGACGGGCACGACATCGCGCGCGACTATCGCCGCGCCCGCGCCATCATCGGCCTCGTCCCGCAGGAGCTGTCGACCGAGATGTTCGAGACCGTCTGGGCCACGGTCTCCTTCAGCCGCGGCCTGTTCGGAAAGAGGAAGGATCCGGCCTACGTCGAGAAGGTGCTGCGCGATCTCTCGCTCTGGGACAAGAAGGACGCCCGCATCATGACGCTCTCGGGCGGCATGAAGCGGCGCGTCCTGATCGCCAAGGCGCTGGCGCACGAGCCACGCATCCTTTTTCTCGACGAGCCGACGGCCGGCGTCGACGTGGCGCTCAGAAAGGATATGTGGGAGACGGTGCGCAATCTGCGCAGGGGCGGCGTCACCGTCATCCTGACGACGCATTACATCGAGGAGGCCGAGGAGATGGCCGACCGCGTCGGCGTCATCGCCAAGGGCGAGCTGATCCTCGTGCAGGAGAAGACCGAGCTGATGCAGAAGCTCGGCCGCAAGCAGCTCACGCTCGAGCTGCAAAAGCCGCTCGCGGAAATCCCACCCGCCCTCGCCGCCCACGCCCTGGAGCTCGCCCCGGGCGGCGGCGCATTGGTCTTCACCTACGACACGCAGGCCGAACGCACCGGCATCACGGCGCTTTTGAGCGACATGCGGGAAGCGGGCATCGGCTTCAAGGACCTCGCAACGAGCCAGAGCTCGCTTGAGGACATCTTCGTCGATCTCGTGAGGAAATCCGGATGAACTTCGAAGCAGTGCGCGCCATCTACGGCTTCGAGATGTCCCGCTGGGGGCGCACGCTCCTGCAGAGCATCGTCTCTCCGGTGCTTTCAACATCGCTCTATTTCGTCGTCTTCGGCACCGCCATCGGCTCGCGCATCGCCGAGATCGACGGCATCCCCTACGGCGCCTTCATCGTGCCGGGCCTGATCATGATGATGCTCCTCACCGAGAGCACGTCGAATGCGGCGTTCGGCATCTATTTCCCGCGCTTCGCCGGCACCATCTACGAGATCCTGTCCGCCCCCGTCTCTCCCTTCGAGATCGTCCTCGGCTACGTGGGCGCGGCGGCGACGAAATCCGTCATCCTGGGCCTCATCATCCTCGCCACCGCGAGCCTCTTCGTGCCGATCCGCATCGCGCATCCGCTCTGGATGGCGGGCTTCCTCGTTCTGACGGCCGTCGCGTTCTCGCTTCTGGGGTTCATCATCGGCATCTGGGCGGACGGCTTCGAGAAGCTGCAGGTCATCCCCATGCTGGTGCTGATGCCGCTGACGTTCCTCGGCGGCACCTTCTACTCCATCAAGATGCTGCCATCGGCCTGGCAGACCGTGACGCTCTTCAACCCGATCGTCTATCTGATCAGCGGATTCCGCTGGAGCTTCTACGAGATCTCCGACGTCGCCATCGGTGTCGCCTTCGGCATGACGCTGGTGTTCCTCGCGCTCTGCCTCGCCGTCATCTGGTGGATCTTCAGGACGGGCTACCGCATCAAAGCCTGATCCTCACGCAAACGACGCCACCCGTGCCGGCGCGACGCTCCGCGTCACCACCACCGGGGGGGGGCGCCACCACTCCGGGATCACCGCCGCTCGGAAAGGCCGGTCGCGATGTCGCTCTCCTTTGCCGTCCCCATCAGGATGCCGACGGACTGGCGCGCGCCGCCGATCATCGCGGCGGGATGAGCAAGATTGGCGAGCCCACCCGCGAGAAGGGCGTCGTGGCCGAGGCCCGCCCGCCCGATGACCAGGAGCGCGCGGTCGCGCTCGTCGATCGCCGCCTTCACCGCCTCGGCATGAACGCGGCTCGCGACGCCCTCGAACTCGGGCACAACCAGCGCCAGTCCATAGCGCTGTCCGGCGAGCGCCGTGTGGATGTCGAACCCCGGCTCGGGGGGCGCACCGGCAAACCTCGCCGCGGTCGCCTCGCGCGGGCTCGGCGCGTGGTGGACGAGCACGAACGCGGTGTAGAGATCGGAAAACGACGGCCGGCCGGTCTTTGCGATGTCGCCCTCGATCCGCTCGCAGCCCCCGCGCCACAGGGGCGCCTCGGGATCGTCCTCGCACGTCATGCGAACGGAATAGGCGCGCGGCAGGTCCATGCGCCCCTGGATGTCCGAGAGCCAGAACGCGAACGCAACCCAGCCGCCCGCGAGCGCCAGCCCGAGCAGGAGCCGCCACCGGCGCCGAAGCGCCTGGAGCAACGGGATCAGAAGCCGGGCGAGAGACCGCTGCATGACGCCGCGGAGAGTTCCACCGCTTCGCCGCCGAGACAAGCCCCGCACGCCGGACCGCGACCCGTTAAGGCGCAAGCCCTTGTGCCGGAGGCGGGGGCGCATCGGGGTCGAACACCTCCGCCATCGCCGCCGACCCGTCGCGCCGGTAGATGTCCGGTCGGAACGAGATGCGTCCGTCGGGCTCGGCCCAGGCCGTGATGTAGGCGAAATAGACCGGGATCGGCCGGGTGAGCTGCACGTCGAGGGCCTGGCCCTGATCGATCACCGCCTGCACCTGTCCGGGGTTCTCCCAGCCCGGCTCATACCGGGCGAGCCATTCCACCAGCCGGAACACGTCCTGAACACGCACGCAGCCGGCGCTGAACGCGCGCGCACGCTGCTGGAACAGCGGCTTCATCGGCGTGTCGTGCATGTAGACGCCGTGCTCGTTCTGCATGTCGATGCGAACGAGGCCGAGCGCGTTCTGCGGACCCGGATCCTGCTTGAGCTTGATGCGCTTGGCATCCGCCTGCGACCAGTCGATCGCGCTCGGATCGATCTCCGGCCCGTTGAAATCCCCTGTCAGCACGCGGATATGCTCGTTCGAAAGGTAGTCGGGCTCCTTGACCAGCCGCGGAAACACGTCGAGCTGGGCCACGCTGTCGGGCACGCGCCAGTACGGGAAGAAATTGAGGTTCCGGATCGTGGCCTTGAGCGTCGGCGTCTCGCGGCCGTTGCGTCCCACGATCACGCGATGGCGCAGAACGGTCTGGTAGCGCTCCACCGCCTCGAGCTGAAAGGCCGGAATGTTGACGAGCACGTAACGCTCTTCCGGCGGCTGCTGCACGAGGTCGAGAATGCGGCCGTGATTGAGCTTGAGCTGTGCGAGGCGCTCCTGCGCGGTGACGTTGAGGGCTGCCAGCGTCGGCTGGTCCACGCGCCCGTTGGTGCGCAGCCCGTTGTTCTCCTGGTAGCGCGCCACCGCCTGCTCGACGGCCGAATCATACTCGTAATCGTTGTAGCTCGACGAGCGCGGCAGCTCGCCCGTCACCATCAGCCTCCGCCTGAGGTAGCTCACGCGCTCGTCGCTATCGCCGGGGCGCAGCATGCGGTTGCCGGGGATCGTCGGCCAGCCGCCCTTGTTCACGATCTGCTCGTAGCGGGCGATCGCGCTCTCCATGGCCGCGAGCATCTCGTCGCTGCGCCACGGCACATCGTTCGGCCTGAGGTCGTTGAGATCATCCTTGCGCGGCTGGCTCCGTTCGAGCGACGCCCGCTTGCCGGAATAATCCGGCGCACCGAACGAGGTGATGCCTTCCCACCAGTTGCCGTCCTGCGCGCCAGCCGATGTCCCGGACCAAGCCGTCACGGCCACGAGCAAAGCCAAGCCGAGGCCGCGGAGAACCGTCTTCGACAAAATCACCGGAAATCCAATCCTGTTCGCCGCAAAGAAGGCTCTTAGACGCAACCGATATGGCCAAACAAAGACTTGTCCGCAAGCCGCCCGGCAAAAAAACAGCTTGAAAAAGAAGCCCCTGTTGCAGCTGTTGCAGAGATCCCCGCGCGGCCCCTCACCCTGGCGCATCAGGCCGGAAAGTGATCCCATCCCGTCTCGGCAATCGCCAGCGGGCGCCCGTCGAAGCCGGTGACAGTCACGCCGTCCCCCGGGGCGAGCCGGCCGACGGCGGACACCGCGACGCCGCTCGCCGCGGCTGCCTCGCGGAAGGCCACGGCCTGGGCCGGCGCGACGGCCGCCAGCACCTCGTAGTCATCCCCCCCCGCCAGCACCGCGCCGATGAGTTCCGGGTCGTGCCGAAGCGCCGTGCGGGCCGGATCCGACAGCGGCAGCCGCACCGCCTCGAGCGCCGCCCCGAGCCCCGAGGCGCGCGCCAGCCGCCCACAGTCCTTGACGAGGCCGTCCGACACATCCATGGCCGCCGTCGCGTAGGACCGGAGATGCGGCGCGAGCGCCAGGCGCGGGGCCGGTCTCAGATAACGGTCGATAAGCGCCTGCGCGCCCGCGTCGTCGAGGCCCATCGCGGCCGCGCGCGCCGGATCCTGCCGCAGCCGCAGGCCGAGCGCACTGTCGCCGAGCGTGCCGGAGAGGAACAGCACATCTCCCGCCCGTCCCGTCGCACGGCGAACCATGCGCCCCTCGGGCACGTGGCCGATGGCGGTGATGGTGACGGAGAGCGGACCCGGACGGCGGTCCGTATCACCGCCCGCAAGCGCGAGGCCGAATGCCGTCTGTGCGGCGCCGAGCCCGGCGGCGAAGGCTGCGAGCCACGCCGGCTCGGGCCGCGCGGGAAAGGAGAGCGACATCAGGTAGGCGATCGGCTGCGCGCCCTTCGCGGCAAGATCCGACACGTTGACCGCGAGCGCCTTCCAGGCGATATCGCCGGGCGCGTCTTCGGCGAAGAAATGCACCCCCTCGGCCACCGCATCGGTGGTCAGCACGAGATCGGCGCCTTGCGGCGGCGTGAGGACCGCACAGTCGTCCTTGAGGCCCAGCGCGCCCGCGAAGCCCGACGCCAAAGGCGCGAAGGTGGTCTGGACCAGCTCGTCCTCACCCCCCGCTGATTCGGGTCTCTCGTCTGTGGGCTTGAGTGGCAGCGGTCGTCTCCCTCGGATGCATGGCAGGGCCAGTCCTTGACGGAGCGAGGCTCCGGCCTTCACCGGAGTGACGCCCCCGTGGCATGCACGAGTTTCACCGTGTCATGCACGAGTTTCGATGTGTCGTGCACGAGTTTCGATGGTTGAAACCGTCATCCCGGCGAACACCGGGATCCAGACACGGTTTCCGTTCGCCCACCTTTTTCCAGGGCTGCGCCACACGAGAGCGGAGGCGACCCTCATCTCGGGAGAAGCTCTTCAGCCTCCTTCGCCGGGCGTTTCGAATTCCTTGGCCCGCACCTTGTGCGCGATGCGGTCGAGCACGCCATTGACCACCTTGGGCTCGTCCGCCTCGAAGAAAGCCTTGGCGATATTGATGTACTCGTTGATGGTGACACGCGCGGGCACGTCGCTCCTCTCGAGAAGCTCGAACACTCCGCCGCGCAGGATGGCTCGCAGGATGGAATCGACCCGCACCAGCCGCCAGCCCGTGCGGAGCTGCTGGTCCACCAGCGGATCGATCTCCCGCTGGCACCGCACGACGCCCTTCACGACATCGGCGAAGAACGTGGCGTCCCCGCCCTCGAGGGTGGTCAGCGCCTCCGCCGTTCCCTCCGCGTCGTCCTTGTCGCCGTCGCGCCGGGCCGCCATGAACTGGTCGATGACCTCGCCGGCATCCGTTCCCGCCAGGTCCATTTGATAGAGCGCCTGCACCGCCGCCATGCGCGAAACCGTGCGCGGCTTCGGCGCATCGCCGGCCGTTTTTTTTCGTCGGGGGAGGCTCATGGCACGCGCTGCCCGAGACGCTCAGCGATGCGGATCAGCCTGAGGCAGGCGCGCGCCGCATCCCCACCCTTGCCGTCGGCGCCACCCTCCGCGCGTGCGCGCGCCTGGGCTTCCGTATCCACCGTCAAGACCGCGTTTCCGACCGGAATGTTATGCCGGATTGCCGTTTCCATCAGCCAGTGGTTCGTGTTGTTGCAGACGATGTCGTAATGCGAGGTCTCGCCGCGGATGACGCAGCCGAGCACGATGACGCCCGCATAGCGGGCGGCTTCGCCGCCGCCGAACAGCCCCGCGGCGACCGCCTGGGCGAACGCCTGGGGAATTTCCAGCGCGCCCGGCACGGCGATCCGGTCATAGGCGGTATCCGCCGCATCGAGAACGGCGACGGCGCCCTGGCCGAGCGCGTCGGTGATCTCCCTATAGTAGGGCGACTCGATGATGAGGATGCGCGCCGACGGACCGCAATGCAGGTCCATCTCGGGGCGCGAAGACGTTTCGGTCCTGACCATGGCTGAAGCTCGGCCGCCCTACTCGATCGCCCGCGTGCCGACGATGCGCAGCCCATAGGCATCGAGGCCGACGTACACATCGTCGGGCGCATTGGTCAGCAGCACCATGTCGGATATTCCGAGCGCTCTCAGGATCTGCGATCCGACGCCGATCTCGAGCTGCCGGCGCCCGTGCGCCGCACGCTCGTTCGGCTCGGTGCGCCGGTTGATCCAGTCCGAAACGCTTTTCGGCCCGAGATCGCGGATCAGCACGACAATCCCGCGCCCTTCCCGCTCGATCGCCCGCATGGAGCGCGACACCGCATCGCCCGCTCCCCCGATGCCGAGGATGTCGGCAGGCGCGTTGATCGCATGCACGCGCACCAGGACCGGCCCCGGCGCCGAGAGGTCTCCCTTGACGAGCGCCAGGTGCTCGACCGGCTCCACCGTCGTCGTGAAGACGTAGAGATCGAAAAGGCCGCCGTAGGCGCTCTCCACCCGCGTCTGCGCCACTTGCCGGACCAGCCGGTCGTGCTTCAGACGATAGGCGATAAGGTCCTCGATGGTGCCGATCTTGAGGCCGTGCCGCTGGGCGAACGGCACCAGATCCGGCACCCGCGACATGGTGCCGTCCTCGTTCATGATCTCGCAGATGACGGCGGCCGGATAGAGCCCCGCGAGCCGCGCCAGATCGACGGAGGCTTCCGTATGTCCCGCCCGGATCAGCACACCGCCCTCGCGCGCGACGAGCGGGAACACATGCCCCGGAGAGACGATGTCGTTCGCCCCCTTGGTGGGATCGATGGCCGTCGCGATCGTGCGCGCCCGGTCATGGGCGGAGATGCCCGTCGACACGCCTTCGCGCGCCTCGATCGACTGGGTGAACGCCGTGCGCTCGCGCGCCGCCTGCGTGCGCACCATGAACTCGAGGCCGAGCTCCTGGGCGCGCGTCTGCATCAGCGCCAGGCAGATGAGCCCGCGGCCGTGCTTGGCCATGAAATTAATGGCATCCGGCGTCGCCATCTGCGCGGGAATGACGAGGTCGCCCTCGTTCTCGCGGTTTTCAGCGTCGACCAGAACGACCATGCGCCCGTTGCGCATGTCGTCCACGATCTCCGCCGTCGACGAAAGGAAACCCGCGCCTTCCGAATACGCGATATTCTCGAGTCCGATGCTCACACCCGAAACTCCATGATGCGCGCCACGTAGCGCGCGAAGAGGTCGATCTCGACGTTCACCTCGTCGCCGGGCTTTTTGCGCCGCCAGGTCGTCTGGGTCAAGGTCACCGGAATGAGATTGATGCCGAAACGCAGGCCCTGAACCTCATTGACGGTAAGCGACGTTCCGTCGAGCGCCACCGAGCCCTTGGCGGCGACGTAGGGGGCGAGAGCGCGCGGCAATTCGAGGCGCACGCGCAGGCTCTCGCCGTCGGGCCGCATGTCGACGATGTGGGCAACGCCGTCCACGTGGCCGGAGACGATATGCCCACCGAGCTCGTCGCCCGCCTTGAGCGCGCGCTCGAGGTTGACCGGGCGGCCGGCCTGCCAGGAGTCCAGGGTCGTTTTCGAGAGCGTCTCGTTCGACACATCGACGGTGAAGACCGAGCCGTGCCCGTCGGGGCGCAGCGCCACGACCGAGAGGCAGCAGCCGTCGCACGCAATCGACGCGCCGAGCGCGATGCCCTCCGCATCGTAGCCCGAGCGGATCGCGAACCGCCCGCCTTCGCGGCCGATCACTTCACCCACGTCCGTAATGAGGCCTGTGAACACCTAAGCTGCTCCGCTCGGATCGAAATCGCCTCGCCCGTGCCGTCCGCTCGCGCCTCACGCGCTCCGGCCGACACCGGGGCGCGGAAGATCGACGACCCGGAAAGTTGAAACCGCATCGGCTCCGACACGCCGCTGCATCGTCAGCGCGAGATCTAGCCCCGGAGCATAACGAACGGCAAGCGCCGAAGGCGAAAGGTCGCCTTTTCCGCCGCCGAGCGCCTGGAACAGCACGACCTCGTCCACCAGCCGCTCCGCCGCAAAGGAGCGCCAGATGGCTTCCCCTCCTTCGACCAGAAGCCGCGTCACACCCTCATCGGCGAGCGTGCGGAGCACCCCTCCCGTGCGAAGCACTCCGCCCGCGGACGGCACGCTGAGGACACGCGCGCCCTGCGCCTCCAGCACGCGCACCTTGGCCGCGTCCGGCGCTTCGCCAGTGAAGATCCAAACCGGGACCTCCCGCGCCGTCCGGAGGAGCTTGAGGTCCGGGGAGAGGTCGAGCGTCCGTGAGAGGACGATCCGCACCGGCGTGCGGCCTGCGAGCCCCGGCAGGCGGCAGGTGAGCTCCGGATCGTCGTCCCGCGCCGTCCCGGCGCCGATCAGAATGGCGTCGCTCTCTGCCCTGAACCGGTGCGCCAGCGCCCGCGCCTCGACACCGGTCACGAAAAGCGCCTGCCCCGCCTCCCCGCGCGGCAGCGTGCCGTCGTGGGCGAGCGCCATCTTGAGCGCGACGAACGGGCGGCGCGCACCGACGCGCAGGATATGGCCGAGCGCCACCCAGCGCGCGTCCTTGCTGCGGCATCCGACATCGACCCGGATACCGGCGGCGCGCAGCCGTGCGGTGCCCGCCCCGCCGGTGCGCGGATCCGGGTCCTCGACGCCGATCACCACACGTCCGAGGCCGGCTGCGATCACGGCATCCGCACAAGGCGGCGTCCGGCCAACATGGGCGCAGGGCTCGAGCGTGACATAGAGCGTCGCCCCCTTGGCACGCGCACCGGCGCGGCGCAGCGCCTCCGTCTCTGCATGAGGGCGGCCGCCGGGTTGCGTCATGCCGCGCGCGATGACCTCGCCCGTCGTTTCGTCGGCGATCACCGCGCCCACCGACGGGTTGGGCGCAACCGTCCCGAGCCCGCGCCTGGCCAGCGTCAGCGCGATCTTCATCATCTGCTCGTCGAAAGGCGTAAAGCTCATGGCGACCTCTCTGTCTCCTCCCCCTCAAAGATCGAGGCGAAGGACCTCCTCGCGTCCGCACGCGTCCCGCCGGCCGCAGCTCCCTGCGAGCTGCCTGCTGCCCGCTGCCCCACTCAACGCTTCTTTGCGGCGCTGAGCACGCCACCGATCCCATCGTCGCCCAGCTCGTCGTCGCGCGCGATCTCGCCGAGCACTTCCTGAAAGTCCGCCGCCTCGCGGAAATCGCGGTAGACCGAGGCGAAGCGGACGTAGGCGACGGGATCGAGCGCGCGCAGCCCCTCCATGACGAACGCACCGATGGTGGAGGACGGGACCTCGGTCTCTCCCGAGCTCTCGAGCTGGCGCACGATGCCGGACACCATGCGATCCACCCGCTCGGTCTCGATCGGACGTTTGCGCAGCGCCACCTCGACCGACTTCTGCAGCTTGTCGCGATCGAACGGCACCTTGCGGCCGCTCCGCTTGACGACGACGAGCTCGCGGAGCTGCACGCGCTCGAACGTCGTGAAACGTCCGCCGCAGTCGGGGCAGACCCTGCGCCGACGGATGGCCGCGTTCTCCTCGGTGGGTCGGCTGTCCTTCACCTGCGTCTCCTCGCAGGAACAGTAGGGGCAGCGCATCTGATCGTCTCCGCACAAAAAGGCGCCGGGGCGAAGCGCTCCGGCGCCTTCTTTTAGAGCATTTTCCGACGAAGTGGACGCCGGTTCGTCGCAAGAAAATGCGACCAATCAAAAACCTAGAGCGTCCGATCCGGGTCCATCGGATCG
>WBZR01003930.1_pt1 | contig 12713 bp, 9 predicted proteins | sample 5204231 | NCBI WGS metagenome assembly WBZR01 (sample SAMN12412403, study PRJNA552823) | activated sludge metagenome | isolation source: activated sludge from anammox sidestream of wastewater treatment plant... | place: USA: Virginia | collected 2017-08
GTCATGCGGCCGCTGTCGGCAAAGCCTCCGGGTGCGCTCAGCGTCGCGCCGGCGGTGCCGGTCTTCAGATCGCCCAGCTTGGTCTTGAACTGGTACGAGCCGCCCAGCGTGACCCCGGGCGCGGCCCTCCAGACGAAGCCCAGCTTGGCAGCCCAGCCGGTGGCCTTGGCCGCACCCGAGAAGTCGTTGGAGTCCGAGAAGTCGATGCGGGCCCAGGGCGCACCGCCCAGGGCCGGCAGCGCACCGCCCAGGTTGCCCGAGGCCCCGGTGACCATGCCGCCGAGCTGCGCGCCGCTGGCGGCCATGCGCAGGTCGAGGTTGGCCCAGACGTAGTCGAGCGTGCCGCCGATGGCGAACTCGGGCGTCGCCTGCCAGGCCAGCGGCAGCAGCACGCGGCCGACGCCGAGCTCCGAGCGCACCGGCTGGCCCGAGCCCAGCGCCATGAAGCTGTTCTCGGAGTACTCGGTGCCCATGCCGCCTTGCGCGAAGATGCCGAAGCCCCAGGTGAGCGCGCCGCTCCTGCGCGCGTAGCCGAAGGCCGGCATCAGGTACGAGGTGCCGCCCGAGTCGGCCGTCGGCATGCCCGGCACCGAACTCGCCACCTTGGGCCCGAGCTGGCCGACCGCGACGTCCAGACGCGCCGGCGAACCCATCAGCGCGAGCGTCGCCGGATTCTGCGCCATCGCGGCGGTGCCATGGTCCACGGCCTGCGAAGCGCCTCCCATGCCGGTGCTCACCGGCCCGTAGCCTTCCATGTTCATGCCGTTGGTGGCGTGCGCGCCGCCGGCGGCCAGACACAGGACACAGGCGGCGGCAAGCGCCGAGCGGCGGGCACAGCGGATGTTTCTCGTCTTCATCGTGGTTTCCTCTGTCGATCGACGGTTGGGGGTGGGGGAACCGGGCAAGCCGAGGTCGGGTGTCGCGGGCCGGCTCACCAGCGCGCGAGCAGGCGCCCTTCGGCGATCTTGCTGGGCCAGCGCGTGAGCGCACGCTCGCCCTTGGCGGTGCACGCCCCGCTCGTGACGTCGAACGCCCAGCCGTGCTTCGGGCAGGTGAGCGCGCGGCCCTGCAGCGCCTCGGGCGGAATATCGGTGCCCTGGTGCGGGCAGCGGCTGTCGTGGACGCGCCATGCGTCGCCGTCGGCCTCGCTCGCCGACGCGGCACGGTAGACGAACAGACCGCGGCCGTCGCACTCGACGCGTCGCGCCTCGCCGGCGGCCAGGGCGTCGGCGGCCATCACGTCGTGCCACCGCGGTGCGGCCGCCGCGGCGCGCAGCGCCTCGGGCCGGAACTCGGGCAGGTCGAGCGCCAGGATGACGTCCACCGCCCAGACGATCTTCGCCAGGCCCAGCGTCGGAAACGCCATCAGCAGAGCGTCGAGCACTTCCAGCGGTGTGCAGCCCGCGCCCAGCGCACGCCGCAGGTATTGCCGCAGGCCGCGCTCGGTTTGCGCGTCGACCTTGGTGATGACGCTGATGAGCGCGCGCGTCTTCGGGTCGAGGTGCTTGCCGCAGTCCTGGCGAAAGGCGAAGTAGTGGCCGAGCGCGTCGCCGCGCACCGCCCCCAGGTAGTCGAGCGCCTTGCTCACGGCTGCCGCCTGCGGCCTGCGGCCGGTCGGTCGCGACGGCGATGCGCCCTGGGCACGGCCTGTGGACTCATGGATGATCCCCGGGCCGGGCCGGAACATGAACGAGCACCGGGCATTCGGCCAGCCCGATCACCTTCTGTGCCGTGCCGCCGATCCAGGCGCGCGCCAGGCTGGCGCCGCCGTGGCGGCCGACCACCAGCAGGTCGCAGCCTTGCTCGCGCGCGACGTCGATCAACACCTGGTGCACGCGCCCGGCGCGCACCATGCCGCGCGTCGCGCCGTGCCGCGCGCGCGCGCCCGCCAGCATCTCGGCCAGCACCGCTTCGGCGGCCGCGGCCGCCGCGCCTTCGGCGACGCAGAGCACGACGAGCGGCACGCCGCACTGCGCGGCCAGCGCCGCCGCCTGCAGCACCGCCGCGGGATCGGGCGCGCGCGGGTCGACGCCGGCCAGTACGCCGTTCTGCCACATGCGCGCGCCGCGCGGCACGACGAGCACGCTGCACGGCGCGTGCGCGACGACCTGGCTCACCATCTCGCCCATCAGCAGGTTGGCCAGCACGCCGCGGCGCCCGCGCCGGCGCACGACGACGAGCTCGGCCGCCGTCGCGCGCGCCTCGGCCACGATCTCGGCATAGGGCTCGGGGCCGTGGCGCACCTGCAGCGCGAGCGTCACGCCCGCGGCACGCGCCGCCGCCTCGAGGCCGCTGCGCGCGCGCGCCGCCTCGGCGTCGAGCCGTGCCGCCAGCTGCGGTGCGCTGGCCTCGAGCTCGGGGTTGCTGCGCACCGGCAGTACCGCCGCCAGCGGCAGCGCGCAGTGCGTCGCCAGCGCGAAGGCGAGCGCCTCGGCGCCGGCATCGTGCTCGCCGTGCTCGCTGGCGAGCAGCACACGCGTGAAGGGCGCAGCCATCGTCAATGCCCCGCTGCCAGCACGCCCGAGGCGGCCAGCACGACGACGGCCACCTCGGCCAGGCAGAGCCACGCGAAGCTGCGCTCGCCGCGCCGCAGGTACAGCGGCACCAGCGCCAGCAGGCACAGCACCGAGCAGCCGGCGAGCACGGCGATGCCTACCAGGCCGGCGATGTCGCCGCGGTGGATGAGGGCGAGCCAGCCCCAGCCGGTGGGCGAACCGGTGAGTTCGAGGTAGCGGCCCACCGGGTGCTGCCAGATCTGCGGCAGCCGCTCGGGCGGCACATGCGCCTCGGCCAGGCCGAGCACGTAGGCCGCGAAGCTCGCCACCAGCAGCACGAGCCCGATGCGCGTGCCCCAGTCGAGCAGCCGGGCGTAGAGCAGCTGCTCGGGCGGCTGCGCGACGCGCACGCGTTCGCTTGCGCTCACGGCCACACCCCCATGCCCTTGAGCAGCGCGCGCAGGCCGGCGAACAGCAGCACGCCGATCACCAGGCGGCGCACCACGGCGCCATGCAGCACGTGCAGCAGCCGCGCGCCGATGCGCGCGCCCAGCATCATGCCCACCACCGAAGGCACGGCCACCATCGGCAGCACCGCGCCCTTGTTGATGTAGACCCAGGCCGCCGACGAGTCCACGAGCGAGAGCACGAGACCCGAGGTGCCCGCCGCCACCTTGACCGGCGCGCCCATCAGCAAGTTGAGCGCCGGCACGTTGGCCCAGCCGGCGCCGATGCCGAACATGCCGGCCAGCACGCCGATGCCGAGGAACAGCACCAGGCCGGGCAGCGTGCGGTGCACCTGCCAGTGCACGACGCGGCCCGAGGCACCGTCGACGAACACGCCGTGCAGCGCCAGCGCCTGCGCCAGGCGATCGGGCGCCGCCACTTCCGGGAATTCGGACTTCTTGGAGACGAACATCAGCACCACGATGGCGAGCACGAGGCCGCCGAGCAGCGTCTGCACCAGGGCCACCGGCATCGCCAGGCCGAGCAAGGCGCCGACGATCGACGAGGCCGAGGCGAGCAGCGCCAGCGGCAGCGCCAGGCGCAGGCTGCCCAGGCCGCCGCGCAGCAGCATCGGTGCGGCCGACAGCGCGCTGGCCAGCGCCACCAGCAGCCCGGCGCCGCGCACGAAGTCGAGGTGGAACGGGAAGAAGCTGCCGACGATGGGCACGAACAGCGTGCCGCCGCCGATGCCCGCCGGCACGGCGACGATGCCCATCACGAAGCAGGCGAGGAACAGCCCGAGCGGCCAGACCCACCAGGGCACGGTGTTCGCCGCCGTGGCGCCCGGCGCTGCCGCCGGCGCGGCCAGCGCCAGCGCCGGCAGCAGCAGGCCGGCGGCGACGGGCAGCGCGCAGCGCAGGATCCTCGCGTGCGTCGTCGCGCCCATCACGCCACCGCCTGGTAGTACAGGTTCTGCGGATGCCGCGCCTGCGCGAAGAAGAACCAGCGCTCGGCCAGCAGCCCGAGATACTGCACGCCGAAGGCCGCCAGCAGCGGCGCCGCCGCGGCGGCGGGCGGCTGCGCGCGCCCGAGCGCGAGCAGCGCGAGCGGCAGCGCGAAAGCCAGCAGCAGGAAGACCGGCCTGATCCAGCGCAGCCGGCGCGCCGAGGCGCCGTGGAAGAACTCGCGCGTGTTGTACGAGCCGCCCATGAAGCCCATCGAGCGCTGCACGATCAGCGGGTGCTTGACGCCGATCGCCGACTGCAGCGTCGAGCGCGGCGCGAGGCGCGCATTGCGCGCGAGCGACGCCCAGCGGCCCGCCGCGGCCAGCGCGGTGAGCGCGATCGCCCAGCCGCAGAGGAAGGGCACGCGCTGCGGCTCGACGAGCGCGGCCAGCGCCGCGGCCAGCGTGAAGCCCGAAGCGCCGCCCATCAGCGTGTAGTTGACGAGCGTGAGCGGCGTGTGCCACTCGGCGAGGAAACGCACCGCGGCGTAGATCATCGCGGTGCACACGAAGAGCGCGAAGGCGAGCACGCTGCCGACGACCGCTACCAGCAGCGCGAGATCGAGCGCCGTGCCGCGCGCCGAGCTCGCCAGCACCGGGTTGAAGCCGCTCGCGTACAGCAGGCCGTACAGTGCCACCGCGCCCATGAAGGCCGGCAGCACGATGACCTCGCGCGACAGCCACGAGGTGCGCCACATCGTGGCCGTGCGCCAGGCGCGCTCGGGCCGGCCGAGGTGGAAGAACGAGGCCACCAGCCCGCCGGCCAGCAGCACCAGCGCCACCGCGCTGCCGGTGACGGCCAGCGCCCGGCCCTCGGCCGGCGGCAGCAGGCCGGCCAGCGCGTACATCTGCAGCGATGCCAGCGCGAGGAACAGGCCCTGGCCGGCGCCGATCAGCGTGGTGAGCAGGATGACGGAAAAGGCGGGGTTCATCGCAGGCGGGCGCGCGCCCTCAAACGCTCGCGTCCTCGAACGTGGCGGCGTCGTCGGCGGGTTTGGGCAGATGGCCTTCGACCAGCAGCGGGTTGGCGGCGCGCACCAGTTCGTCGGCATGGATGCGCAGGCGCGTCTTGCGCCGCGGCAGGTAGTGGTTGGCCGGCTGCGTGCCCCACTCGGGCATCAGCACATAGCCGCCCTCCTCGCGGATCGCGCGCGAGACCTCGGAGTCGGGATCGTGGATGTCGCCGAACAGCCGCGCCGAGGTCGGGCAGGCCTTGACGCAGGCCGGCAGGCGATCGCGCGGCGCGAGCGCCGCGTCGTAGATGCGGTCGACGCACAGCGTGCACTTCTTCATCACCTTCTGGTGCGCATCGAGCTCGCGTGCGCCGTACGGGCAGGCCCAGCTGCAGTACTTGCAGCCGATGCACTTGTCGTAGTCGACGAGCACGATGCCGTCCTCGGCGCGCTTGTGCGACGCGCCGGTGGGGCACACCGGCACGCAGGGCGGGTCCTCGCAGTGCAGGCAGCTCTTGGGGAAGTGCACCGTCTCGGTGTGCGGGAACGCGCCGATCTCGAAGGTCTGCACGCGGTTGAAGAAGGTGCCGCTCGGGTCGGCGCCGTAGGGGTTCTGGTCGGACAGCGGACCGGCCGCGCCGCTGGCGTTCCACTCCTTGCAGCTCGTCACGCAGGCCTGGCAGCCGACGCAGACGTTGAGGTCGATGACGAGCGCAAGCTGCTTGCGGCTCATCGCGCGCGCCCCTTGAATGCCGCGGCCAGCGCGCGCAGCGAGACGATCTCGCGCGGCCGCTCGGGCATGCCCGGGTACGGGCGCAGCGGCTCCAGGCGCGGCCCGGCCGCCGTGTCGCCGGGCTCGGCCTTGACGACGCGCACGCGTACGTCGTACCAGCCGGCCTGGCCGGTCACGGGGTCGGAGTTGGAGACGCGCCGGCTGCTGCCGCGCTCGGGCAGCTCGTCGGTGATCAGGTGGTTGAGCAGGAAACCCTCGCGCGCCTCGTTGGCTTCGGGCTCGAGGTTCCAGGCGCCCGGCGCCTTGCCGATCGCGTTCCAGGTCCACACCGTGCCCGGCTCGACGGCCTGGGTATGCGCGGCGCGGCAGCGCACGCGGCCCCAGGGTGATTCGACCTGCACCCAGTCGCCGTCGGCGATGCCGGCCGCGCGCGCCGTCTGGGTGTTGACGAACAGGACGTTGTAGGCGTGGATCTGGCGCAGCCAGGCGTTCTGCGAATCCCACGAGTGGTACATCGCCATCGGCCGCTGCGTCACCGCGGCGAGCGGGTAGCGCTGGCGGTCGGTGGCCGCGGCCTCGAGCGGCTCGTAGTAGAAGGGCAGCGGGTCGAAATAGGTCTCGACGCGCTGGCGCAGATGCGCCGGCGGCTTGCGCGTCAGGCCCTTGCCGCGCGCCGCCGTGCGAAAGCGCTGCAGCACCTCCGAGTACAGGTGGATCAGGATCGGCTCGGCGTAGCGGGTGATGCGGTGCGCGCGGCTCCACTCCAGGTAGCCCTGGTTCCAGTTGCGCATGTACTGGTAGCTGCGCGGCAGCGGGTGGTGGTAGACGCCGTCGTGCTGGGCGTACATCTCCCACTGCTTCGGGTTGGGCTCGCCGATCAGGCTCTTCTCGCCGCCGCGGCCGCGCCAGCCGGCCAGAAAGCCGATGCCCGAGCCGGGCTCGGTCTCCCAGTTGACGATGAAGTCCGGATAGTCGCGGTACTTGCGCTGCCCGTCCTTGCCGACGAAGGCCGGCAGCGCCAGGCGCGTGCCCAGCTCGATCAGCACCTCCTGGAACGGCTTGCACTGGCCGCTCGGCGGCACGACCGGGATGCGCACCGCGTCGACCGGGCCGTCGAACTCGCTGATCGGCCGGTCGAGCATCGACATCACGTCGTGCCGCTCGAGGTAGGTGGTGTCGGGCAGCACGAGATCGGCGAACGCCGTCATCTCGGAGTGGAAGGCGTCGGCGACGACGAGGAAGGGGATCTTGTAGCCGCCCGTCTCGTCCTTGTCGCCGAGCATGCGGCGCACTTCGGTCGTGTTCATCGTGGAGTTCCACGACATGTTGGCCATGAAGAACAGCAGCGTGTCGATGCGGTAGGGGTCGCCGCGCCAGGCGTTGGTGACGACGTTGTGCATCAGCCCGTGCACCGACAGCGGGTACTCCCACGAGAAGGCCTTGTCGATGCGCACCGGCGCGCCCGCGTCGTCGACGAACAGGTCGTCGGGGTCGCTCGGCCAGCCCAGCGGCGCGCCGTCGAGCGGGTGGCCGGGCTGGACCGCGCGCGGGTCGTTGGGCGTGCGCGCGCAAGGCGGGATCGGCCGCGGGAACGGCGCCTTGTGGCGAAAACCGCCCGGGCGGTCGATCGTGCCCAGCAGCGACATCAGCACGGCCAGCGCGCGAATGGTCTGGAAGCCGTTGCTGTGCGCGGCCAGCCCGCGCATCGCGTGGAAGGCCACCGGGTTGCCGCTCACCGTGTCGTGCTCGCGGCCCCAGGCGTCGGTCCAGGCGATCGGCAGCTCGATGCGCTGGTCGCGCGCCGTGATGCCCATCTCGTGCGCGAGGCGGCGGATGGTCTCGGCCGGGATGCCGGTGATGCCTTCGGCCCACTCGGGCGTGTACGGCTCGACACGCTCTTGCAGCAGCTGGAACGCCGGCTTGACCGGCGTGCCGTCGGCGAGCGTGAAGGCGCCGCGCAGGTACGGGTCGGCGCCGGGTGCGTGGCTGAGCACCGGCTTGTCGCTGTGCCGATCCCACCACAGCTTGTTCTGCGGGTCGTAGCAGACCTCCTCCTGCGGTACCTCGGTGCGCACGAACATGCCGTACTCGTCGTGCGCGGCGTCGAGGTTCACCAGTTCGCCGCCGTTCGTGTACTGGACGACGAACTCGCGGTCATACAGGCCCTTGGCCAGGATCTCGTGGACCACGGCCAGCAGGAAGGCGCCGTCGGTGCCGGGACGGATCGGCACCCATTCGTCGGCGACGGCCGAGTAGCCGGTGCGCACCGGGTTGATCGAGACGAAGCGGCCGCCGGCGCGCTTGAACTTCGAGATCGCGATCTTCAGCGGGTTGCTGTGGTGGTCCTCGGCGGTGCCGATCATCACGAACAGCTTGGCGCGGTCGAGGTCGGGGCCGCCAAACTCCCAGAACGAGCCGCCGATCGTGTAGATCATGCCCGCGGCCATGTTCACCGAGCAGAAGCCCCCGTGCGCCGCGTAGTTGGGCGTGCCGAACTGGCGCGCGAACAGGCCCGTGAGCGCCTGCATCTGGTCGCGCCCGGTGAAGAGCGCGAACTTCTTCGGGTCGGTGGCGCGGATCTTGGCCAGCCGCTCGGCCAGCGTGGCGAAGGCCTCCTCCCACTCGATCGCGACGAAGTCGCCCGCGCCGCGCTCGGCGCCCTCGCGGCGCTTGAGCGGCCGCGTCAGCCGCGCCGGCGAATACTGCTTCATGATCCCCGCGCTGCCCTTGGCGCAGATCACGCCCTGGTTCAGCGGGTGGTCGGGGTTGCCGTCGATGTAGCGCACGCGGCCGTCGCGCAGGTGCACGCGGATGCCGCAGCGGCAGGCGCACATGTAGCAGGTGGTCTTGCGCACCTCGTGTGCCGCCTGGGCGTCGGGGTCGGCCAGCGGGTCGTGCAGCGGGACGTGCGCCATGTCGGGGTGTCGAGGGAATCGGCCGCCGGCGGCGGGTGGGAGTGCGGCGCACAGCGAGACAGGCGCACACAGCCCCGGCTGCCCCTGCTCCCTCCGGCCCGCAGGGGCATTAGGCGCAAGCGGGCTTTGCAGCGTCTACTCCCGCAATGGGTTAGTGCAGCCTACCCACGAGGGTTATTCGCCGCCGCGGCCGACTGTGATCCCATGCGCGCGGCCGCGTGCGCCCTGCCCCGCAAGGCGATGCCTGCCCGTTCGAGTTGCGTTGAAGATCTGCATCGCCTCCGACAGCCACGACCGCGCCGACCCGCTGCTCGCGGCGGCGCAGGCCGGCGCGCGCGCCGGCGCCGAGGTGTTGGTGCACTGCGGCGACGTCATCGGCGCCAACACGCTGCGGCCGCTGGCCGCGCTCGGGCTCACGGTACATGTCGTGCACGGCAACAACCTGGGCGACCCGCTCGCGCTGGCGCGGCTGGCGGCGGCGTCGGCGGGCCGGCTCGAATACCACGGCGGCGAAGCCCTGCTCGAGCTGGCCGGGCGACGCGTCTACGTCACCCATTACCCGCACCAGGCGCAGGGCATGGCCTGCACCGGTGAGTACGATCTGGTGTGCTGCGGCCACACGCACGCCGCCGCGCTGACCCAGCAACCCAACATCCGAGGAGAGCGCACATGGCTCGTCAACCCCGGCACCGTGGCCGGCATCGCGGGCGCGCCGGCGACCTGGATCCTCGGCGACCTCGAGCGCATGAGCTTCGAGGTGCACACGCTGTAGCATGCATCGGACCGAGGGGGGTGCAATGACGGACATGGTGGCCGGCAATCCGACGCTGCTGGTGGTGGGCGGCGGCATCAGCGGCATGACGGCGGCGCTGGAAGCGGCCGAGGCCGGGCGCGAGGTCATCCTCGTCGAGCGCGCACCGGCGCTGGGCGGGCGCACCGCGCAGCTGTACCGCTACTTCCCGAAGATGTGCCACCCGACCTGCGGGCTCGAGATCAACCTGCGCCGGCTGCGCGCCAACCGCAAGGTGCGCGTGCTCACGCTGACCGAGGTCACCTCGGTGGCGGGTCGCCCCGGCGACTACCGCGTCGCGCTGCGCCAGCGCCCGCGCTACGTCAACGAGCGCTGCACCGCCTGCGGCGCGTGCGAGCGCGCGGTCTCGGCGCGCATTCCCAACCCGTTCAACTACGGCCTGGACACGATCGCCGCGGCCTACCTGCCGCACGGGCTGGCGCACCCGCCGCACTACGTGCTCGATCCGTCCATCGTCGGCACGCCCGAGGCCGAGAAGGCGCGCGCCGCCTGCCCGGTGGGCGCGATCGATCTCGAGATGAAGGAGCGCACGCTCGAGCTGGCCGCCGGCAGCGTGATCTGGGCCACCGGCTGGCGGCCCTACGACGCCGCGCGCATCCAGCCCTACGGCTACGGGCGCTTCAAGAACGTGATCACGAGCGTCGAGTTCGAGCGCCTGGCCGACCCGGCGGGCCCCACCGGCGGGCGCCTGCTGCGCCCGAGCGACGGCCAGCCGGCGCGCAACATCGCCTTCGTCCAGTGCGCCGGCTCGCGCGACGAGAACCACCTGCGCCACTGCTCGCGCATCTGCTGCATGGCCACGCTCAAGCAGACGCAGTACGTGCGCGAGGCCTACCCCGAGGGCGACGCGCGCTCGACCGTCTACTACATCGACATCCGCGCCATCGACCGCCTCGAGGACTTCAACGCCCGCGTGCACGCCGACCCGATGGTCACCTTCGTCAAGAGCAAGGTCGCGCGCATCGCGCTGGACGAGGCCAGCGGCAACCCGGTGCTGCACGGCGTCGACACCGAGGGCTACCACCGCTACGCCAACGCGCACGACCTGGTCGTGCTGGCGATCGGCATGCAGCCCGAGACCGAGGGCCTGCAGCTGCCCGACGAGATCGTGCGCGATTCGAGCGGCTTCATCGAGGGCAGCGCGAGCGGCGGCCAGGTCGCGGCCGGCGCTGCCGCCGCGCCGCTGGACGTCAACCGCGCCGTGCAGAGCGCCACCGCGGCGGCGCTGCGCGGCATCCAGGTCATCCATCGCACCACGCGCGCCGAGGTTTCGCATGGCTGAGACCAAGACCGCCGCCTACATCTGCACCGGCTGCGGCATCGGCGACACGCTCGACGCCGCGCGCCTGGCCAAGGTGGCCAAGCGCGAGGGCAAGATGGCCCTGGTGCGCGAGCACGCCTTCCTGTGCAGCGACGAGGGCGTGGCCGCGATCCGCGCCGACCTCGAAGGCGAGGAGGCCGTCACGCACGTGATGCTGGCCGCCTGCTCGCGCCGCATGAAGACCGAGGCCTTCCACTTCCCGGGCGCGGCGATGGCGCGCGCCAACCTGCGCGAAGGCGTGCTGTGGATGGTGGCCGAAGGCGAGGCGCACGACGAGGTACGCCAGGAGATGGCCGACGACTACGTGCGCATGGCCTGCGCCGAGCTCAAGCGGCTGAAGGTCCCGGCCGGCAACCCGGACCGCGGCGACGCGCGCCGCATCCTCGTCGTCGGCGGCGGCGTGAGCGGCCTCACGGCGGCGCTCGAAGCGGCCGAAGCCGGCTACGACGTCCTGCTCGTCGAGCGCGAGTCCGAGCTCGGCGGCTGGGCCGCCCGGCTGTGGAAGCGCATGCCTTCGCGCGAGCCCTACGGCGAGCCGGCCGAGACCGGCATCGGGCAGCTGATCGAGCGCGCCAACGCGCATCCGCGCATCGAAGTCATGCTCGGCGCGCAGGTGGCGCAGACGCGCGGCGCGCCGGGGCGCTTCCAGGTGCGCATCGCACGCGCCGACGGCAGCACCGCCGAGGCGCTGTGCGGCGCGATCGTGCAGGCCAGCGGCTTCACGAGCTACGACATCGCCAGGCTGCCCGAGCTGGGGGGCGGCATTCACGCGCATGTCGTCGACCAGGCCGGCTTCGAGGCACTGGCGCGTCAGGCCAACGGCGCGCCGATCCGGCGCGCCGACGGCCGGCCGCTGAAGAGCGTCGTCTTCGTCCAGTGCGCCGGCCAGCGCGACACGACCGGCAAGCACCTGCCCTACTGCTCGGGACATTGCTGCGGCACCAGCATCAAGCAGGCGATGTACCTGCGCGATGCCGATCCCGAGGCCAGCGCGATGGTGCTCTACACCGACTTGCGCACGCCCGGCATGGGCGAGGACTTCTACCGCAGCGCGCAGGCCAAGGGCGTGACCTTCACCAAGGGCGTGGCGCAGGCGGTCGAGGCTGCGGGTGAGGGCCTGCGCGTGCGCCTGCGCGACCTGATCCTCGACGAGGATGCGCTGGCCGAGGCCGACCTCGTGGTGCTGGCCACCGGCCAGGTGGCCAATGCCGGCGTCGACCTCGACGCGTGGGAGGCCGCCGTCAGCGCAGCCGAAAAGGGCGACGCGGCGGCGGTCGCGAAGAAGGACGAGCTGGCCAAGGTTTCGGTGCTCAACCTCGCCTACCGGCAGGGGCCGGATCTGCCGCAACTGAAGTACGGCTTCGCCGACTCGCACTTCATCTGCTTTCCGTACGAGACGCGCCGCACCGGCATCTACGCGGCCGGCCCGACGCGCCGGCCGATGGACATCGCCCAGGCGACGGAAGACGCCGCCGGCGCGGCGATGAAGGCGATCCAGGCCGTGGAGAACGCCGCGCTCGGCCGCGCCGCGCACCCGCGCAGCGGCGACCTGAGCTACCCGATCGTGCGGCTCGAGGGCTGCACGCAGTGCAAGCGCTGCACCGTCGAATGCCCCTTCGGCGCCATCGACGAGGACGAAAAGCGCTACCCGCTCTTCAACGAGAGCCGCTGCCGGCGCTGCGGCACCTGCATGGGCGCCTGCCCGGTGCGCGTGATCTCGTTCGAGAACTACTCGGTCGACAGCGTGGGCGCGCAGATCAAGGCCGTCGACATGCCCGACGAGGACAGCGGCAAGCCGCGCATTCTCGTGCTCGCCTGCGAGAACGACGCCTACCCGGCGCTGGACATGGCGGCGCTGCAGCGGCGTGCGGTGTCGGCCTTCGTGCGCGTGATCCCGGTGCGCTGCCTCGGCTCGGTGAACACCATCTGGATCACCGACGCGCTCAACGGCGGCTGGGACGGCGTGATGATGCTCGGCTGCAAGAAGGGCGACAACTACCAGTGCCACTTCGTGCGCGGCTCCGAAATGGCCTAC
>WBZR01003933.1_pt1 | contig 12706 bp, 10 predicted proteins | sample 5204231 | NCBI WGS metagenome assembly WBZR01 (sample SAMN12412403, study PRJNA552823) | activated sludge metagenome | isolation source: activated sludge from anammox sidestream of wastewater treatment plant... | place: USA: Virginia | collected 2017-08
TTTCAGGCTCTACCAGGGAGTTTCCTACCTCATATCCCATGGCCTTTAGGAAGGTAAACGCCATGCCTCCGCCAATTATGACCTTGTCAACCTTCTTGCCGAGGTTTTCTATCATTCCAAGCTTTCCTGAAACCTTTGCGCCACCAAGGATAGCTACAAACGGCCTTGCAGGATTGGCCATTACGCCGTCAACATATTCAATCTCCTTCTTGACAAGAAACCCTGCGACTGCAGGTCTGACATACTTTGTTATTCCTGCAACTGATGCATGACTCCTGTGGCTTGTGCCAAAGGCATCATTGACATATACATCAGCCAGCTTTGCAAGCTTCCTTGCAAACTCATCGTCTTTCCCTTCCTCACCTGGATAAAACCGCAGATTTTCAAGGAGCACGACATCCCCCGGTTCCATGTTATTGACGACCTTTTCGACTTCAGGACCTATACAGTCATCCAGAAACATGACATCCTTATTAAGAAGTCTCTGGAGGCGCCTGACAACAGTGGCAAGGGTCAGGGCAGGATTCCTCTTCCCCTTTGGCCTGCCAAGATGGGATGCGAGAATGATTTTTGCCCCTTCATCAATTGCATAGTTTATCGTTGGCAGGGCAGACCTTATCCGTGTGTCATCAGTAATATTGAGCTCAGAGTTCAGTGGAACATTAAAGTCCACCCTTATGAACACCCTCTTGTTTCTTATATTGACATCCCTGATCGTGAGCTTATTTAAGACAGGGGTCATTTTATCCCTTTCCTGCCCATAAACAGTATCAGGTCTTTTATCCTTGTAGAATATCCCCATTCATTATCATACCAGGCTATGACCTTTACCATCCTCTTGTCCATAACCCTTGTCAGTGTCCCGTCAACGATTGAAGAATGCTCATTACCCTTAAAGTCTATGGAGACAAGAGGCGACTCCGTATACTCAAGGTAGCCCTTCAGCCTGCCTGCAGCGGCGCGCTTAATGGCCGCATTTACTTTGGCCTCATCAGTGTCTTTTTCAGTCTCGACCACCAGATCAACCATAGAGACATTTGGAGTCGGCACCCTTACTGCGAATCCATCCAGCCTCCCCTCGAGCTCAGGCAGAACAAGTGAAATTGCCCTTGCAGCCCCTGTTGAGGTCGGTATCAGCGAGACTGCAGCCGCCCTTGCCCTGCGAAGATCCTTATGCGGCAGGTCAAGCAGCTTCTGATCATTGGTATATGAATGTATTGTAGTCATTAGCCCGCGTTTTACTCCAAAATTATTTAGAAGGACTTTTGCAATCGGCGCCAGACAGTTGGTCGTGCAAGAGGCATTTGAGATAATCTTGTGGCTCTTTGCATTATACTTGTTCTCATTAACGCCTAATACTATCGTAACGTCCGGATTCTTTGCAGGGGCGGATATTATTACCTTCTTTGCCCCTCCCTTCAGGTGCTTCTCTGCATCTTCCCTTTTCGTAAAAAGTCCTGTTGATTCAACTACGACGTCAACGCCAAGGTCGCCCCAGGGCAGTCTTAGGGGATCCCGCTCGGCAAGTATTTTAATCTCACGTCCGTTTACAGCAAGGCTGCCCTCTCTTGCAGACACCTCTGCGTTAAGAATACCGAACACAGAATCGTATTTCAGGAGGTGAGCAAGAGTCTTTGCATCCGTAAGATCATTAATGGCCGCTATTTCTATGTCAGGATTGCTGAATACAATGCGAAAGAAGTTTCTCCCTATCCTGCCGAATCCGTTTATACCTACTTTTAGTGACATGGCACACTCCTTTCCGATTATTTTGCATTGAGATAATAGTAGAAACCACCTTATAAGTCAAGGCCAAATATAGTATTTCAGCACTCAAATAGCATGCATCAATCTACCGGCTCATCATCAATTATATACCTTGCAGGCCTGGGGCCTGCTGATTTGGATACCTCTGTGGGCTCTGTGCCCTTCCTGAATATCTCAACCTGAAAATCTGTCAGATTAGGCGAGGCAATAAGCCCGTTATACGGGTCAATCTTGACAAACATGATGTCTTCAGGAATTGGGAAATAAGAAGGGGGAATATAGCTCATTGCAGCCTGCATATATTCTATCCATATCGGCAAGGCGGCGCGTGCCCCTGCCTCGCCATGTCCGATACTCCTGATGTCATCGAATCCGACCCAAGTGCCTGTAACCAGGTTGGATGTATAGCCGACAAACCATGCATCTGTAAAATTATTTGTCGTTCCGGTTTTGCCGGCCACAGAACCTCCAAGTCCGCGCGCACGCCTTCCGGTGCCTTTCTGTATAACATCTTCCATCATGCTTGTAACGATATAGGCAGTCTGCCTTGAGAGCACCTCCTCTGCAACCGGTGTTGACCGCTCAAGTATCCTGCCATTATTATCAGTAATGTATTTAATGAACATTGGCTCTACCCTTACACCCTGATTCGCAAAAACTCCGTATGCACTGGTCATCTCGAGCAAAGAGACGCCCGAAGACCCAAGGGCCAGTGACAGGTTTCTTTCAAGCTTACTCCTGATCCCCATCCTGTTGGCAAAACCTATGACCCTGTCTATGCCAACCTTCTCCGCGAGCTTTATCGTAACGACATTCCTTGAATAAGCAAGGGCATCCCGTAAAGTCATAGGGCCATAAAACTTACCGTCATAATTTTCAGGGGTCCAGTCCTGATCCCACCCGGGGATACTATAACTGATCGGTGAATCATCCAGCACTGTGGCAGCAGTAAAACCATTGTCAATGGCAGCCCCGTAGACAAACGGTTTGAATGCAGAACCAGGCTGCCTTCGTGACTGAATCGCCCTGTTAAATTCACTCCTTTTAAAGTCAAAGCCTCCGACCATGGCACGAACATACCCTGTAACCGGATCAATCGAAAGAAGCGCTCCTTCAACAGCAGGCTCCTGATCAAGTGAAAAGACCACCGTGTTGTCGTCCCTCATACTGATGACCTTGAGATAAACAACATCTCCAACAAGAAGAATATCCCTTGCTGTTGAGTCATCATGTAAATAGGTCACCTTCTTATTGCCGGGCCCGCTCAATCTCTTCTTTGCCCACAACATATTCTCAACCGGAATCCTGCCTGTAAGTCTGCCAGACCTTACAGTAGCAAAATCATCTTCAACTCCAATGACAATTCCTTCCACAATATCTCCTGGAAGGATTTCCGCCTGAGTTACTGATCCGACTTTTCCTTCAAGCCACTCTCTGATCTCGGAGCTGGATTTATGAAGCAGCGGCCCCCTGAAGCCCTGTCTCTTATCCAGCGCCCTCAATCCATCCCTTACAGAGGCCGTCGCCTCTTTTTGAAGGTTATAGTTAATGGTAGTATATACATTTAAACCGCCTTTATAGACCTTCTCGACGCCGTAAACCGAGATGAGATACTGCCTGATATACTCATTGAAGTACGGAGCTATCTCTTCCTGCCTTTCATACTTCCTGAGAAATATGTCCTGCTTAAAGGCAACCCTGTTCTCTTCTTCTGATATGTATCCCTCTTCCACCATCCTTCTCAATACAAACTTCTGCCGCATCTTGATACGGTCAGGGTACATGTACGGGGAATAGAGGGCCGGAGAACGAATAATGCCTGCCAGCAACGCAGATTCAGAGAGGGTGAGGTATCTCACATCCTTTCCAAAGTAGATTTGAGATGCTGACTGGACGCCGTAAGCCCCCCGCCCAAGGTATATCTGATTAAGGTATATCTCAAGAATCTGATCTTTTGATAAGATAGCTTCTATTCGCCTGGCCAGTATAGCCTCTCTGAGTTTTCTCAATATGGTCTGCTCCGGAGTCAAAAAGAGGGAGCGCGCAAGCTGCTGAGTAATAGTGCTCCCTCCCTGCTTTATATCGAGTGAGACAAGATTAACCCAGAACGCCCGTAAAATTCCCTTGTAGTCCAGCCCCTTGTGCGAATAAAATGCATCATCCTCAACAGAAACAACGGCCTGCTTCAGATAGACCGGGATAGCCCTGTATGGAACAAGCACGCGCTTTTCCACATAAAACTCCCCTACCACCTTATTGTCATCCGAATATATGCGGCTTACAAGGCTCGGCCTGTATTCCCTCAGAGATTCCACACGCGGAAGATTGCGGTAGACTACAAAGAAGCCGGCACCTGCAGAAACAACACCAGCAATGATAAATGCTGCAATAATTAGTGCGATTATCCTGAACTTAAATAGCCTGCTGCGCTTCACCCGGTCACCCAAAATTATTCCTGTTTGTTATGACACTATATTATATTTCTATCAAACATTCTATATCCAATCGCCTCAGCTACGTCCTGAGGCAATATATCTTCTCTTGAATCAAGATCAGCTATCGTCCTTGCAACCCTTAATATCTTGTCATACCCGCGCACGCTGAGACCAAGCCTCTCCATTGCATTCCCAATCAGAATGTCAGAATCCCTGCCTATCCGGCAATACTTGCCTAAATGTGATTCCCTGAGGTCAGCACTGCAATAAACGCCGCGTTCGCTCCCGTACCTAATCCTCTGGTTTTCCCTGGCCATGTTTACCCGGCTCCTGATTTCTGCAGATGATTCCCCCATACTGTTATTGCGTATATCATGTGATGACAAAGGCGGCAGATTTACATGTATGTCAATTCTATCCAATAAAGGACCTGATATCCTGCCCCGGTACTTCTGTATCTGCAGCGGTGAGCATACACAGTTCTTTATGGCAGTGGAATAATATCCGCACGGACACGGATTCATTGCGCCTACCAGCATGAACTTTGCCGGATATTTTATTGCGATTCCTGCCCTTGATATGGTGATGCACTTATCCTCCATCGGCTGTCTCAAAACCTCCAGGACATCACGTCTGTATTCAGGCATCTCATCCATGAAGAGGACACCATTATGCGCAAGGCTGATCTCTCCCGGCCTGGGTGTACTTCCGCCACCCGCAATACCGGCGTAGGATATTGTATGATGTGTATACCTGAATGGCCTTGTGGATACAATTGGTTTATCCTGCGGCAGAACTCCTGCAAGACTGTGTATCCTCGTAGTCTCAATCTTCTCTTCAAAACTGAAATCCGGAAGAATCGTAGAGAGCCTCTTTGCAAGCATGCTCTTGCCTGATCCGGGCGGACCAACCATCAATAGATTGTGCCCCCCTGCTGCCGCCACTTCCAATGCCCTTTTTGCATGCTCCTGCCCCTTGACCTCAGACATATCAGAGTCATGGACAGGGCTCGATTTCGTGGAAAGACATGTGTCCGTGACATGAGGTGACGGCAACTCTCCATGCCCAAGCAATCTTATGACCTCCTGAAGTGATTCGACCCCGTAAATATTTATACCGCCTATCATGGCAGCCTCCTGCGCATTCTCATCCGGAATAAAAATCCCTTTCAATCCGGCATTCCTTGCTGCTATTGCAACCGACAAAGCGCCTTTTACCGGCCTGGTCCTCCCATACAGGGACAGCTCCCCTATGAATATATGATCTTTTATAGTCTCGCTCCGGATCAACCCCTCTGCACACAGGATAGCTACTGCAACAGGGAGATCATACAGTGCACCCTCCTTCTTCAGATCAGCGGGCGCAAGATTTACCGTTATCTTTTTTGGGGGCAGTTTAAAGCCTGCGTTTCTGAGGGCTGACCTGACCCTCTCCCTGCTTTCCCTTACGGCAGTATCAGGCAGACCCACAATTGTAAACAGCGGAAGACCAAAGACAAGGTCTGCTTCCACTTCAATGATAGAGGCATCAACGCCTGTTATCATACTGCTCAATACTCGCGCCAGCATACTCTTTTCCGCCGTCATTCCCTGACTGAAGTCTTTATTACGTATGTACCAAATCCTTCCCGTTTCAGGACTGCAGCAACCTCCTGAGCATCAACCATTGACAAAAACCTGCCAATCCTGACCTTATACACAGGCGGGCTCCCGGGACTATTATACCTTGTTATATACGGGGCATATCCCCTGGAACGGATTTGTGCGGCAAGCTCATTAGCCGCCCTTTCCTGCCTCAGCGCCCCGATCTGTACCGTGTATACAATCTCATCTTTATCCCTTGATTCAATCTTTTTTACTATCTCAGTATCAATATAATCTGTCTTTTTGTCATTACCTGGTACCTTGTATTCCTCCTTATCCAGCTCTGACCTTGATGGCTCCACATTCAACGGTGCAACTTCACCCTCCTTACTGTTAAGCACCTTGTAGAATGTAAAATCCTCACTCTTCTTTTCAACTCCTTCATCACCCTGGGAACCCTCTCCTGTATTAACATCTTTCCCGGTATCCCTGCCTTCATTCTGACCCCGGCTGTCCGTATAGATATTGCCGGGCGTTAAATCAGGGGACACGCGCCGTCCTTCTTTCGTCATAAAAGAATAAGCCCCCGCAAGAATCAGGATGAAGATCAATAAAACTGCTACGATCGCTCCTTTATTCAGACTCTTCTTTTTAATCCGCTTTTTTGTTATATGCCTCAATTCCCTCACTTGACACTCCGTTTACATTTCATAATATTAACATTGAGTCGCCATAACTGTAGAACCTGTATTTTCTTTCAACAGCCTCTCTGTAGGCTTTTAATATATTCTCCCGACCGGCAAAGGCCATCACGAGCATGAGGAGTGTGGATTTTGGAAGGTGAAAATTAGTTATCACAGCATCGACCACGTTAAACCTGAAACCAGGATAGATGAAAAGACCTGTTTGACCCTCTTCAGGTTGCAGTGCGCCGCTTAATGCCGCCTGTTCAAGCGCACGGACTGCAGTTGTGCCTGCCGCAATAATACGCCCCCCATTTTTCTTCGCCTGCCGTATACGGCCTGCAACATCTTCCGGGACCCTGTACCATTCATTTTCCATCTTGTGGTTTTCAATACACTCTGATTTTACCGGCTTGAACGTGCCAATTCCAACATGAAGAGTAATATAAACAATGCCTACGCCCCTGTCCTTCAATGTCTCTATCAGTTCCGTCGTAAAGTGAAGTCCCGCTGTCGGAGCAGCTACTGCGCCATCAACGGCGGCATATACTGTCTGATAACGCTCTTTATCCACTTCACATGATTTTCTCTTTAAGTATGGCGGAACAGGCATTTGACCGATCTCTGAAAGAAGCGCACTTTGATCTGAGCTGCAATGGAATTTTACGATGTAATTCGGTTTTGCGGCACCTGTCACCTCCCCAAGGAATTTATCAGAGAATCTTATCTTTACACCTTCCCTGATTTTCCTGTTTGATATCGCCTCCCACGAAGAGTCATCATATTTCCTCAGCAGCAAGAGTTCAACACGCCCGCCAGTGCCCTCTTTTTCACCAACCACCCTGCATGGCATAACCCTGGTATTATTAAGTACCAGTATGTCGCCATCCATGAGATATTCCACAAGATCATGGAATCTGCCGTGTTCAATCGTCCGGTCAGACCTGCGCATGACAAGCATACGGGACTGATCCCTCCCTGAAACCGGATATTGCGCAATCAATGAGGCATCGAATGGATAGTCATAATCACTCAGATTAAACATAATGTCACTATTTGTATTTTACAGGCGGGATATTCTGCTATCTGCTTCCAGGACGCCTTTCCTGAAAGACAGGCGACATGTCCCGGAGATTGTTAACCACATCTTTAAATACATCAAGGAAATAACTCAACTCTTCTTCCGTATTATCTCTGCCAAGTGTTATACGTATGGAACTTCTTGCCTCTTCATATGACAACCCTATGGCTGTCAATACATGAGAAGGTCCCTTCATGGCTGACACGCATGCAGCCCCTGATGAAACAGCTATTCCCTTAAAATCAAGATTTATGATCATTGCCTCACTGTCTACATAATCAACGGTAATGTTGATATTATTGGGCAGCCGCTGAGTTGAATGGCCGTTTAACCTTACCCCGTCAATATCGAGAAGTGATTTAACGAGTTTGTCCCTGAGAGAGGCGATATAACTTCTCTGTGCATCCATCTCAAGCATTGACATCTGTGCTGCCTTGCCCATGCCAACTATGCCCGGCACATTCTCCGTGCCCGGACGAAGCCTGAACTCCTGCGTCCCGCCATATAAATAAGGCGATATGGCAGTTCCTTTCCTGACATACAGCCCGCCGACGCCCTTCGGTCCGTAGAACTTATGACTGGAAAACGAGAGGAGATCAACATGATATTCATCCGCCTTTGCAGGTATATGTGAAAATGTCTGCACGGCATCTGTATGAAAATATATGTCATTCTCCTTCGCGATCAGACCAATCTCATTCAATGGTTGTATGGTGCCAATCTCGTTATTCGCATGCATGATGGAGATAAGTATGGTGTCATTGCAAATTGCTTCTTTCACATCAGCAGGGTCTACCATGCCGTCTCTGCCTACAGGCAGGTAGGTGATCTTCCAGCCCTCCCGTTCAAGGAATCTGCATGGCTCGAGAACAGCGCTGTGTTCAATTTTAGAAGTTATAATATGCCTTCCTTTGTCCCTGTTTGCATAAGCAGTCCCGAATATTGCAAGATTATCGGACTCTGTTCCGCCGCTTAAGAAAATGATCTCTTCGTCCCTTGCTCCAAGCATCTGGGCAATTTTTGAACGCGCATCATTCAGTGCATTGGAGGTTTCTTTTCCAAAGAAATGCAGACTCGACGGATTACCAAAACAGTTTTTAAAATATGGCTGCATGGCCTCTATGACTTCAGGTCTCGTAGGTGTACTCGCAGCATTGTCAAGATATATCCTCTTCATTACAAGTTGCCTCTTTTCTATAGTTCCACAGTCTTACCGGCTGGCTATCAGGATTTCCGCAATCTGTACGGCATTTGTAGCAGCCCCTTTTCTCAGATTATCCGCTACAATCCATAGATTCAAACCATTAGGGATTGACTCATCTGCCCTAATCCTGCCTACAAAAACCTCGTCCCTGCCGGCAGAATCGACAGGCATAGGATAGATATTCCTCTGTGGATCATCATAAACAACGACACCGGGCGCAGCCGACAGAATAGCGCGAGCCTCATTGGCGCTGATATTGTCCTCAGTCTCGATATTTACAGACTCGGAATGACCTATATATACCGGCACCCTCACGGTAGTTGCGGTAATTCCAATGCCGTCATCACCGAATATCTTTCGGGTTTCATTCACCATCTTCATCTCTTCCTTTGTGTAAGCATTCTCAAGAAAAGCATCTATGTGAGGAAGGCAATTAAATGCAATCTGATGCGGAAAAACCTCAGCCCTGACCTCCTGAAAACTCAGCAGAGACTTTGTCTGCTCAAATAGCTCGTCCATGGCCTCTTTCCCCTTGCCCGATACAGATTGAAATGTTGTAACGACAATCCGCTTTATACGAGCCCTGTCATGCAACGGTTTCAGTGCAACAACCATCTGAATGGTAGAGCAGTTAGGGTTTGCAATTATACCGTTATTTTTCATGGCAGCATCGGGATTTGCCTCCGGTACGACCAATGGCACTTCAGGGTTCATCCTGAAGGCGGAACTGTTGTCAATAACTACAGCACCTGCCCTGGCGGCAGCAGGCGCAAACTGAATGCTTATCTTTTCACCGGCTGAAAAAAGCGCTATGTCAATTCCCTTAAATACATCATCCTGCAGTAATTCGACTACATAATCCTGATTACGGAACGTAAGCGACCCGCCCGCCGACCTTTCTGAAGCAAACAGCTTCAAAGTCCCGACAGGAAACTTGCGCTCCTCAAGCACCTCTATCATCTCCTTACCGACAGCCCCAGTAGCGCCTACTACTGCAACATTGTATTTATCCTTCTTAATCATCTCCCCTCTCCATGCTTCCGCTGCTAATTGCCAGTAGTAAACATCCACACATAAGGCACCCCGACGAGATGCCTGCCTCCTCCCGACTGCCCCTGCTTGATGATACACTGATAAAATGTATTAACACCCAGGGGGTTATATGGTCTGAATAAAAGGACTGTATTAGAATCCATCCATCTCAATGTCCCGTCAATCTTAACTCCCTGTGCCAATAAATCAAATCCAATTTCTGTGCCTGGGTCCATCGCCTCGCTGAATCTTATACTGATATCTGTGTATCGTGAGATATTAAAATCGCCTGTGGACGGGTATGTTGATACTATGTACGGTCCTTCATCATATAAACCAGGCTCTATAGTTGCACAACTTCCGGAAAACAGAATGGTACAGACTGATATAAAAAATAATAACCTTAAAAACAGTCTGTTGTCAAATGCAGAAATATTACTAAAGCTCATTGATAATCATATCCGTCATATCTTTTGTGCCTGCAGCTTTGCTGCCCGGAGAATAGATGTCGGGAGTCCTGTAGCCTTTATCAAGCACCCTTGTCACCGCATTGTCAATAATCGAAAACCCCTCATCAAGCCTGAATGTATATTTGAACATCATCCCTGCAGAAAGGATAGTTGCAATCGGATTTGCCTTATCCTGCCCTGCAATATCTGGTGCGCTCCCATGTATAGGCTCATACATTGCAACGTCTCCGCCGATGCTAGCGGACGGCAGCATGCCTATTGAACCGGTCAGCATGGCTGCCTCATCACTCAGGATGTCGCCGAACATATTCGTCGTAAGAATTACATCAAACTGTCTTGGATTTCTGATCAGCTGCATAGAGCAGTTGTCTACATACATATGTGATAAATCGACATCCTGATAACCCTTATGAACATCTGAAACTATCCTTCTCCACAATTCGGATGATTCAAGGACATTTGCCTTATCGACAGAGCATACCTTCTTTCGACGTCCCCTTGCAACCTCAAAGGCAAGACGTGCAATGCGGGTAATCTCGGATACGGTATAGACCTCGGTGTTGATACCCCTCTCCTCACCTCCGGCCATCTCGACACCCCTCGGCCTTCCGAAATAAATGCCGCCTGTAAGCTCCCTTATCACCACTATGTCAATGCCGTCTATCACCTCGCGTTTCAGCGTGGAAGCATCTGCAAGGGCCGGAAACAGTTTTACAGGACGCAGATTTCCGTATAGTCCGAGCTTTTCCCTGAGGCCAAGCAGCGCCCTTTCCGGACGAATTGCGTAATCAAGTCCCTCCCATTTTGGCCCGCCTACAGCGCCCAGCAATACAGCATCACTGCTCAGGGCCAGATTCAAGGCATCCTGCGGCAGCGGAATACCATATTCATCAATCGCACTTCCACCGATCAGGGCCTCCTCAGTCTTGATATTTATTCCGAATCCCGAGGCAACCCTGTTCAGCACACGCAGCGCCTGCGGCACAATCTCTTTCCCAATGCCATCACCGGGAAACACCGCTATTTTGTAATTTTTCCCCATATTAGTTCCTTCTCCTCAATGTCATAATGAAATGTGTTGAACATGGTCATGTATTCTACCGGGAATCACTGACCAGTCTTGGCCTGATGTCCTGAAATAAATCAGTAAGATTCTCACCTGACAATCCCGGTCTTCCTTGCATATGCAAAAATGCCGCCTGCACTCAATATTTCCTCGACGTCTCCAAGTGGACTCAGTTGATAGGATTTTCCGGTCTCAAGATTAATTATTGCAGACTTCCCGACATAAATCTCGGCTGAATCGCCGGTGCTGAATTCCTTAAACAGATGTTCGCCTGTTTCAAATGGCAGATAAAATCCCCCGTCAACCGAGTTCCTGTAGAATATCCTTGCATATGACTCGGCAACGACAGCCTCTACTCCTGCAATATTCAATGCTGCCGGGGCATGCTCCCTTGACGATCCACAACCAAAATTCTTTCCGGCGATAACAATATTATACTTCGACCGGTACTCTCCATCATCAACGAACCTTTTGTTGCCTCCGGGCAATCCTGCGCGTCCCTCCGGGACGCTTGAGAGGGCAAACCTTCCATAATTCTTCTTTTCCTCAGGATCACTCAAACTGTAGACCAGATGCTGAGCAGGTATAATCTGATCCGTATCAATGTCGTTGCCAAGGACATATACCCTGCCTTTTATTATGTCTTTCATACGAACTCCCTTGGGTCCGTAATAACTCCCCTCAATGCTGAAGCAGCCACTGTCAATGGAGAAGCCAGATATACCTGAGACTGCCTCGAACCCATTCTTCCCGGGAAATTCCTGTTGGTTGTTGATATACAGACCTCACTGCCATGGGTCCTGCCAAACGTATCAGAAGGACCGCCAAGACATGCAGCACAGGATGCGCCACCCGCTATTTTTGCCCCGGCCTTTTCCAGAATGGAATATATACTCTCACCATCGACAAACTCCTCCCTGAGCCTTTTCTCAACCTGTGTAGTTGCAGGGACTGCAAAGGTGTCTACCCTGACGCTGTGCCCCCGAAGGATCTTTGCCGCCGCCCTGAAGTCTTCAACCTTGCCCCCTGTACAGGAACCGATGTAACACCTGTCAATCCGGGTGCCTTTCACATCACTGACAAGCGCCTTATTATCCGGAGAATGAGGTTTGGCTACCACAGGCTCAAGCTCTGCCAGATTATATTTTCTGACAGATTCATACCGTGCATCCTTATCAGCGTGAATCACTTCAAACTTCCCATTATACCTCTCAGACACAAACCGGATGGTCTTCTCATCCGGGGCAATTATTCCGTTCTTTCCGCCTGCCTCGATGGCCATATTGCAGAGCGTCATCCTCTCTTCCACAGACAGCATCGAGATACCGTCGCCTGAAAACTCCATAGCCTTGTATGTCGCTCCATCCACACCAACATCACCGATT
>WBZR01003934.1_pt1 | contig 12697 bp, 9 predicted proteins | sample 5204231 | NCBI WGS metagenome assembly WBZR01 (sample SAMN12412403, study PRJNA552823) | activated sludge metagenome | isolation source: activated sludge from anammox sidestream of wastewater treatment plant... | place: USA: Virginia | collected 2017-08
TCAGGGAACTGAGAATAAAGATTAACAATGAGGCTCGAAATCTTGATTTTGGAATCTTTTCTCAACACAATTTCAAAAAACATACAAAAAATTATGACCACGCAAATACTTAACCGGACAATGCTGATCAATAATAAGATTTATGAAAAAATTCTCTGTGCATAGTGAAATTGAAAACCCTTCTGGAAAGACTGTAAAATTTAATGAAACCCAGCTATATTACGGTACTTCTGCACATGGATAAGCGATGCAATCACTCATGGGAAAACTGTCCCAGATAATTATTGACCGCATAATACATTCTTACCGGTCTATTGCGGTTAGTGTATATGCCTGGTTTGGTGTAATCTCAAAATACATACCGTATTAGAGAAGCATAAGGAAAAATAGTATGTAACAAATGGTAAAGTAACTATTTATAATTTAACTAAAAAGAATACTACTGCCTATTTGTTTGTACATGTATTTTGTTGTCGTTAATTTGTACGTTATTTATCTAAAAATTAGACTGGCAGGTTTCCTCAAATCATTTGCGTTTTGATGAGGTAAGTGGCAAAACTTAAGGAAATTTATTTTTTAACAAATCTACTCTCATAACTGAACATTTAAAAAATCAACCGCAGGGTTTTTCTTAAAAGAAATGCCAGTTTTATAATGGGACTCTCTGTCTTCTGTAAATTTCCATGGAAGAAACGACCTTCCTGACTCCCGTGCATCGGGCCATCCATCGCACCAAATCCAATATTATTCGCTGTTGCCTTTCCCTGTAAGATATCAAAAATACCTCTATAAAGCCCTCTGCAATAGCCCGATTGCGTTTGTTGTTATTTGCCCGTCTTAAATGCTATATCATCCCGTTCTCACCCCTGTCCATCCTTTTATGGCTACAATCGGTTATCTATTAACCTCTTATAACATAAATAATGGGGCTGTCTATCACATCGGCGAGAAATCCGGGTTATCTCAGCACTACTTCTGCAGGGATACTTTTTACCTCTTCATTTTATTTCTCTTTTACGGACTTTTTTCGACCGTTACCTTTACGAGCCTCTTCAAATTCCCTGACTTAAATCGCATCTGTGCGTTCCCGGTTTTTTCACCCGCAGTAATGGTAAACTGCGCTTCGCCATTTGCATCCGTTATCGCACTTACCGGCAAAACTGAGGATATACGCTTCTTACCGAGTGTGACCTTTGCCTTCACTGTTTTACCGGCAGACTTACATCCACTTTTACCCGTCAATGTAATTGTTACAACACCGCTCTCACCCTGCTCAAGATTTAGCGACTGCAGATCTGCTTTGATTTTCTTTGCCTTACATACGGATAATGTTGCCGTCATTGTAGAGGCAGAATTGCTTATTTCTGTAACACCAACACCGCGATCACTTCCATCATAAAGTTTACTATTAGGAGAAGACACGTCCGTAAATGATGTTGTGCCAGTATCTTTTGAGTAGGGGTCTTTTTCGTCCCCACTGTTACGGTTCTTTTCCAAATCCCACATACCATCTGCTTGCATAAGCGCCACACCATAATGATTATTGGCACACTTATTTTGTTGCTTGCATTCAATATCGTTTACTGTGTCGTTAGGGATGTTATCTGAAATAGTATTTCCATCGACATGCCAGATGAGGAGACCGGTTCCCGGTAATCCAACATCAAACCCGGACTTCTGCCTGTTTTCCACCAAAAAGTATTCCCCTGATAATGGGTCTCCAGTAAGGAGTTGATATACGTCGGGAGCAACCGAGGCTTCCGTTATAGGTTCATTTACGAGAGTTCCCACAACCTTTGTAGGAATTACCCAACCGAGGAAATATTTCGACCATGCATCCAAATGTGCTGGGCGATCACCGTGTCTTGATGCCTCATTATATACTCCGCCGGCCATCAGGCTCCAATCCCCTATGCCTTCAGAACTGTAATCTGTGTCATAAAGGTCTGGCAGGCCGAGCGCATGCCCGTATTCATGGGCAAAAACACCTATCGTTTCCTGGGAGCCATCGGAATGCTTTTCGGCCTGTATGACATAGCTATTTACTATGACTTTTTTCCCCTTAGTGTTCTTATCATTCGTAGTATATGCACCATAATGGCTATTTCCAGAGTATTTGGCGTCATCTAAGCTCCAGCTATGAGACCATATATCAGTTTTTTTCCCGCTTGATGCTTCGTCGGTTCCCTGGTGAATTATATTTACTACATCAACATAACCATCGTTATCCATATCGTATTCAGAAAAATCAATATCAGCATCCGCAGCTTTAACCGCCTCATATACAAGGTCGCCTGGCCACGAATCATCACCACTGTAATTATTTTTCCCATAATAGTCGTGATTTTTTGATGCTGTATACCAACCAACCACGCCACTTGATCCTCCTGAAACGCTGAACTTATCGTAGGATACTTCCTCATAATAGTCTTTCATGCTATACACGCCGGAACCGAAGATGAGGGTGTTAAAATCATCCTGTAGATACGTAGTTGCCGTATCTTTGAAATTGATAAGAATAACAGGTATATTCGCTGTTCCGGTTGATGGCACAATCTTCTGATAAGATTCTGACTCAATAGACAATTTTTTGCTAGTTCTGCGTTGAATATTTCTTGAACGAAAATCTTTTGTATGTCTCAAATGCAGACAACATCCAGCAGGCAGGTTATCCCGCCCTACAACCTTTAAAGAAGATATGAGTTTCCCCGTTAAATCATGAACAGCGTATGCCCAATTTTTCAAATTTTCATCGAATACAATGGTATAACCATCTTCTGTTTCCCACCCATGACAGTTTTCATCGCCCCATTGTCTTGCCCTAATCAAGGTGCCATCCTGCTGTGACAAAGTATGAATTTCGGGAGATGCCGGAACTGCGTATCCCTTATCAATTATGACAAATCCAACGACGAGTACGGTAAAACAAATGCAGCACATATACCAACATGTTTTGTCGTCTTTCATGACACGTTCTCAAGTGTTGTAATAAAGTAATCTCCATTGTCAGACAATTATTTGGCAAAAAAAGATAGTACCTAACGGGAAGGCCGGTTAGCTGATGTTTGAGCTATTTTTCGCGCAACTCATGCGGAAAACTGTATGATTACGCTATCCTTTAATGACGCACAACGGTTTTAGCTGAACTATTTTTTTGCTTATTCCAGCATTTTCAACGACATCCACAACTTCAGTTACATCCTTGTATGCCTCCGGTACCTCTTCAACGAGTGTGGCACGGCTGTCTGCGCGGACAAGGATGCCCTTTTCCCTGAGCTCCCCGGCAATATTTCGTCCTTTCGTGGACCTCGTCGCCTGACTTCTGCTCATGACCCTCCCTGCACCATGACACGTACTGCCAAAGGTATCGGTGTATGCCTTATCTGTGCCTACGAGCACGTAGGAACAACGTCCCATGTCGCCGGGTATCAAAACGGGTTGACCTATTGATTTGTATGCATCGGGGATATGCGGATGATTGGGGGGAAATGCGCGGGTTGCACCTTTCCGGTGGACACATAACTGCCTCTTCTCCCCGTCCACGATATGTTCCTCAAATTTGGCTATGTTATGACACACATCATAAACGAGGGCTATTTGGGACTCCTTCGGGGATATGTGTAGTACGTCTTCAAAGGACTCTCTTACCCAGTGAGTAATCATCTGTCGATTGGCAAAGGCATAGTTAGCAGCGCAGGCCATCGCAGCAAGATATTCCCGACCTTCCGGAGAGTTAATGGGGGCACAGCAGAGCTGCCGGTCGGGCAGTTCTATGTTATATTTCCGTGATGCATTAATCATGACACGAAGAAAATCATCGCACACCTGATAACCCAATCCTCTGGAGCCTGTGTGCACCACAATGGTAATCCCGTCCCTTTCGAGTCCCAACATTCGGGCAATTTCCTCGTCATATACCTCCGATATATAACCAACCTCAACGAAGTGATTCCCTGAGCCGAGCGTACCTAATTGTGCCCGGCCTCGTTCCAGGGCGCGATCTGAAACTATCTCCGGGTCTGCCCCCGGGAGGCATCCCTTCTCTTCGATGTGTTCCAGGTCTTCTTTTGTTCCATAACCCTGGGAAACCGCCCAACGCGCTCCATTCCTAAGCACATTTTTTTCTTCCTGCTGGGAAAGCTTCAAATCCTTGCGATGGGACCCTACGCCTGACGGGATATTGGCAAATAGGGTATTAACCAGGGGTTCCAATTTGTGAATAATCTCTATGCGGTACAATCCTGTCCTCAACAACCTTACTCCGCAATTGATGTCATACCCAACACCGCCGGGAGAAACTACGCCTTCGTCAGCATCAAATGCAGCCACACCGCCAATGGGGAATCCATACCCCCAATGGATGTCTGGCATTGCGAGCGAATGCCTTATTATTCCGGGAAGATGGGCAACATTTATTACCTGTTGCAGGCTTTCATCTTTTTGAATTTCCTTCAGCATCCGTTCGTCCGCATACACGATGCCATCCACGTGCATCTTTCCCTCCCGCGGGATACGCCAACGATAATCATCTATCTTCTGAATTTTATATTTGTCATCAGCCATAAAAACAAACCTTCTTTCTCTCTGCAAGCATTCCGTCTCCGGCAGTCAGCCTCCGGTTACCCTGTCAAACAACACAGGGGTAAGCGGCCATCCATCCCGAATGCCTGCCTATAAATCAAATATAACCCGCGCCTTCCACTGTTGTCCTTCCTGGACTATTGATAAACAATGATAGGTAACCGCCTTAATCTCCGTTTTGATCGCATGTTTATCCTTTTTAAACTCCTCACCCCGTACGGTTGCACTGAGTTGATTATCTGAAATGTCTTCAATACAAAATTCCTTGAACAGGAGATTTTTTACGTCATGCAGATACAATAATTCACTTAACCAATTGACGAGAAGTTGTTCCCTGTCTATCCCGGAAACGTTTATTTTGTATGCTGCCTTCCCTTCCACATTCGGTAAATCTGTGATGATATCAAATAATGCAAACGCTGCATTGGCGAATAATTCATGCACTGTGGCTCCAAATGCATCGATCCCGATATCGGCAGTGTGATCAATAAGGATGTATTTCTGCATTTGTAAATTATGGCATGATAAAATCGTGTTCCGGGTGTCTGATCGTAAGCACGGGACAGGGGGCCTTGCGCACGACTTTTTCTGCCACACTGCCCATAATCGCGTGAGATAATCCCGTTCGGCCATGCGTGCCAAGCACGATTAAATCAATCTGGCGTTCTTTCGCGGCATTGATGATCTCGGCAAACGGTACTCCCTGGATAATGATGGCCTCAACCGGTACCCTGCCTTTTGTATCTTCAGTTACACGCGCGGACAGCCTTTCCTTTAACTTCTTAAGGGTCTCATCGTCCACAACATTGACGTTATAGAGATCCGGATCAGTAATGTCATAGACACGGATATCCAGAACATGTATCAGGTAGAGCTTTGCCTGATATTTCTCGGCAAATTCAATCGCATATTTTAAAGCCCTCTCTGAATAAATCGAGTAGTCAATCGGGCAAAGTATATTCTTTATGGTGATCACGAATTCTCCTCCTTTTATTGTTTTTGAATGAGTACCGTATTAATAGCGTCATCAATCTTTTGAATATAGACGCACTGGATTTTATCGCGAATTTTCCTATCAATTTCTTCGTAATCGTCTTTGTTTTTTAAGGGCAGCACGATCGTCTTCACGCCAGCCCGTATGGCTGCAAGCACCTTTTCCTTTACACCCCCGATCGGCAATACATTCCCCGTCAAGGTGACTTCTCCCGTAAGCGCCACTTGTCGCCTGGCATATCTGCCTGTCAAGAGCGAGATCAGCGCCATACACATCGTAATGCCGGCAGACGGCCCGTCTTTTGGGATGGCACCGGAAGGGACGTGGATGTGGATTTCTGAGGTATCGTAAAAATTCTCATCAATACTCAGCCGTTTTGCATTGCTGCGGACATAGCTGAGTGCGGCAATGGCCGATTCCTGCATAACGTCGCCCAGTTGCCCCGTAAGGGTTAATTCCTTTTCGCCCCTCATGCGAGAGGCTTCTACAAAGATGATATCTCCGCCTGTCTCCGTCCAGGCCAGACCAGTGACTACTCCAATCCGGTCTTCTTCATCGGTAACCTGATAAAAGTACTTTCTGGGACCGAGGAATTTTTCTACTATCTCCGGCCCTATTTCTTCTGTGATATGTTCCCCGGCTACTACCTCCTTGGCAACCTTCCTGCAAATTGATGCGATCTCACGTTCGAGATTTCTTAACCCTGCTTCACGGGTATATTCCCGGATGATTTTATAGATAGACGGCTCCTGGAATGTGACAGGATGATTTTCCAGGCCATTTTCACTGATTTGTTTCGGAATCAGGAATTGATATGCTATTTTTAATTTCTCGTCTTCACTGTATCCTGGGAGGTAGATGACCTCCATTCTGTCCCTTAGCGCCGTGTGAACCGTATCGAGGATGTTGGCCGTCGTGATAAACAGCACATGAGAAAGATCGAAGGCAACGTCAAGATAGTGATCTACAAAACTAATATTCTGTTCAGGGTCCAGGACTTCCAGTAAGGCGGAAGCAGGATCCCCCCTGAAGTCGGCGCCGATTTTATCAACTTCATCCAGCATGAATACGGGGTTACTGGATCCGGCACGACAAATTTCCTGCATAATACGTCCTGGCAATGCGCCTACGTATGTGCGCCGATGTCCCCGGATCTCGGCTTCGTCACGGATACCGCCTAACGAGATACGAATAAACTTTCTTCCCAGGGCGCGGGCAATCGATTTGCCCAGCGATGTTTTACCCGTTCCGGGAGGGCCGCAAAAACAGAGGATTGGGCCTTTCAGTCTTTCTTTTAATTTATGCACCGCCAGGAATTCAAGGATACGGGTCTTCACCTTCTCCAGCCCGTAGTGGTCTTCATCCAGAATCCGCGCTGCCTGATTGATCTCCACGTGGTCAATGGTTTTTTTGTTCCAGGGAATAGTAATGAGATAATCCAGATATGTCCGAGAAACCGGATACTCAGCCGATGCGGGGTTAATATCTCTTAATCTGTCTAATTCCTTGACGGCCACTTCTTCTACCTCCTTGGGCATCTTTGCCTCTTTAATCCTTTCTTCGAGTTTATTGATTTCTTCCATCTGGGGGTCTTCCTGCCCCAGTTCCTTCTGGATGGCCCTTAACTGCTCCCGTAAAAAGTATTCCCGTTGTGTCTTTGACATCTCTTTGGCAACTTCTTCATCAATCTTCCCCCGAACCTCTTTCAACTGCACTTCTTTATTCAGATAGTGGAATACGACCCTCAATCGTTTCTGGGGGTCAACCATCTCCAGCAGTTTCTGCCTTTCATCGACCGGTAATTCCAGGTAAATGGCCGCCAGATCTGCCAATATCGAAGGATTGTTGATGGTATCCACCATAGAAATAATGTCTCTGGGCAGTCTCTTTCCCAGCATGGCGCTCAGCTTAAAGAGTGTTATAACGCTCTGCACAAGCACATCAACAGCCTCAGACCTTTCAGTAAACTCACGAATTTCTTCCACCCGCGCCTTATAGTAAGGCTCTGTTTGCACATACTCTAAGATCTTGATCCGCATCACTCCCTCTATAAGAGTTTTTACATTGTCTGAAGTAGATTCAAATACCTGAACGACCTTTGCGGCCGTCCCAAACTCGTAAAAGTCATCAGGTTTTGGTAAATCGACATCATACCTTAGCGCCACGACACCAAGAAATTCGTTTTTAGAAACGGCATCGTTTATTGCCTTTACCAGACCTTCCCCGGATAAGTCCATCGGGAGAATCAGGTGCGGAAAAACCACATCGCCCTTCAACGGGATAATCGTAATAATTTCCGGCAGTGTCCCGTCACTGCGTTTGTAAGGGGAAAAATTTGTTTCCTTCATCGTTTCAATTCGGCGAGAGATGCTCCTTCAAACGCCCCATTTTATATTGATAAATCCTTGTGTTTAGACTTTGAGATTCTTATCGTGTGTTTTTTCATCAAAATGATCAGGAAAGCTGCGTGTCTGGCGTATTTTTCCCATTGGTTTTATGAAGTTCTTCCAAGAGCTTTTTTAATTCTTCTCCCTCAATAACCTCTTTTTCCATCAGTGTCTTTGCCATACCTCGCAGGATTTCCTTTTTCTCAGTCAATAATGCCTTCACACGATGGAATGACTCATCTATAATCTTCTTAATTTCCAGATCTATTTCGCGTGCAGTTTCTTCGCTATATTCCTTACTGGAAGCGAATCCTCCGCTCAGAAAGAGCGGTCTGTCGCCCTGTTCGAATGTTACCAGACCCATCTTATTGCTCATGCCGTATTCCTTGACCATCAACTTGGCGATCTCCGTGGCCTTTTCTAAATCATTCTGAGCGCCCGTGGATATTTCATTAAAAATAATTTCCTCTGCAACCCTTCCGCCAAGCAATATTGCTATTCGATCCAGGAGTTCGGCCCTGGTCATGAGATACCGGTCTTCAGTCGGTTTCTGTAGGGTATATCCCAATGCCCCAATGCCGCGGGGGATCATCGAAATTTTCCGAACAGGATCCGCATGAGGGACGGAACATGCTACCAGCGCATGGCCCGATTCATGATGGGCTACGATCTCCTTTTCCTTCTTATTCATCAGGCGTTTCTTTTTCTCGAGACCAGCCATAAGGCGGTCAATTGCCTCCTCAAATTCCGGCATACCGACAGCCTTCTTATTTCGCCTGGCCGCAAGCAGGGCCGCTTCGTTGATAAGATTGGCAAGGTCTGCACCGACAAAACCCGGCGTCATGGCTGCAATCGAATGTAAATTAATCTCTTTTTCCAGTTTTACCTCTTTTGAATGCACCTTCAGTATTGCTTCTCGTCCGTGGAGATCAGGCCGGTCAACGACTACCTGACGATCAAACCGTCCCGGCCTTAAAAGCGCAGAATCCAACATCTCAGGACGATTGGTCGCACCCATGATGATTACACCTTTGTTGGAATCAAATCCATCCATCTCTACCAGCAACTGGTTTAATGTCTGTTCCCGCTCATCATGCCCACCCATAGGATTTGCACCGCGAGCCTTGCCAAGGGCATCGAGTTCGTCAATAAAGATGATGCATGGCGCTTTCTGATCCGCCTGATTAAACAAATCTCTCACCCGCGCGGCACCCACCCCGACAAACATCTCGACAAACTCTGAACCGCTCATATTAAAAAATGGTACCCCGGCCTCTCCTGCCACAGCCTTTGCCAGGAGGGTTTTCCCTGTTCCCGGTGCACCGACAAGCAAAACGCCTTTCGGTATCTTACCGCCCAGGGCGCGGAATTTCTCAGGGGTCTTCAAAAACTCTATAATCTCTTGTAGTTCCTCTTTGGCCTCATCGATGCCCGCCACGTCGTCAAAGGTTACGTTCAGGTCTTCCTGTGCATAGAGACGACCTTTTGTTTTACCAAAGGTCATGATGCTGCTGGCGGGGCCGTATTTTTTAAATACAAAGCGCCAGATAAGAAACAAGATTAATAATGGCATTACCCATGAGAAAAAAAACGTCCTAAACCACGGACTCTCATAATACCCTGCATACCTGACACCCATCGATTCCAAGTCTTTTACCAGATCCGGATCCTCCACGCGGGCCGTAATAAAGATGGCATTTTTTGTAGTGCCCCGTTCTATCTCCCGCAATTTACCACGAATTGTAGTTTGAGTAATATGACACTCCAGGACATTTCCCTCTTTGACCTGCCTTTTAAACTCACTGTATGTGATATCTCTTACCCCGGGATTCATTAAATACATCTGCAGGAGGATAAAGAACCCAAAGGCAATGATAATATGCCAGGCAGAAAATTTCTTTGGCATTTTAAATTGTATTTTCTTGAAATCTTTAAACATAAATACTCCTTAATACTCTTTCAATAGAAGTCACTTTATTTGAATCTTCAGAAATAATCAAAAACTCTCTCATCCCCATGGTCAATTATGCCCTCTTTTCTACAATCTTTACTGCGATATTCCTTTATAAAATGGTTTTAAAAGCGCTCCATAAAAATACTTTTGCAACCAGGAACTGATTTATTTTATCAAAAAGGCCTGCGTCACTCAAAAGAAGTTTCATAATATTGATAAATTTTGTTCATAATCATTCCGGCATTTGCTTACTTCAATAGAACAATGCACGTCGAATATTTATAGAATTGCAGATTTTTTGGCAATACGTCTTCACTTTACACATATTACAAAAGCCCTATCATACCCCATATGTTGTGCCTTAAACAGAAGAAAACTAAATTTTTTAGCAAAAACCCGATAGTCGGCTTATCGTTGGCTAGCCCGTACACAAGCGTAATTATTTAATCAAAGGCGAGGTAAATAGTTGGAGAAGAATGATTTTACTGGTTAAAATGGAGATATGCGGAAAATTCAATAACCAGAAAAAAAGGGCATTTCAGATGAGTGCAAAATCACGGCAGCAGTATAGAAGGACACTCAAGAGAAGAAAACAGAAAATAGAGAGACGGCTAAAGAGGAAGCAATGGGCAGAACAGGAACTACCGGTATTTAAAGGGAAAAACATCCATTACGAGGTAGAAGAGAAGGCACAGGCAATCAACTGTGGAGGGATAGGAGTAATCCATCAGATGGTGCAGAGACTGGGGTTGGTAGAGGAAATAAATACGAAGGTAAAGCTTCTAAAGGTGCATGTTCCATACCATGAGTCAGATCACGTGTTGAACCTGGCGTATAATGTCCTTGCGGGTGGAATGAGGTTGGAAGATACAGAGTTGAAGAGAAACGATGAGGGGTATCTTAGTGCGGTGGAAGCGCAGAGGATACCGGATCTGACAACAGCAGGGGATTTTACGAGGCGGTTTGAACCTGAAGACATTGGGAAGCTGATGGAGAGTATAAATACGGTGAGGAGTCGCGTGTGGAAAGAGTGACGGAAAGAGAAGTTTAAGGAGACGCTTATCGATGTGGATGGGACAATAGCGGGAGTCTCTGGGCAAGGTAAGGGCGGGATGAGCATATCATACAAGGGGATATGGGGGTATACGCCGATGATCGTGTCGCTTGCAAATACGAAGGAGGTGTTGTCTCTGGTAAATCGTCCGGGGGACGTAGCGAGTCACGATGGCGCGACGGAATGGATAGATCGTGCGATAGAGATGGTGAGATCAAATGCGGAAGGGGTATGCATTCGTGGGGATACGGACTTTTCCCTAACGGGGAAATTTGATGGATGGTCAGAGAAGGCAGATTTTGTATTTGGGATGGATGCCCATGCTTGTCTGATAAAACGTGCAGAAGGACTACCCGTAGATGCGTGGAAGGTGTTGAAGCGGAAAGAGAAATACACGGTAAAAACACAGCAGAGGCAAAAACCGGAGAACGTTAAAGAAGAGATAGTCAGAGAGAAAGGCTACAAGAATATCCGATTGGAGAGCGAATGGGTAGCAGAATTTGAATATAAACCGGGAAAATGCAAAAAAGGGTATCGAGTAGTGGCGCTGAAGAAGAATCTGAGTGTGGAATCTGGAAGGAAGGCGTTGTTTGATGACATGTGGTAAAAATAAGTCTAAATTTTGTCTAATTGGCGAGGTTTGAAAAACTTCGCTTATTTTAGGACTAGTCCCACGTAGTGCTCCATCTGATGGGTTACTCCTACCCCTCCACGGCTGATCGCCGTGTATTCTCTGCTGCCTCATAAGAGGTGTTTTCCTCTTGAACACCGGTATCTCCTGCTCTTTCCATTGCTTTCTCTTCATCTGTTGCTCTATTTTCTGTTTTCTTCTCTTGAGTATTCTGCTATACTGCTGTCGTAAGTTTGCACCCAGCTGAAATGCCCTCTTTTCTGGTTATTGAATTTTTCGCACATCTGTTTTTAACCAGCAAAATCAGGCATTTCATGCTATTTATATTCCCTTCGATTAAAAAATTACGCTTGTGTAAGATTGAGATTGAAATGCAGGGGAAATACCCTCAGAAGCTATTGAAAAAAGCCCGACAAAAGGGAGGCGCAGATTAAACAAATGACACAGTTGAGCCATTTTGACGAACAGGGCGCATCGCGCATGGTGGATGTCAGTAATAAAGAGATTACGGAGAGGATCGCTGTCGCCCACGCAAAAGTTGTTATGAAACCAGAGACATTCCGGCTTGTCGTAGATAAAAAAATACAAAAGGGAGATGTGTTAGAAGTAGCGAGAGTGGCTGGAATCATGGCGGCAAAGCAAACCTTTGCCCTGATTCCCATGTGCCATCCACTCAATCTGACGAGTGTAAAAATTGATTATACCAATAATGCCGCAAATGAAATTGATACCTAAATCCTGCAAATGATTTTCGCAAAGCGAAAATCCGTCTTTTGTAATACACTTACCATATAAAAATCATCAACTTTCAATGGTTTTGGGAGTTATCCAGCGTCTTTTTAGGCAAAAAGAACCGGGAAATACTGCAGGAAGGGCTACCAAAGTCGACAAAAACCAGGATGCGGACGCACCTTCTCTCTTTGCAGCGCTCTCAGTTGTCAAAAACCCCTCCGAAATCACAAACACTATTTAGTGTCTGAACGAAAACGCCCTTTTTTTGAAAAGAATGAGGGTGATTTTGCGCTTGCTAAAATCGTTTCTTAAAATTTGATGCTGGATTCTGGCAGAAATAAGTATTTCTTGCTCATTTCTCTTT
>WBZR01003935.1_pt1 | contig 12697 bp, 10 predicted proteins | sample 5204231 | NCBI WGS metagenome assembly WBZR01 (sample SAMN12412403, study PRJNA552823) | activated sludge metagenome | isolation source: activated sludge from anammox sidestream of wastewater treatment plant... | place: USA: Virginia | collected 2017-08
GAATCGAGTTCGATCGCGTTCTCGATGGCTTCGATGGTCCGTTCGAGCGCGTGACGGAGTGGAACGTCGCCCCGCCCAAGGGTATGGTTGCCGCGGGCAACGGCGCCAATGGGTTCGTCCTGAGCGCACGGCCGAACGATTCGTTCACGGCGCTCAACCGCCTCCTTGCGGCTCACGAAGAGGTGTACCGGATCTCCGCGCCGATCACCGTTGGTTCAGCTACATACCCAGCGGGCTCGTTCTACGTGAAGGCGGAAGCATCCACCCGCGCGCGACTCGAGCAGGCAGCATCAACGCTGGGGCTCAGCTTCGACGGGACGCGGGCAGGCGTGCCGGCTGGCGCATCGCGCATGAAGCCGCTCCGCGTTGGCCTCTGGGACCAGTACGGCGGCTCGATGCCAAGCGGCTGGACGCGCTGGATCATGGAGCAGTTCGAGTTTCCTTTCGAGCGCGTGTACGCGTCGCAGCTCGACGCCGGCAACCTCAACGCCAGGTACGACGTGCTCATCTTCGTCTCGGGCGCGATTCCGGGATCTGCCGGTGGACGCGGCGGACGCGCAGGCGGACCAGGCGGCCCGCCGCCTGCCGACATCCCCGCCGAGTACCGCGACCAGTACGGTGCCATGACGGTGGCCAGGACCCTGCCCGCGATTCGGTCGTTTATCGAGAACGGAGGTACGGCCATCGCCATTGGATCGTCAGCGTCGAACCTTGCCGCGTTCCTCAAGCTCCCGGTCGAGAGCCAGCTCGTTGACGCACAGGGCCAGCCGCTTCCGAGTACGAAGTTCTTCATCCCTGGCTCGGTGCTCCAGGCCAGGGTGGACGCCAGCGACCCCGCCGGCTTTGGCTTGAGCGCCAACACCGATGTCTTCTTCGACCGGAGCCCGGTGTTCCGCCTTGGCCCTGGCGCCGCGGCGGCCGGGGTGAAGCGAATCGCCTGGTACGACTCGAAGTCGCCGCTGCGCAGCGGGTGGGCATGGGGGCAGGAACTGCTCGACCAGGGCGCGGCGGCGGTCACCGCGCCGCTCGGCAAGGGCAATGTGCTGCTCTTCGGGCCTGAGATCCTGCAGCGCGCGCAGCCGCACGGCACATTCAAGTTCCTGTTCAATGGAATTGTGTACGGACTGACCAAGGGCGCCGTCGTCCCGTAGCTGGACCCCCACTCGCCGCAATCTTCATCGAATGTCCCACGACACCACGCTGATCGCCACAATAGCGGCAGCCTTCATCCTGGCGTTCATCCTGGGGCTGATCGCCACGCGGCTCCGGCTCACGCCCGTCGTCGGATACCTCGTCGCTGGCATAGCGATGGGACCGTTCTCGCCGGGCTTCACGGGCGACGCAGCCATCGCAGGCCAGCTCGCCGAGATCGGCGTAATCCTCCTGATGTTCGGCGTGGGGATGCACTACTCGCTGCGTGATATCCTCGCGGCACGACGGGTAGCGCTCCCGGGCGCGCTGATCCAGATCGCGGTTGCAACTGCGCTCGGCGCGTTCCTCGCCCATCAATGGGGGTGGGAGTGGGTCGGGTCAGTGGTATTCGGGCTCTCGCTATCGGTTGCATCCACGGTCGTCGTGATGCGCGCACTCGAGCCCCGCGGTCTCCTCGACACCCAGGATGGCCGACTCACGATCAACTGGCTCGTGGTCGAGGACCTGGCGATGGTCTTCGCGCTCGTGCTCGTGCCGGCGTTCGTGTCGGGCAAGGCAGCGGGCGCCAGCGTTGGCGTGGCGATGGCCATGACCTTCGCGAAGGCCATCGCGTTCGTCGCGATCATGCTGGTCGTCGGCGCACGGGTGGTGCCCGCACTGCTCGTGGCCGTCGCCCGCAGCGGGTCGCGCGAGTTGTTCACGCTCGCGGTGCTCGGTATTGCCCTCGGTGTCGCACTCGGAGCTGCCCAGTTATTCGGGGTATCGTTCGCCCTCGGCGCCTTCGTCGCTGGCCTCGTCGTGGGCGAGTCCGATGTCAGCCATCAGGCGGCAGCCGACGCGCTCCCTTTCCAGGACGCATTTGCCGTCCTCTTCTTCGTGTCGGTTGGAATGCTCGTCAACCCGGGCGTCTTCGTGGACGAGTGGCTGCGCATCGTCGCAATACTGGCAGTGATCCTCATCGGCCAGGGCCTCACGGCTGCGGTGCTGGTGGTCCTGCTGCAGCAGCCGCTGCGCGTCGCGCTGACGCTGGGCGCGTCGGTGAGCCAGATCGGCGAATTCTCATTCATCATAGTTGCGCTTGGAATCTCGCTCGGCGTACTCCCCGCCGAGGCGCGCGGGCTCATCCTTGCGAGCGCCATTGCGGCAATCACCCTGAATCCGTTCGTGTTCGTGCTCACCGAGCGGATCGAGCGGTTCATTGACCGGCGCCCCGGGCTCTTGCGCCGCGTGCAGCGATGGTCGGTCGCGATGAACACGACGATGGAGATGTCGCCGGACGCGGACACCGCCCGTGCCGGCCACGCAATTGTGGTGGGCTTCGGCCGCGTGGGCGGCACGGTCGGCGAAGTGCTCAAGGGCGAGGGGCTGCCGTTCGTAGCAGTTGACCGGGACCGCGCACGCGTGGAGCACGCGCGCAGCGAGGGTGTCCATGCCATCTTCGGCGATGCCACCGGGCGGGGCGACATCCTGAAGCACGCGGGCATAGCCGGCGCTCGAGTCCTCATCCTGACCGTGCCCGAGCCCATCCGAGCCCGTCTCATCGTCAGCGCGGCGCGAGCGCTGAGGAACGACATCCCGATCGTGGTTCGCGTGATGTCCGACGCCGACGCAGAGGCCTTCCGGCGCATGGGCGTGGACCGGCTCCTTCTCGGCGAACGGGAGGTCGCGTTCGGGATGGCGCGCTACGCCCTTGGAATCCTCCGCCATTGACCGACCGCAGCGACATTGATCAGCCCGTAACCCGCACCCCCCTTCCCCGAGGCAACATGTACGTCACAACGACCCTCTCGTTCGAAGGCTACCGCATCAAGGAATACAAAGGAGTCGTCCGCGGAATCGTCGTCCGCGCGCCAACCATCGCCCAGGGCTTCATGGGAAACCTCAAATCAATGGTCGGCGGGAGGATCGGCGCGTTCACGGAGATGTGCGAGCAGGCGCGCGAGGAAGCGTTCGACCTGCTGGTGCAGCACGCCGGGGAACGGGGAGCGAACGCGATAATCGGCGTGCGCTACGACGCCTCCGATATTGGTGGCCACACGCAACACGCCACCGAAGTGCTCTGCTACGGTACCGCGGTCGTGATCGAACCCGCCGGGTGACGCCCGCGCGCGCCGCGAGCACTGGCCCGGATCTGGCGGCTTATCCGGGAATTTCATAAGTTCTTCGTCATTGAGCGCTTCGCCGACCCCCACCCGCAGCCCTCTTCCCGGGCGGCGCACCAGCGACCTGCTGCTCAAGCGGGCCGTCAGTCTCGCGAATGTGGGCGTCTGGCAATCCGAGCTCCGGTCGCTGACCGACCCCTCGCAGAACGTTATCACCGGTTCCGAGGAGTTCTTCCGGGTCTTCGGGTACGACCCGGGGACGACAGAGGTGCCGGTGGATGCGTTCGCCTCGCGTATCGCCGCGGAAGACCGCGACTCCGTGGATGCCGCGGTTGGCAGCGCGTTCGACGACGGTCGGGAGCACCGTATGGAGCACCGCGTGGTGCGCCCGGATGGTTCGATCCGGCTCGTGGAGGCGATTGTCTCCATCGAGCGTGGCGACGGAGGGCGTCCCGTGCGCGCCATTGGCTCGGTGGTTGACATCACGAACCGCCGTCGGCTCGAGGCGGTGCTTGCAGAAGGCGGCGCCAATGCAGCCCTCTCGGCGCGCATCGTCGAACACTCGAGCGATGCAATCATCTCGGCGACGCTCGACCAGGTCATCACCACGTGGAACGCTGCGGCCGAGGAGCTGTTCGGGTGGAAGGCCAGCGAAGTTATCGGACGGCGGGCGCAGGTGCTCGTTCCGCCTGGGCGCGAAGATGAAGTTGCGCGGGGGTTTGCGATCATCGCGGGCGGCGGGCGCACGAAGCCGTTCGAGACCGTACGCAGACGACGCGACGGCACGCTCGTTGACGTCCGCGTGTCGTGCTCGCCGCTCGTGGACGGCAGCGGTGACATCATCGGCTCCTCGGTCGCAATGCGTGACATTACGGAAGAGCGCAGGGCCGCCGCCCAGCTCAACAACGCGCAGCGGATCGAAAGCATCGGGCGGCTGGCGGGCGGAGCCGCGCACGATTTCAACAACCTCCTCATGGCCATCTCCGGCCATGCGGAACTGGTAAGGATGGATCTGCCCGAAGACGCGCATGTTCAGGAGGACCTCCATGCCATCCTCGCATCGGTAGAGCGCGGCGCACGAATGACGCGCCAACTCCTGGCGTTCAGCCGCAGGCAGGTGCTGCGCCCCTCGCCCGTCGAGCTGAACGACGTGCTCCAGGGGATGGACAGTGTGCTCCGCCTCCTCGCCGATGGCGGCGTGCGGATCGAGTTCCGCCTATGCAGCGAGAGCACGCTGGTGCTCGCAGACCGGGCCCAGATGGAACAGGCCACGCTGAACATCGTGACAAACGCGCGCGATGCGATGCCAGGCGGCGGAGTGCTGACGATTGCGACATCGCGCGAGCGGGTGAGCTCTCCGGACCCCGTTCTCGCGCCATCCGCGGAGCCCGGCGAGTACGTATGTCTGGCTGTGCACGACACCGGGGTAGGAATGGACCCCGAGGTGCAGGCGAACATCTTCGAACCGTTCTTCACCACGAAACCTCGCAGCACCAACGCCGGCATGGCGCTTCCGGCAACGCTCGGCGTCGTGCAGCAGAGCGGCGGCTTCATGACGGTCGAGTCCGAGCGCGGCTGGGGGAGCATCTTCAAGGTCTTCCTGCCCTGCCTCGGAGCACCGGTGACGCACCGTGCGCCGGCCGCAGTCGCATCCGCGGCAGGCGGTGGAAACGAGACGATCCTGCTCGTGGAGGACGATCCGGCCGTCCACGCGATCACGTCCTCGATGCTATCGCGCATGGGCTATCGCGTGCGCGGCGCAACCGACGCCCACGCGGCACTCGCCATTCTCCAGGACGAGGCCGCCCAGGTTGACCTCCTGCTCACCGACATCATGCTCCCGGACATGACGGGACTCGACCTGGCGGACATCGTTCAGGATGGCTACCCACACATCAGGATCCTCCGCATGAGTGGCTTCGCGGGCCACGACGCCGGGTCGCTGGACGCTGAGATCCTGCAGAAGCCGTTCAGCGCCGACGGGCTCGCCCAGGCAATTCGCGGCGCGCTTTCTGCGTAGCACCGCGTACACGACCCTGCACCCTCTGCGCTCCATCAGCAGCGCAGCCCGATGACGACGAGGCGCGCAGCAGTCCCGTTCATCTTCGTGACCGTCGTCCTCGACGTGATCGCGCTCGGGATCATCATACCCGTGCTGCCTCACCTCATCGAGCACTTCCTGGCCGGCAACACGGCGCGCGCCGCGCAGTGGTACGGGGGTTTCGTGACCGTTGCCGCGGGGATGCAGTTCGTCTGCTCCCCGGTGATCGGGATGCTGTCGGACCGGTTCGGCCGGCGGCGCGTCATCCTGCTGTCGAACTTCGGCCTCGGGCTCGACTACCTCGTGATGGCGCTCGCTCCCACGCTTGGCTGGCTCTTCCTCGGCCGCATCATCTCAGGCATCACTGGCGCAAGCTGGACTACCGCGGGCGCGTACATAGCGGATACGACGACCAGGGAAAAGCGCGCCGCCGGCTACGGCCTTCTGGGTGCCGCCTTCGGCCTCGGGTTCGCGCTTGGGCCAGCGCTTGGCGGAATACTTGGCGGGGTGAACCCGCGCCTGCCGTTCTGGGTTTCCGGCATGCTCACGCTTGTGAACGCGGCATGGGGGATCTTCGTGCTGCCCGAGTCGCTTCCGCCCGAGCGCCGGCGCCCCTTCGAGTGGAAACGCGCCAATCCCGTCGGTTCACTCGTGCTGCTGCGGTCGCATCCGGAACTGCTGGGACTGGCGGCATCGGGCTTTGTCTACTTCGTCGCGCACAACGTGATGCCCGCGATCATGGTGCTCTACGCGGCGGAGCGATACGGGTGGGGGCCGCGCAACGTCGGGCTCGTGCTTGCGCTCGTGGGGGTGACCACGATGATCGTCCAGGGCGGACTCGTGCGGCGAATCGTCCCGCGAATCGGCGAACGGCGCGCCCTCCTCGCCGGACTGGCGTTCGGCGCCGCCAGCTACGCGATCTGGGGGCTTGCCCCGAACGGGCGCCTCGCACTCGCGGCCATCCCGTTCGGCGCGATGATGGGCCTGTACACTCCCGCCGCCCAAGGCATCATGTCGCGACGCGTCGGAACGTCGGAACAGGGCCAGCTCCAGGGAGCCAACAGCAGCGTGATGGGAATCGCCGGCATGGTGGCGCCTCCCCTTTTCACCCAGGTATTCGCAAGGGCCATTGACCGGCGCGGCCCTTACCTGCCGGGAGCCCCGCTCCTGCTCGCGGCCGCCCTCGCGGCTGCCGCAATGGCCATCGCGGCGCACGCAACCGCGGGGCAACGGGTCAAAGGTGGGCCCTTGACAACACCCGCTGGTTCATGATAGGATGGTTGGACAACGGAAGTCGTGGTCATTTGCCGCCTATTGCAGCCACGTAAAATAAGTGCTAAAAGTCGATCGCCGGGCGGCGTTCTCAGCCCCGGCGATATTTCTTTCTTCAGGCGGCCGCGTCTCCGACATCCGGAACGCGGCCTTTCGTTTTCTCCGGAGGATACGACGTTGAGCGCACTGACACCCGCAGCCGGCAACACGCCCTCCCAGCGCGCGCACAAGGTAACGGTCGTGACGCTCCGCGACCTCAAGGCGCGCGGCGAGCGCGCGACGGCAGTCACGGCGTACGACTACCCGACCGCCGTCTTCGCCGATCGCGCCGGCGTGGACTGGCTGCTCGTCGGTGACTCCGCCGCGATGACCGTGCTCGGCCTCCCCAACACGCTTGGAATCGGAATGACGGAAATGCTCGTCTTCGCGCGGGCCGTTGCACGGGGGGCCCGGCATTCCTTCGTGGTTGGGGATCTGCCCTTCCTCTCGTACCAGGTGTCGGATGAAGACGCAATCCGAAACGCCGGCGCGTTCATCGCTGCGGGGTGTGACGCGGTGAAGTGCGAGGGCGGACGGCGCATCGCCCAGCGCGTTCGCGCGATGTCCGACGCAGGCATCGCCGTCATGGGCCACATCGGCCTCACGCCGCAGGCCATCGGCCAGCTCGGAGGGTACCGCGTGCAGGGCCGTACACGCGCCGCCGCTGCCCTGCTGCTGGACGACGCGCGCGCTCTCCAGGACGCGGGCGCATTCTCGCTTCTCATCGAGGCGACACCACCCGAAGCGGCGGAGCAGATCCGCGACGAGCTCGAGATCCCCGTGTACGGGATCGGCGCGGGCCCGCACGTGGACGGCCAACTCGTCATCTCGCACGACCTGCTGGGAAATTTCGTAGGCGACGTGAAGCCCCGGTTCGTCTCGCGCCTCGCCGACGTAGACAAGGTCGTCACGACAGCATTTGCCGACTACGCCGCGAGCGTCCGTAACCGGCAGTTCCCAGCCCCCGAACACTGGTACGCCGCGCTACCCGAGCCCAGGTCCGGCGGCGGCGCGCGGCCCGCGCCAAAGCGCCCGGAACGCGCGCGGGCTGTTACGCGCGCCTGATCCGACGGCTTTCACCCGTTATCCATCCACAATCGCACCAAACACCTGCCAATGCCTGCCACACTGCACCTTCCCGCCATCCTCGCCAAACTCGCCGACGCAAAGACGATCGAGTCCGGCGGCGCGACCGTAGGCGCCCTGGTTTCCGACGTCGCCACGCGGTACCCCTCGCTCGCCCCGCGCCTGCGCGACGCCGACGGCCAGCCGTACCCCTTCGTTACGTTCTACCTGAACGACGAAGACATCCGCTTTCACGGCGGGTTCGACGCGCCGCTGGCCGACGGTGACGAGATCACGGTCGTTCCGGCAATCGCCGGGGGCTGAGCGATGACCGCAGTCACGTACAGAGCTGAGCGGGATCGGCCGCGCGACGCCGCGGCTGAGCGGCCAGCGGCGGACAAGGAATCGGCGCGCGAACTGCCGCCGCTCTCGCACGACGAGATCGTCCGCTACAGCAGGCACCTTATCCTGCCGGACGTGGGCGTCGAAGGGCAGCGCAAGCTGAAGGCCGCGCGCGTCCTGCTCATCGGTGCGGGTGGCCTGGGATCCCCGCTCGCACTGTACCTCTCTGCGGCCGGCGTCGGCAACATCGGGATCGTCGAGTTCGATGTGGTTGACATCACCAACCTGCAGCGGCAGGTGCTCCACGGCACGAGCGACGTCGGCAAGCCAAAGAGCGACTCGGCCCGCCGCAGGATCGCCGACGTGAACCCGCACGTCCAGGTCACGACGTACGAAGAGCCGCTCACTTCGGCAAACGCACTCGGCATCGTCCGCGACTGGGATATCGTAGTGGACGGCACCGACAACTTCCCCACGCGATACCTCGTCAACGACGCCTGCGTGCTCCTCGGCAAGCCCAACGTATACGGGAGCATCTACAGGTTCGAAGGCCAGGCATCGGTGTTCGCTACGGCCGACGGCCCGTGCTACCGCTGCATCTATCCGGAACCGCCTCCGCCGGGGATGGTGCCGAGTTGCGCCGAAGGCGGCGTGCTTGGCGTGCTGCCGGGGCTCGTCGGGATAATCCAGGCGACGGAAACGATCAAGCTCATCCTCGGGGCCGGTGACTCCCTCGCCGGACGCCTCCTCCTCATTGACACCCTCGGCGCGAACTTCCGCACCGTGAAGGTCCGGCGCGACCCGGGCTGCCCGGCCTGCGGCACGCGCACGCTCACGGAACTGATTGACTATGAGCAGTTCTGCGGCGTGCCGCATGCCGTGCCGGAAACGCAGCTCTCGCACGGAGTCCCGGAGATCTGTCCGAAGGAAGCCGCGGCGAAGCTCGAGCGAAACGAAATCGAAATCATAGACGTGCGGGAACCGCACGAACTCGACATCGCGAGCTATCCCCGGGTGACGGCGATCCCGCTCGGCCAGATCGCGGCGCGCGTCGCCGAACTGCCGCGCGACCGCGACCTCGTGATCGCGTGCAGGACCGGCGCGCGCAGCGCCAGGGCCGTCCAGCAACTCCAGGCCGCCGGCTTCACGCGCGTGTGGAACCTTGCCGGCGGCATCCACAGGTGGATTGACGACGTTGATCCATCGCAACCCAAGTACTGAGCCACCGCAATGCTCGCAGCAAGCACACTCACACTCCTGCCGCAGCACTGCAAGCTCTGCGGCACCGAATACCCCGCCGAGCCGATCGCGATCTGCAGCGAATGCCTTGGCCCGCTGGAGCCGACGTACCCCAGGGACCGCGTATACCCGGATCGCGACGACATCGAGCGCCGGGCGCCCAGTCTCTGGCGCTACCGCGAGTGGCTGCCGTTCGATGGCGAGCCTGTGTACTCGCACGACACGGGATTCACGCCCCTGATCGAGGCACCGCGCCTCGCCGCGGCGCTAGGCGTTGGTCGCGCGTGGGTGAAGAACGATGCCGTCGCACAGCCGACGCTTTCGTTCAAGGACCGCGTTGTAGCCAGCGCAATCAACGCAGCGCATGCACTCGGCCTCGGGGTCGTTGGCTGCGCCAGCACCGGCAACCTCGCGAACGCCGTGGCCGCGCACGCCGCGCGCGCCGGGCTCCCGGCGTGGATCTTCATCCCTGAAGACCTCGAGCCCGCCAAGGTCATCGGAACCGCGGTTTACGGCGCGAACCTCGTGCGGGTGCGCGGGCACTACGACGACGTGAACCGCCTCTGCGTGCAACTCGCCGACCGCTTCGGCTGGGGCATCGTCAACGTGAACTTGCGCGGCTACTACGGCGAAGGCTCGAAAACGATGGCCTTCGAGATCGCCGAGCAGCTTGGCTGGCGGCTCCCCACGGCGGTAGTTGCGCCGATGGCCGGCGGCTCGCTCCTCACCAAGTTGCGAAAGGGATTCGGCGAGTTCCTCTCCGCCGAGATCGTGAACGGTCCGGCGCCGAAGCTGTTTGGCGCGCAGGCATCGGGCTGCGCCCCCATCGTACGGCTCGTCGAGAGCGGCGCGGCGAAGCTCACGCCCGAGATACCGAACACCATTGCGCGGTCAATCGCGATCGGGAACCCCGCGGACGGCCCGTTTGCCGCGCGTGCGATGGTCGAGAGCGGCGGCTGGGGAGCGCATGTGAGCGACGCCGAGATCGTTGCGGGAATCAGGCTGCTCGCCGAGACGACGGGCGTGTTCACCGAGACCGCCGGCGGAACGACCGTCGCGGCCGCGCTCAAGCTGGCGCGCGATGGGCGCCTGGGGCAGGACGACGAGGTGGTCGTCTGCATCACCGGCAACGGACTCAAGACAACCGATGTCGTGCGCGACGTACTCCCCGAAGCGCCAGTCGTGGATGCCAAGGTTCGTGAGGTCGCTGCGCTCGTGGCGGCGCGGCCGGCGTCCTCTGCTCAAGAGGCGGGTTTTCCCGGCGCGTAGCAAGCGGGCGGCGCGACGCCGCCCGCTTGAAGAATCCGGATCAACAGGCCATTCTCCCGTGTGGATCAACAGCTCCACCGTTACGGGAGGAAGGTCTCATGCTGGCTGGCACCAAGCGTCGCAACGGCAATCGCCGCCCTCGAGAGCACTACACCCGGCTCACCACGCCAATGGTCCGGGAGAACGGCGTGCTCAAGCCAACCACGTGGGACCATGCGCTGGACGTGGCCGCCGAAGGGTTCCGGCGCAACATCGAAGCCCGCGGCCCGAACGCGCTCGGCATCTTCTCCTGCTCCAAGTCCACGAACGAGGTGAACCTGGCAGCGCAGAAGCTGGCCCGGGTCGCCTTCGGCACCCACAACGTAGATAGTTGCAACAGGACGTGACACGCACCCAGCGTCGTCAGTTTGGCGGCGGTCTTCGGTGCGGGTGGCAGCACGGGCTCATATGCGGAAGTAGAGGAGACGGACGTCGTCCTCCTCTGGGGATCGAATGCGCGCAACGCGCACCCGATCTGGTTTCACCACCTCCTCAAAGGGATCCGAAACCACGGTACGCGGCTGTATGTGATTGACCCGCGGCGGAGCGAATCCGCGCAGTGGGCCGACGTATGGCTTGGCAACCACGTGGGCAGCGATATAGCGCTCGCGAACGCCATGGGCCGGGAGATCATCCACGCCGGGCTCTGCAACCGCGACTTCATCGCCAACGCCTGCTCCGGATTCGAGGAGTACGCGAAGGGTGTCGAGGAGTACACGCTCGATCGCGGCGAAGAGCTTACCGGCGTTCCCGCGGACGTCATCCGCGAGTGCGCTCACGCGTACGCCAAGGCAGAGAAGGCAATGATCTGCTGGACCCTCGGCATAACGCAGCACCACGATGCCACCGAGGCGGTGTTCGCGCTTATCAACTTGTGCCTGCTTACCGGACATATCGGCAGGTGGGGCTCGGGGCTCAATCCGCTCCGGGGACAGAACAACGTGCAGGGCGGCGGCGACATGGGCGCCATTCCCAACCGCCTGCCTGGATTCCAGCAGATCACTGACCCCGCCATTCGCGCGCGGTTCGAGAAGCACTGGGGCGTGAAGCTGCAGCCAAACGTCGGGTGGAACCTCACGGAAATGCTCGACGCAATGGATCGTGGCAAGCTCACGTCGCTTTTCGTGATCGGCGAGAACCCAGCGCACTCCGATGCCGATGCGAACCACGTCGAACACGTCCTCGCGAAGCTCGACCACCTCGTCGTGCAGGAGATCTACATGACGAGGACGGCCGAGCTCGCGCACGTGGTCCTGCCGACGGTCGCAAGCTGGTGCGAGGCGAATGGCACTGTGACGAACAGCGAACGCCGCGTCCAGCTCTGCCGCAAGGCGATCGAGCCGCCGGAAGGAACCCGCGACGAACTCTGGATCATCAACGAGATAGGCAAGCGACTTGGCAAGGACCTGGGAGCAACCGGCCCTGAGGCGATGTGGAACGAACTGCGCGTGCTCGCGCCGCACATGTACGAAGGAATGACCTACGAGCGGCTCGCCAGGTACGACGGACTACAGTGGCCGTGCCCGTCCGCTGACCACCCGGGCACCGTGTTCCTGCACGGTCGCCTCTGGAAGAAGGGCGCCGAGCGCGGGCCGGCCGCGCCGTTCAACGTGGTTCACCACGAAGGGCCGGTCGAGACGCCGGACGCCGAGTATCCCTTCACACTGACCACAGGGCGGCACCTCGACGCGTACAACACCGGCATCCAGACGTCGGGGTATTCATCGCCCATGAACCGCGGAGAGACGCTGGACATCTCGCCGGAGGACGCGGATCGCATCGGCATCACCTCGGGAATCCGGGTGCGCGTTGCGTCGCGCCGCGGTTCCGTCGTGGTGCCGGCGCGAATAGATGAAGGGTTGCGGCCCGGGGTCGTCTTCATGACGCTGCACTATCCCGATGACGCCGTGACCAACATGCTTACCATCAACGCCAGCGACCCAGCGGCAGGCACCGCTGAGTTCAAGGCGTGCGCCGTCAGCGTCGAGCCCGAGACGAGCGTATCGCCAGTGCGATCCGCTCCCGGCGCGGTGCCCGCGTCGGCCTGATTCATCTTTCCCGCTTCCTGGCAACATACAGTGGATCTGAAATTCCTCGATGCCGACCCAACCGCCGAAGAGCGTGCCGCAGTGGACGC
>WBZR01003936.1_pt1 | contig 12694 bp, 9 predicted proteins | sample 5204231 | NCBI WGS metagenome assembly WBZR01 (sample SAMN12412403, study PRJNA552823) | activated sludge metagenome | isolation source: activated sludge from anammox sidestream of wastewater treatment plant... | place: USA: Virginia | collected 2017-08
CAACCAGCTTGCTCCCCACTCCCGTGGATGGCGCAGCTCTATTTTGTCCAACCTCACCCGAACTGTCTCACCATCCGGTATCGGCATGGCTTCCCGGTCGTCCGGAAACAATGCCAGTTGTCTTGGCTTGGGTTCTTTACCAGACACCGCCTCTATCGTCCGAACCCACCCAGCCCGTTGATTGTCATTGAGTTCTCCCAAATAGAGAACCTGCCGTTGCACCACCCTTCTTCCGCTGACCCGGCGGTTCTCTACCACACTCCAATAACGGTGGGTTTTTCCATCTTTCGTTCATGTCTTTTCCCGGAGAAACATGCGAGCATTTTCGCACTTCCTCCTGCATGCGTCAAGAGGGTAGGTCGGCACTACAAGCCGTTTTGAAAATTCACCCCTTGAATATCACGGGTTTCCTGGCGACTCTTGCCCAAAAATAAACGTTTTTGGGCGCGAATTGCGAAAGTCGGGTTAGTTCACGACTGCTTTCGGTGCAACGCTGTCTTTATTCAGTTTTTGTAACAATTTAGTTTTTTGAAAAATCCCAATAAAGACGATGTTTACCATACCGTGTAGGGACAGGTTTGAAACCTGCCTCTACAAGACAATTTTTTTTATTTGCCGGAACGAGTTACGAGTGGTCAGCTATTCGTAAGAATATACATCTTCCTGCTGCCGTTTGTCTTCCCGGTGCCAGAAACGGTTCCTGAAATGAAATGACTCTTGAATGTATGATATATTCATGTTAACATGTTAAAGCATTGTTTGGTTCCGATACCTTATGGTATAAATAGGGCTATTAAGAATATACGGAGATATGGTCATTATGAGAAAGAGAACTCGTTTGATTTTTTCGGCGCTGACATCTGTTTTTTTACTATGGGCAGGATATACCGTCAATGCAGGGTCGCTGAAACACGATCCGAATGCAGAAAAACAGTTGGAGATAATCAGGAAAAAGTTAGGCAGTTTAACGGAAATGAAAATCAAGGATGCGAAGAAGTATTATGAAGAGTCAATGAAGGATCTCAGAACCCTGATCGATACCTATGATAAAACGGAAGAGGCGCTGGAGGCGCAATTTTACCTTGGCGCCGTTTATCATGAAATGAATAATTATAAGGATGCCGTGACTTGTTTTGATGCGGTATTGAAGCAGGGAACGATTGATAAAAATTTTAAGGCGCGCACCTTATACTTTAAGGCAAAGGCGCTCATTGGGCAGGGGAATATCACAGCGGCAAAAGAGACGATCTCCGAGTTACGGCTGATTGAGCCCAGGGCTGCCGATTCCTTTGGCCATGAACTGGGCGGCATGGTACGGCTTGGGATGGATGCCCCCCTTTTTAATGTCATGGACTTTCAGGGAAATACGGTTGACCTGTCGAAATACAAGGGGGGGATTGTTATCCTTCATTTTTGGGCAACCTGGGCTGATACCTGTATACAGGAATTTCCAAAATTCAAAAAAATGTATGGCGCCTTTAAGAATAAGAGTGTCCAGTTCATTGGGATAAGCCTCGACGATGACATTGAGGATTTAAAGGGTTTTGCAAAGCAGGAATCGATAGACTGGCCGCAGATATTTGACGGAAAGCGATGGAAGGGAATGATTCCGTCCCTCTATAATATTCATATGTTACCCACGATCGTTGTGTTGGACCAGGAACAGAAGGTGCGGTATATCGGCATGGAGACAGAAAACGTGAGTCAGATCGTAACCAACCTGCTTTCCCAGTCAAAGGACTTGCCGTTGTTTCGGTGATGATGGATACACCGGGCACTGCCTTTACGGAAATCCTCTGATGCCCAGATGTTTGCTGAATTGTATTACCAGCAATAAAATACCAAACATAACAATCGCTATGACGAGAACTCGCTCTCTTTTTCTTTTTCGGACATTCATCTGTCGTTGTGTTCCGGGTACTGACATCGTTTGAGTACCCATCCTTGTCTGGTTCGTATCGGCAGAAAAAAAACGCACATCAAGAGGAACAATGGCTTGAGCCCTTTATCGCATTACTCTATAAAAACTTCCTTTTTCTGTGAGGTTTTCTCGGGAACTTCGTGATCTTTGTGTAAAACTTTGTGTTCTTTGTGGTTGTGCTTTTTTGGTTGCTGCTGTGCCGCGCTATGATTTTTTCTGCGCCCCAAAGGACATTTTTACAATCCCTTCCTTTTCACAAAATAGATGCCCAAAATGGCAACGATACACAGCCAGATCTGTATGGTAACCACATAGTAAAGGATACCTTTCACCAGCTTTCCTGCATACGTCCCCCGCCATTTTTCCGTAATTTTTTTCAGGGGATTTTTAAAGAACGTCACCCCAACTTTCTTGAATGGTTTAAAAAGGTGTTTAAACGCCGGGTTCTTTTTATCCACCTTGATGTAAGGCGATTGATATCCCGATTCCTCCGATGGTTCGCGTTTCATTTCATCAGGGGGTTTTGGGGGTTCTGTATAGCGTTGTCCAAGATGCTTTGTCGTCTCCAATACATCCGTCCTTCTTGTTTCTAACACAGAAGGTTTACCGCTCGACAGCGGAGGTGGTTCACCAGGCACAGACGCTTCCGGTTTTTCAGGAACGGGGCGGTCTTGTTCTGCCGGCTCTTCCTGAACTCTCGATTCTGGAACCCGGGCGCCAGGACCAGTCGCCTCCTGGGGCCGTGTCTCTGCTGGCTGTGCAGTTTCTTCCTCTGCCTCCGGCGGTTCTGATTCTTCAGGTTCAGGCTTTTCTTCCGGCTCTTCCCTTTTCGGCGGAGTCACCGGCTTTACTACCTGCGGAGAGCCGCCGACCATACTTTGCATGCGTTCCTCAATTAGCTTTTTGTATTTTTGCAGCTCTTCCTCTGCCTTATCGTTCATGCCCAATTTCTTATACGCCAGCCAGAGTCGCTGATAGGCCTCCACGTATTCCGGCTTAATCCGGGTAACTTTGGTAAATTCCTTGACGGCATCGTCAAACATATTTTGCCTGAAAAAAATGCTTCCCATCCCAAAGTGCGCTTCGGCATGATCCGGATTAATTTCTATCACCTTTTTCAGCATCTCCAGGGATTGATCCAGTTTCCCCAGCTTGTACAGATTGTATGCATCGAGATAGCATCTGTTTGCCTCATCATCCCGATCAGCGAAAAGAGGTTGAAAAGAGAGTGCGCCGGTGAAAACAGCCATTGAAAAGAATATGAGCAGATATTTTTTCATATATCGCATAGGAATCCTCTTGCCGAAACAATACCAAAAATGTTATTCGTTTCCCTTGAGTTTTTCGTAAGAAGCCAATGCACTGCTGGCTTCGTCCTCCATCCCTTTTTTCTTATAAATCAGATACATTTCCTGATAGATGCTGATGAGATCCGGATTGATCGTTAATGCCGTTTTCAGTTCTGCCAGGGCATCATCAAGGAGGTCTTTTTTATTATAAATCATGCCCAGGGCGGCATGCGCCTCCGCATTGAGATGGTCTTTGCTCAGGGTTTCCTTTAATACCGCAACAGCCTCATCCAGTCTGCCCTGTTGTACATATTCTCCGACGGTTTGAAAATGAGAAGCAGAACGGTGTAACCGTTTTATATAAATAAGAAAACTGACGGAGATCAGGAGTATTACAAAAGCTGCGCCGATCAGCAACACGGTCATTTGTCGTTTCATGGTTTTATCTCAATATCTATACTCAAGATGCTCATAAAATGTGAATTTTAAATTGATAATAAGGTGGCATGGACAAACTCTGTTTGTCCGTGTTGAACTACTATAAATCATAAATTGTGAGCCTATGGAGTATAACACGATAGAATAATGAAAAAACTCTCTTCCCCGCATACCCTACTGCACCAGCCGTATGCCCAGTTCATTCAGTTGTTGTGCATCGACTTCCGATGGCGCATTGGTCATGAGACAGGTCGCCTTCTGCGTCTTCGGAAATGCGATCACCTCGCGGATATCATCAAGCTGCAACAGCAAGGTAACCATGCGATCAACGCCCAATGCAATTCCTCCGTGAGGAGGCGCACCGTATTTGAGCGCATCAAGCAGGAATCCAAATTTCGCAGCGGCGCTTTCATCGTCTATGCCGAGCAGGCGGAAGACCCTTTTCTGCACCTCCGGCGTGTGGATACGAATACTGCCGCCGCCGAGTTCCACACCATTCAGCACAAGGTCATACGCACGCGCCTTCACCTCCAGGGGTTTCTCTTCCAGAGAGGGAAGGTCGTCAGGATGAGGTGAAGTAAACGGGTGATGAAGGGCCTCATACCGCTTTGCCTCCTCATTATAATCGAACAAGGGAAAGTCCACAACCCACGAAAAATTGAATGTCCCGGCATCCACGAGTTTGTTCTTCTGCCCCAGATGGAGCCGGAGTTGCGCAAGCGACTGGGAGACCACTTTGGGTTTATCGGCAACAAAGAGGAGCAGATCACCCTTTCGCGCTTCCATCTGTTTTTGCAGCTTTTCCAGGGTTTCCGCCGGAAAGAATTTGGTGATCGAAGAGGATAAACCGTTTTCCTCCACCTTGAACCAGGCGAGTCCTTTTGCCCCGAATTGGCCGACAAAGGCCGTTAAATCATCGATCTCCTTCCTTGAATAACTCCCGCAGCCATTCGCGTTGATACCTCGTATCTGTCCGCCCGATTTCATCGTGTCCAGAAACACCTTGAAATCCGACTTCTGAACGATATCAGAGACGTCTTTTATCTTCATGCCAAAACGCAGATCCGGTGCGTCACAACCATACGAGGCCATGGCCTCCCGGTAGGAAAGGCGGGGAAACGGGACGGCAATCTTTTTCCCCATAACCTTCTCAAAGATCGTGGCCATGAGCCCCTCGATGACCTGAATGATATCATTTTCATCCACAAACGACATCTCCATATCCATCTGGGTAAATTCAGGCTGCCGCTGGGCGCGGAGGTCCTCGTCCCGGAAACAGCGTACGATTTGAAAGTAGCGGTCGTAGCCGGCTACCATGAGAATCTGCTTGAAAAGCTGGGGCGACTGCGGCAACGCATAAAATTTTCCCAGGTTGACCCTGCTTGGAACCAAATAATCGCGGGCGCCTTCCGGCGTGCTCTTTGTCAACACCGGGGTTTCAATATCGACAAAGTTCAGACGGTCAAGGTATTCGCGTATAGCCTGACAGACCTTGTGGCGGAAGATCAAACGTCTCTGCATTGCAGAGCGTCTCAGGTCCAGATACCGGTGCTTCAGCCGCAATTCCAGAGACACCTTGCTCTCGTCGGTAATTTCAAAGGGAGGCGTCTCCGCTTTATTAAGGACTTCAAGGGTATCCGCGTAAACTTCAATTTCCCCCGTGTCAAGGTGGGGATTTACCGTACCCGCTGGCCTGGCCGAGACAACTCCCCGCACGGCTATGACATATTCTGGTCGCAACAGACCGGCGCTCTCATAGAATTCCTTGCCTCTGTTGGGATTAAAAACAACCTGCGTCATGCCGTACCGGTCCCGCAGGTCAATAAAAAGTAATCCTCCGTGGTCGCGGACGCTGCTTACCCAGCCAACAAGGGTAACGGCTGCCGCCACGTCGGTCATGCGCAACTGACCACTGGTATGCGTTCGCTTCAATGTAGACATGGTATTTCAACTATCTCCCGGAAAATAAAACCTTCGCTAACTCTTCATGGATGCATCTTTGTTCAGAAACCACCTGGGAACTTCGTTTTGTTTCAGGACAACCTCCTCGCCCGTCTCCATCACCTTGATCTTGACATCGCCCCGCGCCAGTTCGTCAGGACCTACGACCACAACATATTTTACCCCCAGCTTATTCGCCGTACGCATCTGCGCCTTCAGGCTTCTTCCTTCATAATCAAAATCGGCGGAAAGATTTGCCTTTCGCAAAAGGTTGAGCAGGCAGAAACCATGCTTTTTGGTTTCCTCGCTGATGGAAATGACATAGATCGATGGCGACGGACCGCACACTTCCTGCGAAAAGGTCTTATGCTTTGCCATAACATTTTCAAGCGCCAGGATGGTTGCCTCCATCCCGATAGCGAAGCCTACGGAACCGATGGAAGGCCCTCCAATGTCAGAAATCAGATTATCGTACCGTCCTCCGGCACATATCGCATCGCGCGCACCCAGCGACGAGTGGGTAATCTCATACACCGTTTTGGTATAATAGTCCAATCCCCTCACCAGATGAGCATCTGCAATATATGGAATACCGATCTCCAGCAGGGCTTCCCGCACCGCTTTTGCGTGCGACTGACATGACTCGCACAAATAATCGTTGATAGACGGCATATGGTGGCTGATCGATTTGCATCCCTCATTTTTGCAATCCAGGATACGGAACACATTCCGGTTGAGCCGCGACTGACAGAGTTCGCACAGCCCGTTTTTGTGGTCACAGAGCTTTTCCTTCAGGATAGTTCTGAAAACAGGCCTGCATTGCTCGCATCCGATGGAATTAATCTTGATCTTATACCCTTTCAGGCCAATACGGTCAAAGATCCGGGTTGCAACACTGATGGTTTCCACATCAAGCAGGGGATCGGTTGCGCCCACCGCCTCGATTCCCATCTGGTGAAACTGCCGGAGCCGCCCGGCTTGCGGACGTTCCTTTCTGAATTGCGGACCGATATAATAAAATTTCTGGAATTTTTTTGTCTTATAGAGTTCATACTCCAGATATGCCCTCATCACCGGCGCCGTGTTTTCCGGACGCAGGGTTATGCTTGAATCCTCGCTATCGGAAAAGGTATACATCTCCTTCTCAACAATATCCGTGGCTTCCCCAATGCTCCTGATAAATAATCGCGTATCCTCAAACACGGGGGTGCGGATTTCATAATAACCGCTCAGTTCAAACTCCTGGCGTCCTGCTTCCTCGAGATTCCGCCATAAAGTCCACTTCGTCGGCAAGATATCCACCGTCCCCCGGGGGGCTTTAAAGGTATACTCGACTTTCTTTTCCGTATTCACATCCATTCCCGTAGTCCTATTGATTTACCCATACTTGCAGATAAAAAAATCCTTCCGTTTCATCCCCTGCCCTCATCCCGCCCGCAGAAAAGGCAACATCGGCACAACCGCCATTCTTCACCCCGGCAGAGGGACAGAGGTATGTATTCTTATAAAAGAAGGGTTCACAAAATTTTAATTATACTCCGCATGAACCAATATGCAAGGCTTTCTTTATAATTCAACGGATGAAAAGGACTCATCCGCGGGGGCGAGAAACCGTCTTTGTTTGTCAGTCGCAGACAAGCAACACCGGTTCAATGCTGACGGTATAAGACAGACCTTTGAAATTCTTTTCCCAACGTCCATCCGACAATAACGAGCGCCGATTTTTTAATCGACTGCCGCTTCACCTCACTGGCAATCTCCGCGAGCCTGGTGCAAACAATCTTCTGTTCTGGCCACGTTGCCTTATACACAACGGCAACCGGACAATCCTTGCCATAGTGCGGCAGGAGCGTACGAACAATTTCTTCTATCTTGTCAATGCTCAGGAAAATGCACAAGGTCGGCGTTGCCGCGGCCAGGACACTCAGATGCTCCTTTTCGGGAATAGGGGTTTTTCCTTCCATACGGGTGATCACAATGGTTTGCGTAACACCGGGAAGCGTTAATTCCTGCCGCAAAACTGCTGCTGAAGCAACGAAGGAACTCACCCCGGGAATAACCTCATAGGGAATTCCCAAGGTGTCGAGTACCTGCATCTGCTCCTGTATTGCCCCGTAAATGGAAGGATCTCCTGAGTGAATCCGTGCAACGTCCAGATTCTGCTCCCTGGCCTCCTTGTAGACAACCCCCATGTCCTCCAGGCTCATCCCGGAGGAGTCATATATCTTCGCACGAGGCGGAAGCGCCTTGAGCAGCTCAGGATTCACAAGAGATCCTGCATAAATACAGTATTGAGACTGCTGAATAGTCTTAAGGCCCCTGACGGTTATTAACTCAGGATCCCCCGGGCCTGCACCAATAAAATATACCTTCATACGCTGTCAGTTCCCGTCTTTCCAGTGAATGGCATTAACCATAACCTTTTTCGATTCCTCGCCCATAATTTTAAATTGACTGTCTTTTATGAGATACGTCGAGGCTTCCTTGCTGCTGGTTCGTATCGTAACGATCCATGTCCCCCCGTCCCTGCTCACCGACTCAACCTTGCCTTTCTTGACGCTGATACCGATATTCAATACCGATTCCTCATCGTTTCCCGTTATTTGTCTGACACTCTCAACGGTGAATACCGTCGGCAGGCCGGTTCGCAATCTGATACCAGGCTCGTCATACTCGTAAAACTGTCCGAATGCGGGCAACGACAAACTGCACAGTACTACGACCCATACAAAAATCTTGTTTTTCATATGCTATCCTCTCTTATAGTATTACTGTATAAAAACTTCTTTTTTCTGTAAGTTTTTTCACAAACCCCTTTCAGGAGGTACCGTTTTTTATGAGGGAAAGATTGCTTTGCTTCACTCGCAATGACAACGTGCAGTGTGCCATCAAAGTGCATGGTCGCTGTCATTGCGAGGGGCCTTTTCCGAAGCAATCTCCCCGCTTTCATAAAGGAAATTTGGTTGCGGCTGTGCCGCGCTATGGTGTTTACAAAATATGATTCAATCTTCCGCTCTCCCGTTTACGGGGGATGTTTGAAATTCCTAAACATTTCATTATATTTTGATGACTTTTTCAAGGGAGAGCGACGAGCCTCGTCGCCCTACAACCGGACTAACAATTAGTGGGCAAAACGCACCCTGCGCATAGATTTTACCTGGTGAATACGCTCCGCTTCATCCACCCTCCGCAAATGGTAAATCACACCCAGGACGTGACGTCAATAATCCCTCCCCATAATCTGTCCCAATATGATACACAGATATCACCATACATGGGTAGGGTGGATTAAGGCGATTGCCTTGTATCGCCGTATCCACCTTTCGTTTCTGAACCAGCCGAAGATGATTTTATTTGGTGGATACGCTTCGCTTAATCCACCCTATCCTGGTTGTTAACCAGCACCTGCATGATACATGCCTGCCCTATTCTGGTGTCAAAAATTATGATAGACGTCCAGCGCCTCCTGGTCGCTTAATGCACGATTGTAGATACGGACGTCATCAATGGTGCCGTTAAAATACCCTGCTCTAACCCTTGAATGCCCTATCCTCATGTCCGTGTACGCCGCCAATGGCACCACCGTGTTCCCCACCGGATGCGTTTGTGTATTGACCAGTTGACCATTCACATATAACTTTTGCTCGCCCGTTGCCTTGTTATACGTGCCTGCTGCATGGTACCAGATGCCCACCGAATTGCCTAAATTCATTTGCGTCGTTCGCATCGTCCTTACACCGCTGCCATTCTGTGTCGTAAGGACAAACTGGAGGGTATTGCTGGAGGCGCCTGACGGAAATCTCAATTCAAATCCCTCCATTAACTGTGCATTGGAATTATTCCTGAACCCGCTAAAGATGGCATCGTTCCGCGCCGTATCGTTGGCATTTTTGTAAAACCAGGCACAGACGGAGAGCTCGTCATGGTTACTCCGGGGTATTGACACATAGTCGTTCGCCCCGTCAAATCCCAAACCCCCTCCGTATCTTCCCGTCGTCCATGTCGCCCCGCCATTAACGCTTCCATGATTGCCGTTGCCAGACGAGTCATTGGCCACGGTCCCCGTATTTTCATCCAGGGCATAGCGCGCCTGCAACGCAGAGGTAAAGGCATTGTACAAGCCCTGCATCTCACGGTCGCTTAAGACGCGGTCGTAGAGGCGGACGTCATCAATGACGCCGTAGAAATACCCCGTCGTGGCCGCAGAATGTCCTATGGTTATGCCCGGATAATAGGTCATCGGCACGATGCTGTTTCCCGCCGGATGGGTTACCGTACGAATCAGTTGACCATTGACATACAATCGCTGCTGGCCGGTGGCCTTGTTGTAACTGCACCCCACATGATACCAGCTCCCCGCGGCATTGAGCAGGTTCCGCCGGGCCGTTCGGCTTGTCCGGACACCGCTGCCGTCGCGGGTGATGAGGACAAAGTCCAGGGAATTGGGGGAAGCCGGGCTGAACCGCACTTCAAAACCCTCCTGCAGTTGCAGATTCGCATCGTTTCTGAAACCGCCTACGATGGCATCGGTATACGACACATCGTTGGCATGCTTGTAAAACCATGCAGACAGGGACATCTCGTCCGAGCTCATCAGGGGAATTGTCACGTAATCGCTGGTTCCGTTAAAGCCCAGCCCGCCGCCTTCTTTTCCCGTTGTCCAGGCAGCTCCGCTGATGGTGCCGTCTTTGTCATAAACCGACGAGTCGCCAGCCGTCGTGCCCGCCCCTTCGCTGAAGGCATAGTGGGCTATGCTATCGGCAAGGACGATGTGTCCCAGGGATGACGGGTTACTATGAGTATCCGCATTCCCGATCCAGATGACCTTTCCCTCACGATTTCCCCCATTGTCATCGTCACTATATCCTGCACTCAACCCCAGGGTCATACCCTCTGCGGGGGTAATCCCCAGATTGCCCCACGGTATGGCCAGCTCAATCGTGTATCCGCCGGGGACGGATGCCCAGCCGTGTAATACGCCGGTGGTGTTGCCGCTCCTTTCATAAAGTGAGGCATCATTCCACCCCTTGTTGAACCGGCGGTCGTGGCTGTCGTAGGTCGTACTGTGATTGTAATCCCCGTCGATAGAGACCTCGATACTGTCGTCATGCCAGACCGTGGCTGAATCATTGGAGAGATTATTATCCAGTACCCTCATACCCACATATAAATAGGTAGCATCCCAGAGTACCCCGAATTGAGCCGTGTTGTTCGTTACCCCGTTTACCACCTTCGCTGCATCAATACCAACATCCCAGCCTGATTCGCTTAAATTGCCATCGACGGTCATGCCGGATGCGGCGTATCGTGCCGGCAAAGGTCTGGTGGTGAAGTTCCACGTATAGTCCGAAGGTATGGCGTTACCGGCCAGGTCGGTTATCCCGGTGGTGAGGGTTGCCGTGTAGGTGGTGGAATAGGTCAAGGGGCCTGATGGGGTGAATGTGGCCGTTGTGCCGCTGTAAGAGACCGTTCCCGCGATGGCGCTGTTGAGGTTGTTGTCACGGACGGTGAAGGTGTTTGTATTGATCGTAGCGGCGTTCATTGCCTCACTAAACGTGGCCGTGATTACCCCTGTGACATCAATTTCCGTTGCATTACCTGTCGGATTGGTGAAGCTGACCGTGGGCGGGGTTGTGTCGGGACTATAAAGCTCATGAATCTCAGATTCGGAAAGGGCACGGTTGTAGATTCTGACTTCATCGATGACACCATGAAAGTATTCACTGATATTTCTACTATAAACTGCACCAATGAGTAAATTTTCAGCGCTATTATTCATGATACCTGTTCTTGATAAAGAGGCATCTTCCGCACCATTGAAGTACAACTTTACAAAATTTGAATCATACGTAACCGCAACATGTATCCACTGATCCGGTACAATAGAAGTTGTTCCTTCAAGATCAGCGAGATCGTGATGGTTTCCTTGAGATAGTTCTATTCGTAATTTGTCACTGTCATTGTGATCCTTAAAAAGATAGGCCCAATCCCGTGTATCATCATTCCATTTGGAAACAATGGCCCTGGGGCCTGAGGTATCAAGAGATTTAATCCATGCGGTAATGGTCAGGCTATTCGATAAATCTAATGAATTATTATCCGGAATAAGGATATGATCATCGATCCCGTCAAAACTATAAGCACTATTAGCATTTCCGTACCTATCGTTTGTCAAAGTAGCCCCTTGTACAGTTCCGTGATTCCCATTTCCACTTTCATCCTGGGCATTACTATTGAACGGATAAGATGCTACCAATCCGTCATTCAAGCTAGCCAAAACGGAAGTAGCATACATGAACATCATACTTGTAGCCATTAGCACGGTAATAAATTTCTGAGGGATAGCCATCACCAATCTCCTTCTTATAAAAACAAAAAAGCCTTACTGCAAAAATGTTTTATAAACATCTTCGGCAGTAAGGCTGTCTTTTCATTAGATGTAGAGGCGTATTGCAATACGCCTTTACGAAAGACCCTTTTCTTTGCGTCCCCTGATCACTCAGGGTTTGCCCTTATCGTGTTGTATCTTTTCCTACGGAATTGTTTGCGTGAATGGTTAGAATTGCAGGATATTACCATTGATAGATGAGTTGTGTCAATAAAAAAGTATGCCACGATTTTTTTCATGGTGTACTACTCAGCGCTTGCTATTTCATGATTTTGCAAAATAAAAGCATGCCAGGTAGTGTGGACACCGCCTGCCGAAAATGGGGATTTACCCGGACTATCCTTGACACCGGCATTTTTCATGCACAGCGCATGACACAGAGAAACGCCCCCCTTGCCCCCTTTATCAAGGGGGATTTTCTCACGATAGGGGCGAACGGCCGTTCGCCCCTACGCAGGGGGTTCCGCGGGAGTTGTCTGGCATGCTGTGCTAAAACTACAGATTTTCTTCATATTAAAGTAAAACTGAGTTATTGTACACACAGAATACAACGGTAGCAACCTATTTTTCACCGTGTTATTCTTGTTTTTTAGTAACTATTCAGCGTAATATCGCCCCCTATCGTTACGAGCTGGCAAAATCAGGCAATTTGCCGCGAAATACCATCCGTAATGCCTGACTTAAATTTACCCCTTGTTTTCGACAAGTCGAGAGATA
>WBZR01003938.1_pt1 | contig 12692 bp, 11 predicted proteins | sample 5204231 | NCBI WGS metagenome assembly WBZR01 (sample SAMN12412403, study PRJNA552823) | activated sludge metagenome | isolation source: activated sludge from anammox sidestream of wastewater treatment plant... | place: USA: Virginia | collected 2017-08
TACACCTATTGATTTGCTTTATAGCTCTGGTAATATCAAAACATATAGAACTCAAAACCGGAATTTCCATCAAAAAGTTTATTCACGAATGTAAAAGGATAACTGATGCCCGTCTGAAAAATAAAATCAACGGTAATGAAATCAGGATAAGGACGGACATAACTCCACATGTCTCAGAAATCCTAAGCAAATTTGGCCTGCTGACCTAATTTGGACAAGTCAGGAGGTGAAGGAACGGGTTCCTGCTTTGGAATTTTGAATCCTGAAAATTTAATTCAACATTATAGCAAGGTACAACCCGGAAGAGCAGAAACTAAAATTACACCCCGCTGAATTTTGTAAACCCACCGTCCACAACGAGCTCGATACCGGTTACGAAAGATGATGCGTCGCTTAGTAAATAAATCAAAGCTCCTTTCAAATCATTGGGAACGCCGAATTTTTTAAACGGAGTATGTTGTAAAATTGCGTTGGCCCTGTCTTTGTACGTGCCGTCTTCATTGGTGAGAAGGGTTTTGTTTTGCTTCGTAAGAAAAAAACCCGGTGTGATAGCATTTACTCTGATAGCGCTGCCGTGACGATTGGCCGTTTCTACGGCAAACCATTTTGTATAAATATCAATGGCGGCTTTACCCATGCTGTACCCTAAAACTTTTGTAAGTGCATTTTTAGAACTTACCGAAGATATATTTACAATACTTCCTTTGCCGGTTTGGGCAATGGCAGAGCCAAACACCTGCGAAGGGATAATGGTTCCCCATAAATTTAATACCAATGCTTTTTTCATTCCTTCAATGTTCATGGAAAAAATATCCTGGTCATGTTCTACCACAGCTTCCGGCACATTACCACCTGCGGCATTAACCAGGCCATCAATATGTCCAAAACGATTCAGTATTTTTTCACGGGCGGCAATCAATTCTTTTTCATCAAGCACATTTGCAGCTAATCCCATGGCGCTGCCGCCATGGGCAACGATTTCATTTGCCCTTTCTGTACATTGTTTTTCGTTCAGATCGGATACGATCACCGTGCCGCCTGCTTCTGCTATGGCATCCGTAAAGGCAGTGCCTAATACACCGGCTCCCCCGGTTACAATAATTACTTTCCCGTTTAAGCTAAAAAGATTTTCAGTTGCCATTGTTAAGTTGTTTAAAGTGAATTAATTTATTTTTCTATCGCCCGGTCTAAATGCACATACCCTCCATCTACATGAATGAGCTGCCCGGTAGTATGGCTGCTTTTTTCTGATAATAGAAAGGCAGCTGTGTTCGCAATTTCTTCTGCAGTGGTCATTCTTTTTCCGAAAGGAATATTTTGAGTTATGGCATTTAGTTTTTGAGCAGGATGCTCAAATGTACTGATCCATTTTTCATATAAAGGGGTAAAACATTCAGCCACGATAATGGCATTGACCCGGATGCCATGTGGCAACAATTCCACAGCCCATTCCCTCGTAAGCGCATTTCTTCCTCCGTTTGCAGCAGCATAGGCTGAAGTGTTTCCCTGACCCGTCTCCGCTGTTTTGGATCCGATATTCACAATCGCTCCTTTTGTTTTTATAAGCGATGGAAGTAAATAATGTGCCATCAGGTAATAATGAATCAGGTTTTTGTGAAGTGATGCTACAAATTTTTCATAACTGCCGCCGGCAAGCCCTACTCCGTCATTGATCCCGGCATTATTTACTAATCCATGTATTATATCAAATTGACCGTTGATATATTCTGATGCTTTTTTGCAACCTTCGGGTTCTGAAAGATCAGTTGTATAAAAATATGCTTTGCCTCCAAGCCCTGCAATTTCCTCTACGGCATTTATATTGTCTCTTTCATTTCTGCCCACGATAAACGGAATTGCTTTTTCCATAGCAAGCACTTTACATATTCCCAATCCGATACCTTTGGCACCGCCGGTCACAATGATAAGCTTGTCTTTTAATTGCAGATCCATAGTGATTCATTTTTTTGTAAACTAATTAATAATGATGATAGTAGTTTTCTTCGGGCCGTGTGCACCAATTACAAGGCTTTGTTCAATATCAGCTGTTTTTGACGGGCCTGCTATAAAAACTCCAAAGCCAGAGGACGCTGTATCAATTTTTTGATATGCCTGGTGCATTGTATCAACAATATTTTCCCGCTCAATGACAAGGTACAGGTGTTCACAGATAAAAGGTAATAACCGGTTTTGCATCTGTTCCTCCGTTACCCATAATGCTCCATTTTCTGCTACTGCTACCAACCCTTTAATGAAAGCAATCTCAACACCTGCTAAATTTTCGGCGGACAAAGAAGGCAATTGATTATTTACATCATCAATTTCGGGAATTGTATTTATAATTATTTTCCCGGCAGCTTGCAAATTTTTATACAACGTGTTGATTGCTGCATATCCGGATAACTCCAATACATCGGCTCCAATGTTAGTGAGTGCCTTCATGAATTGGGAAGGCTTATCCGCATATTGAACCGTACCATTAAATTCAAGTTGTGGCAAGTCTTCTAATGACGGTTTATTATCAGCTATCTTTTTTAATATGTTATTTCTAGAATTCACTTTTCTGTTTTTGTATATACCATTGCCTGAAACTTTTTTTTGGAGCTTCCGGCATTTCTCTCTGGCGATACCAGGGGTTCAGTTTGTTTTTTATGATAAAAGGAAAATATTTCAACGTCTTTCTGAAAACATTTCCCGAAAACCTGTAAACGTTTGGATGAGATAATATATAAGCCATCATCTTCATGCTAAGTGATTTTGTTTTCCCGACGTAACCTTCTTTGGAGATTTGTTGCCGCCATATCCAAAGCTGATTATGAATATCAATTTTTACAGGGCAAACATTAGAACAGCTTCCGCAAAGAGTGCAGGCAAATGGAAGATCTGCATTTGCTTTGATATCCGTGTTAGGATTCAAGATGGAACCGATCGGCCCGGCAACTGTGCTGTGATAAGAATGCCCTCCTGTTTTTCTATAAACGGGACAGGTATTGAAGCAGGCAGCACAGCGAATACATTTCAGTGAATTTCGAAAATTATTATTTCCTAACAAGCTGGTGCGGCCATTATCAACGATTACGATATGCATCTGTTGTCCCTTTCGTGGACTGGTAAAATGGCTGGAGTAAGTTGTAATGGCCTGACCGGTTGCACTTCTTGCCAGCAGCCGGAGAAAGATAGAAAGATGTAAAGTCTCAGGAATTATTTTTTCAATTCCCATGCAGGCAATATGTACTGCTGCTCCGTGTACTCCCATATCGGCATTTCCTTCGTTGGTGCAGATAACAATGCCACCTGTTTCTGCAATGGCAAAATTTACACCTGTGATGGCTAATTTACTTTTTATAAAAATATTTCTTAAGTGATGCCTTGCTGCTGTGGTTAAATATTTTGGATCGTTATTATTTTTTTCTGTTTGAATGTGCTGATGAAATGTATCGCTGACATCTTTCTTTTTTAAATGAATGGCAGGTAACACAATATGGCTGGGATGCTCTTTGCGAAGCTGGATAATCCATTCCCCTAAATCCGTATCAGTAACCTGCAATCCTTTGTCCTGAAGATATTCATTCAAATGGCATTCTTCTGTCAGCATGCTTTTACTTTTCACCATGCTGCTGATGCCGGTTTGTTTTATTATTCCGTAAATGATTTCATTATGTTCCATTGCATTTGCCGCCCAATGAACCTGTATGCCATTGGCATTCGCATTTTTTTCAAATACTGTTAAGTAATGATCGAGATTGGAAAGAGTGTGAGCTTTGATTTGGGATGCCCATTGCCGGAGCGTTTCCCATTCTGGAATCTGGTTGCTGGCGTAGTCTCTTTTTTTTCTGACCATAAACAAGGTTTCATCATGCCAGTCGGTGCGGTCATTATCTGCAATAAAATTTTTTGATAGTATGGAATGAACCGGTTTACCCATTTGTTCCGCTGTTTAATATTTCTGCTATGTGAATGGTTTTCACGCGGCTTTTATTTCTTTTTAAAATTCCTTCTAAATGCATCAGGCAGCTTACATCATACCCGGTGATGTAATCCACATTGTTTGTTTCAAAATCCCTGATCCGGTCTTTTCCCATTTTTATACTTGCTGCTTCTTCATACACACAGAAAGTGCCTCCAAAGCCACAGCAATCATCAATCCGCCGGGGCATAACAATTTCAATTCCTTTGACATTATTTAAAAGTTGCAGAGGCTTTGAAAACGAAGGTTCATTGATTTCACTCATTGATGATAAATGAAGTCCACGCTGTCCGTGGCAACTCGTAAGAAAGCCAACTTTGTAAGGAAAAGAGGCTGATAGGTTTTTCGGTTTGAGTACGTCAGTAATAAATTCGCTTAGCTCATAGATATGTGATTTGATTTTTTCGGCTTTGGATGGGTGGGATTGACTTTCCAAATGCTCTTTCACATGCAATGTGCAACTGCCGGACGGGCAAACGATATAACCTGCATCTGAAAAATTATTTATAAAATTCTCGTTGCATTTCTTGCTCAGATGAGAAAAGCCGCTGTTTGCTAATGGCTGCCCGCAGCAGGTTTGTTGCAGTGGATAGCTGACGGTGCAACCTAATTTTTGCAGAAGCTCCAGGGTAGCAACAGCCACATTGGGATAAAGCTGATCAATATAACAAGGTATAAATAAAGCAACCTCCATAATCTTTTAAGAATATATTTTGAAAAAAGAACTATAGTTTAAAAGTTAGCTAAAACCTGTCGCTATATATCCTGTTTAGAGTAATAAATCCTTTCATCGGTGTTTTAATTCATAATGTTTTCAGGTACATAGTTTATGTATTTAATTTTACAAATCCACCATCTATTAAATAATCACACCCGGTAATAAAAGAAGCCTCATTGCTGGCGAGGAATAATGCAAGTGTGGCTACTTCTTCGGGTTTACCCATTCTGCCAATGGGTTGGGTTTTTGAAAGTGTTTCAAAAATTTCGGGTTCCCTCCCAGGGTAAGTGTTTTTAATAAACCCATCAACAAAAGGAGTGTGTACCCTGGCAGGTGAAATTGAATTACAACGGATTCCTTCATGGATATAATCTTTTGCCACTGATAACGTCATTGCGGCAACGGCGCCTTTAGCTGCTGAATAAGCAAACCGATCAGCTAAACCAACCCAGGCAGCAATAGATGCCATATTAATAATGACTCCACCACCGGATTTTATTAAGTGAGGAATGGCAGCATGAAGGCAATTATAAACTCCCTTCACATTAATATTGAGAATACGATCAAAATCAGTTTCTGAAGTTGTAGTTGCTTTCCCGATATGTGCTATGCCTGCATTATTAATGAGAATATGTAGATTTCCGGTCTCCTCAAATATTTTTATAACTTCTGACTGATTTGCGACATTGCAAAGATGAGCAATTGCCAAACCACCTTCATTTTTAATTTGACTAACAGTTTCTTCGGCGTTTTCAGAATTGGTATCAAGGATAATCACAGAGGCACCTTGTTGTGCAAACAACAGGGATATTGCTTTACCAATGCCACTGCCACCTCCGGTAATAACTGCTTTTTTATTTTTAAGGGAGAATAAATTTGGCATGAGTAAAAAATTAAAATTTATGTGATCCGGAAAATAGAGATGAAGAATTATTCATTACTGGTTATGTTATTGATAAACGGGTTTTACTTTATGCCCTTTTAATGCAAAAAATAATACAAAACCAAAACAAAGCAAGGGCACAACATAGCCGTGTTGAATATTCCCGGTGTAATCAGAAATTAATCCCAGCAAGGGCGGTAATAATGCTCCGCCGACAATTGACATAACTATCAGGCTGGAGCCCGGCTTTGTAAACTTTCCAAGATCTTTTATACCTAAAGAAAAAATAGTCGGGAACATAATGGACATAAAAAAAGAAATTAAGATCAATGCATATACCACAATCATTCCTTTTGCAGCAATTGTAATGATACAAAGGAGTATGTTAAGGAATGCATAGATAGCAAGTAGGCGTTCTGCTTTGACATACTTCATAAGAAAGGTGCCAATGAACCGGCCAAGCATGAATGCAAGACCATAGCCTAATCCCAGGAAATTTGCAGCCGTTTTTTCGTCCATACCGGCACTTGTTCTTGCCATTTTTATGAAAAAACTTCCTACACAAACCTGTGCGCCTACATAAAAGAACTGTGCGATTACTGCCCAGGAGAGATGAGAATACCTGAATGCCTGTAAGGGCTTAAAAGAGTGTTTTTCTTTTTCTTCTTTTATGTCCGGAAGTTTCGCTGCTAAAAATAAAATTGCAACTAATAGTACCGTCACGCCAATAACCAGGTAAGGTACTTTCACGCTTTCTGCTTCTGAGCTGAGATAAACCTTCAGCGCTTCGGGAGATAAAGCCTTATAATCTTCAGTGCTTAACTCTTTCCCTGATAATATAAATGCTCCCCCGATCATTGGGGCAATCAATACAGCCAGGCCATTAAATGATTGAGCAAAATTGAGCCTTTGTGTAGCAGTTTCCGGGGGACCAATTAATGTAGTATATGGATTGGCGGCGGTTTCTAAAAAGGTCAGTCCGCTTGCAATAATAAACAAAGCGCCAAGGAAGAAAATGTATTGATGTGTATCAGCAGCTGGTAAAAAAAGAAAGCTGCCCATACAAAATAAAAATAACCCGCTAACTATTCCGGTTTTATAACCATAGTTACGGATAAAATACCCGGCAGGTAAAGCCATCAGAAAATAGGCGATGAAAACCGCAGAGTCTATCAACGAAGATTGAAGATCGTTTAATTGGAATGTTTTTCTTAAATGCGGTATTAATATCGGGTCAAGATTGTGTATGAAGCCCCAGAAGAAAAAGAGGCTTGTCACCAGAATGATAGGGAATATTTTATTTTGAATGTTTATGGTAACAGCCGGGTTTTTTTTTGAAGTTTGGGAGGCTAAAGGCATAAAAAATGTAGTTAATATTTTCCGTTAAATTGATTTTCAAAAAGCAGTTGAAAAAATTTGTTTTTTTTTCAGGATTTGAATTTTAATTTGCAAAACACCGGTTGGTGTATAAATAATCTGGAACATGAAAATCATCATTATATATTTTACTATTTGAAAAATCCAGGCATCCCCAAAACATTTTATTTTGTTATCAGTGAAAAGATAGTATATTCGTGTACGTACACAAATTTAGAAATTAATTTTTAATGTATTAAAGGGTGAGAAAAATACTTTAAGAGTTTACATTTTCATTACAGCAGACTAATATTATTATCATTATGACAGTCCCGGCAATTAAAGGAACCCGAAAGTACCAGCCTCCCGAAGCTATAAGAGCAACGTCGTTTGATTCTGGTTTCCCGTTATCTCATGACACCTATAATGGAATTTCGGCAGCATCTGATGGGAAAATTTATTATGTGTTATGTTCGGTAGATGTTGATCAGGGTGGAAGGATGTATTGTTTTGATCCGCAGACTACGAAAATTAACTATTGTGGTGATCTTACTGAATTGTGCGGGGAGAAAAATAACAAGTCCATACCACAGGGTAAAAGTCACGTACCTTTTACTGAATGCGGCAAAAAATTATATTTTTCAACACATATAGGTTATTATACAACTATTGAAGGAATGGATAAAATGGGGATACCTCCGGAGGGATATTTGCCTTATCCCGGCGGGCATTTGCTTGCTTATGATATGGAAACCGGTAATGTTGAAGACCTAGCAGTTGTGCCACATAAGGAAGGAGTTTTAACCATGAGCATGGACACTCATAGAATGATTATATATGGAATAACCTGGCCGTCGGGATATTTTTTCAGATTTGATTTAAAGAAAAAAGAAATGAAAGATTTTGGCCTGATTTCATTAGAGGGCGAAAACGGGCATGGACAAACTTTCCGAACCTTGTGCCGGTGTATTCCTATAAACCCTGAAAATGGTGATGCGTGGTTCTCTACTTCTGAAGGTGATATTTTTAAGTGTACTCCTTACGGTGATAAATTGATATTGTTAACAGAAGATAATTTGAGAAAGGATTATTTTGGACAATATGATCCCGCTTCACCCGGGCATATGGGCTATAACTGGCGGCAGGTTGCATGGCATAATAACAGTAAAAGCTTTTATGGGATACATGGCAACTCGGGCTACTTATTTAAATTTGATCCGGAAAAAAAGAGTATTGAACTAGTAGAACGATTGACTTCACGTCCTTCAAAACGAAGCGGAATGTTCGATCAATTCAGTTATGGATATCTTGGTTTTTACCTTGACAATGAAAGGGAAACTATTTATTACTTAACCGGGGCGCCAATATATAAAAACGGAAGAAGGGTTGCTGGTAAAGCTAATACTGCAAAGGGGGAAGCCAAGGGCCTGGAAGATCTGCATCTCGTCACCTTTAACATTACAGGAAATGAATATAAAGATCATGGAGCCATTAAACTTGAAAACGGAGAAAGCCCGCTTTATGTAAATTCTATAGCCGTTGGCAGGAATGGATATATTTACTTTATGGGTAGGATTATGGAAAATAATACGATCCGGAGAGACTTAATCAGAATACCCGATCCTTTATTTAAATCTGAATAAATAATGGAAAAGAGCAAGTATTCCAGGCTTGAGTTTATGAAAAACGCGACAATGGCCGGCATAGGCATAAGCCTGCTGCCATCTTTGGTTTCTTTCTCAAGGAGAGAAAAGAAGACATTCATAACAGGGAAAAGGGTTGGCATTATTGGCTTAGATACATCGCATAGTTCCACCTTTACAAGACTGCTCAATGATCCTGAAGAGAATGCAGATTTTTTAGGGTATAAAGTAATAGCTGCATGTCCCAGGGGCAGCATGGATATTAAGTCCTCGGTTAACCAAATTCCGGGTTGTACGGAAAAAGTTAAAAAGTATGGAGTTGAGATCGTAAACTCAGTAGATGAACTTCTGCCAAAAGTAGATATGGTGTTACTTAATACAAATGATGGGAGATTACATCTGGAGCAGGCAACCCAGGTTATAAAGGCAGGTAAACCTTTTTTCGTTGATAAGCCTTTTGCAGCTTCTTACAGAGATGCAGTAGCAATTTTTAAATTAGCACACGAATATAAGGTACCTGTTTTTACATCATCTTCTATACGGTACCTGAGTGCAGCACAGGATGTAGTTGCCGGAAAAGTGGGAAACGTATTAGGAGCGGATACTTTTAGCCCTGCAATATTGGAAAAAACTCATCCTGATCTTTATTGGTATGCAATACATGGAGTAGAATTATTATTCACTGTGATGGGTACTGGCTGTGTAAAAGTTAGCCGGTATCAAACCAATGATACAGAGTATGTCGTAGGTATTTGGAAGGATGGCAGAATCGGCGCTTTCAGAGGAACACGATCAGGAGATCATCAATATGGTGGCATTGTTTTCGGCGAAAAAGGGAATGTTGTCTTAGGCCCATCCGAAGGTTACAAAGCTCTGGTAATGGCGATTGTGAACTTTTTTGAAACAGGTATTCCGCCGGTAAGGGAAGAGGAGACCCTGGAAATTTTTGCATTTATGGATGCGGCTGATCGAAGTAAAAAGAAAAATGGTAAAGCAGTGAATATGCGTTCTGTTAATAATGATCTGGCATAGATTCTTCATTAAGACCCGGTGACTGCCAGGCTAATTTTTAAATGTTGAAAAAAATCATAAGCTGTTTATTAAATTTTGATGATGTTACTTGGGGCATTTTTTTTCTTTTATAAGTTGTGGTCTCCATACCCAAAAAATTATTCCGGATCTTCAGATACGTTAAAAAATATTTATACTTTATGGTCAGAGTACTGAATGCTGCTAATTTAAAAGTGAAGATATATGAGACAAGAGAGTTGCTGGGTAAAAATGCAGCTGATGAAGTGAAATTTCGGATAAAGGGATTGCTGAAACAAAAGAGTCATGTAAATATGCTGTTTGCAGCAGCGCCTTCACAAAGTGAGTTTTTATATCATTTGACAAGTCAAAGAGAACTGGAATGGGAAAGAATAAATGCCTTTCATATGGACGAATATTTAGGGTTACCCGAAATAGATGAACGGCGCTTTGGAAACTTTTTAAAATCAAAACTTTTTGCTCATATTCCATTTGCTTCTGTAAACTATATTGACGGAAATGCTGTTGATCCGGATGATGAATGCAAAAGGTATGGCTTGTTGTTGAAAGAAAATCCTTTAGATATTGCTTGCATGGGCATTGGGGAAAACGGACATCTGGCTTTTAATGATCCCCCGGTTGCTGATTTCAGTGATCCTTATGATGTTAAGGTTGTCAGATTAGATGAGCGGTGCCGCCAGCAACAAGTCAATGACGGTTGTTTTAAAAATATTGATGAAGTTCCAGGGAAAGCTATTACATTGACAATTCCTTCTTTGATGCGTGCAGGGTTTATATGTTGTGTTGTACCCGGAGAAAGAAAATCAGAAGCAGTATTCAATACTATTCATGCGCCAATCAGTGAGCAGATCCCTTCCACAATTCTTAGGACACACTCCCATGCTGTTTTGTACATTGACTCAGATAGTGCCGGGAAGCTGAGCAGGAATGGTTAAGGAGCGTGAAAGCCAAAATTTTAGGACATTCACTGTGCCAAATTGATAGGAGATACGATAAAATCTTAAGTGACAAGAATATCATGTCTTTATTTTTTCTGAAAAAACAGGAAAAAAAATTTAAAAGTCCGGATATTTGCATATATTCGTGTACGTTAACGAAAAATAAATACTTAATTGAAGTAAATGTTTCCCGGGAGGGGTATTAAAAATTAAAGCAGTTTGAGAGCATCATATAGCAATTACAATCGAATCCGTCCCTTTCCAGGGACGGATTATTTTAAAACAAATTGGTTGCTGATTTATAATGAATACTTTATTACAGCAAAAATATGAAGCACTTATAGTGCCGTCCGGTGACCTGGTTAATGACATGGCCCGGTTGGAAGGAGATATACTGATTCTTGGAGCAGGAGGAAAAATGGGCCCTGCATTATCGAAATTAGCGGTTGATGCTATCGAAAAAGCCGGAATCAGTAAAACGGTTACAGCAGTTGCCCGGTATTCTGAAGCAGGATTGCAACAAGAAATGGAGCGTCACGGGATTAAAACTATTGTAGCAGATCTGTTAGATGATAGGCAGTTAGAAAGCCTTCCTCAGGCGAAAAACATTATTTATATGGCGGGGATGAAGTTTGGAACTACAGGTAATGAATCCCTGACATGGGCAATGAATTCTTATCTGCCCGGCAGGGTTGCCGAAAAATTCAAACATTCACGGATTGTTGCATTTTCGACAGGTAATGTCTATCCGTTGATCCCTGTTGTGATGGGAGGTGCTACAGAAGATCTCCCTGCAGCCCCAGTTGGCGAATATGCTCAATCCTGCCTGGGAAGGGAACGGATGTTTCAGTTTGCTGCGAAAAAAAATAATACACCTGTCTTAATCTACCGTCTTAATTATGCAAATGATGTCACTTATGGTGTGTTGGTTGATATTGCAAAATCTGTAAGAGCCGGGGTACCTGTTGATTTGCGCACAGGTTGCGTTAATGTTATCTGGCAAAAGGATGCAAACGAAATAGCGCTACGTTGCCTGCATCATTGTACTGTCCCTGCAAAAATTTTAAATGTTACGGGACCTGAGATATTATCGGTAAGATGGATTGCAGAAGAGTTTGGGAGAATATTTAATAAAAAACCGGAATTTATTAACCAGGAGGAGAATACTGCTTTATTGGGTAATGCAGCAGAATCCTTTCGTCTTTTTGGTTATCCAAAGCTCTCTGCAAAGGCGATGCTACAGATCATTGCTGAATGGATAATCAATGGTGGTAAGATGCTGAATAAAGACACACATTTTCAGGAGAGAGATGGTAAATATTAAGAAATGATAAGAGTTATTGATGCCTCAGTTGAACAGTTGTTGCAGAAAGGAACAGTAATTCCTGCACACCCTCTTGTATTGACCAGAGAAAGAAAAATAGATGAAAATCGTCAACGCCTGCTTACCAGGTATTATATTGAAAGCGGGGTAGGTGGTATAGCTGTAGGTGTGCATACCACACAGTTTGAAATAAGACAACCTGTCTACAATTTGTTGGAACCGGTTTTGCAAATGGCATCTGAAGAAATTGAAAGTAAGCGATACGGTAAACCATTTATTAAAGTAGCCGGTATATGTGGTCACACCAGCCAGGCAGTAAAAGAGGCAGAGCTTGCAGTGAAATATGGCTATCATTACGGGTTGCTCAGCAATGGAGGATTACAACAACTAACAATAGGAGAATTGTTAGTAAGGGCTAAAGAAGTTGCTGAAATCATTCCTTTATTTGGATTTTATTTACAACCTGCAGCAGGTGGCCGGATCCTGCCTTATGAATTCTGGGAAGAGTTTGTAGAAATTCCTGAAGTTAAAGCTATTAAGATAGCAGCGTTTAACCGCTATCAGACATTGGATGTTGTGAGAGCTGTGTGTGCCTCATCAAGAAGAAATGAAATTGCTTTATACACAGGAAATGATGATAATATTGTGGCGGATCTTCTTACACCGTATGAGTTCATTATTGACGGAGAAAAAATAGAAAAGCGTTTTGTTGGCGGCTTACTTGGCCATTGGGCCATATGGACATCCAGGGCTGTGGCGTTACTAAAGGATGTTAAGCAATGTATTGCCGGTAATTATGAAGGAGTTCAGGAG
>WBZR01003939.1_pt1 | contig 12692 bp, 7 predicted proteins | sample 5204231 | NCBI WGS metagenome assembly WBZR01 (sample SAMN12412403, study PRJNA552823) | activated sludge metagenome | isolation source: activated sludge from anammox sidestream of wastewater treatment plant... | place: USA: Virginia | collected 2017-08
TATGACTTACGCCAAGGCGTTCATGCGCAAGGTTCTCGAAAGCGACGTCACGGACCAGAACAGCTTCGTCCGCAAGCTCACGGACCAGCGGTACGTGGCGTTCGCGCGAGCCTTCAATTTCAAGTCCGACGGGACCGTGAAGGCGGGGACCTCCGTCGTGCAGGACACCTCGGACCAGGCCGAGGTGATCGGTCTCTATTCGGAGCAGCGTCTTCGCAAGGGAGTCGCGGTTGCGGCCGAGGTCGACTACTATCAGGCGCGCGTGGCGACCCTCACGTCCGCCGATGAGCTCGTCTCCGACGCGCGGCTGTTCAAATTCGCGCTCACCGCTTATGGGATCGATTCCTCCATTGCCTCGGAGAGCGCGATCAAGGCGGTGCTCAGCGGCGATCTCTCGATCGTGGCATCCTCGCCGGATCTGGCGAAGTACCAGAAGCTTGCGGCCGCGTTCTCGTTTGAGGCCGACGGCAGTGTCGCGCCGGGCGGACAAGCCCAGACCGTGTCGCAGATCGTGCAGACCGTCTACCTCAACTACGATGCCAACGGCGCCGGCGTGTCGGCGTCCGCGGCCGGATTCAGCACGGGCATCTACAACGGGCTGATCGGCAGCCTGACGTCGGTCGACGATCTCGTGAACAGCGATGTTATGCGGGACTATGCGGTGATTGCGGCCGGCATCGATCCGCTTACGGTGTCGAAGCAGATGGTGCGCGACATCCTGACGAGCGATCTCGGCGACCCGGAGAGCTATGCGAACACGAAACCCGCGTACGCCAAGCTCGCGTCGATGTTCAACTTCAATGCCGACGGCTCGCTCGATGCCGGCGTGCTCGCGCAAACGGAAGAGCAGCGGCAAGAGACGGTCACGGCTTACTATGCGACCTACGAGTCCGAGAAGGTCGCGACCGAGCAAAGCAACACGGAGGACTACAAGACGCTGATCGGTCTCATCTCGAACGTCGATGATCTGATCAACGATGCCCGCGCCTATAAGTATGTCCTCGGGGCCTTCGGCATCGATCCGAACACGGTGACGAAAGCTACGATCCGGAAGGTGCTGACCAGTAATCCCGACAGCGCCTCCAGCTACGCCAACCTGACCCGCGATTCCCGCTTCAAGGCCATGGCGGCGGCGTTCAACTTCGGCGCCGACGGCAAGGCGCAGGGCCAGCTGGTTGCTCAATATTCGTCCGCCCAGTCGAAGACGATTGCCCGCTACGAGGCCACGCTCGGCCAATATGATTTCCAGAAGGAAGCCGGCGAGCGCGAGGTCGACTACTATAAGTCGGTGTTGGAGACCGTCGAGAACGTCGATGAGCTGCTCGCCGACCAGCGCGTCGTCACCTTCCTGAAGAAGGCGTACGGTTTCGAGAAGGACAACAATCCGCTGTTCCTGCAATCGCTGCGGGCGGCGTTGACGAGCGACGTCTCCAATTCCACGAGCTTCGTCAACAAGGCGGGCAACGAGCGCTTCCGCGAGATTGCAAGCGCCTTCAATTTTGCGTCCGATGGCACCGTGAAGCGCGCGACGCTCGGCTCGGTCCAGGATCCCAATGCGCTCGATGAGACGCAGGATCTTTTCCTTCGCCAGACGATGGAGGTGAGTGCCGGAGAGCAGAACGAAGGCGTGCGCCTCGCTCTCTATTTCCAGCGCAAGGCGACGAGCATCACGTCCGGATACTCCATTCTCGCCGACAAGGCGTTGTTCGCCTTTGTGCAGACGGCGCTCGCGCTTCCGGACGCGGTTGCGAACATGGATACGGACAAGCTCGCAGCCCTCATCGAGAAGCGCATCAATTTCGAAGACTTCAAGGACCCTGCGAAGCTCGAGAAATTCATTGCGCGGTTCACCGCCCTCTACGACATGCAAAACCAGCAATCGACGACGTCCATCCCGTCGCTGCTGCTCGGCCAGACGGGGATCGTCGACATCAGCCAAGATCTCCTCACCAGCGTTCAGGCGATGTACCAGCGCTTCTAGAGCGTGATCATTTTTGATTGAATCGGGATCACGCTCTATCGCTTTGATGAGACCTATGATTCACCCTTCAGGCTGATAGGGCCTGAAGTGATCAGGGTCTAAAGCGCGTCCGTCTCGAACTCCGCACTCCACATTTCCAACGCGGCCAATTCGGGCTGACAGGGCCCGAGAGCGAGCCTGCGCGCGGCGCGGATGCGGTGGGTCGCGATCGCGAGTCCGTCGTTTCCCGTCGCGCTGTTTCAACTTAAGGTGTTATTTTGGTCGTGTCGTTGTCACCCTGGAGGCGCAGTCTTCGCTCCTAATATAACAGACAATACATATGATTTATCGAACGAAAACCGTCGTTCCTTTATTGTAGAACTGTGTGTTTTCCCCAACTGTCTGGCCCTTTGTTATTCAGATATGCAATTTATGGTTGCATAATAGTTTCCTCACCCTGATGCTCGCGTCAGTCCATCGGGAGAGCGTTGGTGAGATCCCGCGTGACGTCGAGCACGAGGCCCGCTTCGCGGACCTTACTCATCTCAAACCTCGGGGGAATTGCATGCCAGACCTGGAAACTCGACTCGCGGCGCGGCCGCTTTATCTGCAGGTCCGCGATGTGCTGGTGCAGCGAATCGTGGTCGGTCACTGGAAGCCGGGAGCGACGCTTCCGAACGAGACGCAACTCGCTCAGCAACTCGGCATCAGCATCGGAACCGTGCGCAAGGCGCTCGATCTCATGGAGGTCGAGCGGATCGTGACGCGCCGACAGGGACGCGGCACCTTCGTCAACGATTATGCGTCGGCCGAGACGACATTCCCGCTGTCGATGTTTCACAACTCCGAGGGAAAGCGGATCTCAGGCACGAAACGTGCCCGCTCCATCGTGCGCGAGCCGGCGGGTGCCGAGGAGGCCGCGCGGCTCGGGTTGCGGCGGGGCGACGAGCTGATCCGCGTCGAGCGGGTCCGCACGCACCAGGAGCAGATCTTCATGACGGAGGTTTGCCTGCTTCCGACGAAACTTTTCGGACGGCTGCCGGAGGAGTTCGGAAGCTACCGCCTGTCCGCGCTGGCTCAGCTCAACTCCATTCTTGTCGGTCGTGCGGACGAACGCGTCGACGTCGCGCTCGCGACTGAGCCGCACGCCGCCGACCTCGGCGTCGCCGCGGGGACGCCGCTCCTGCGTCTCGATCGCGTGATCTTCTCCGATCACGAGGATGCGCTCGAATGGCGTGTCGCGCATTGCTTCATGCGCAACGAACGCTATCTCGTGCGGTTCAATTGATCGGTGGTTCGTTCGTTTCTTGATTCGCCTGCACATCGCGACGCACGGTCCTGCGCAGGATCCAGGATAACGACATGACGATCCTCCATCCTGCATCCTGTTTCTGTTTAGGACCAAAATAATCGTGCTCGGAAATGGCGCGCCGCGGCGCGCCATTTTTTACGCCCGTGTTCATGCCCCACGCCTACGCTCCCGCCAGCTTCTGGAGAGGATTTGGCCATGAGATGTTCGGACGGACGGGCTTGCCGCATTGCAGAGGACGACGCCGGGGCGGCGGCGGTCGAGTTCGCGCTGGTGTTTCCGGTGGCGCTCCTCTTCCTCTGCGGGCTTCTCGCGTACGGACTCTATTTCGCCGCCGCCCACTCCGTGCAACAGCTCGCGGCCGACGCGGCGCGCGCGTCCGTCGCCGGGCTGAGTGACAGCGAGCGGGCCTCGATCGCGACGCGTCACGTCGCTTCGAGTGCGGCTCGCTATCCCCTTCTGCGGGCCGATCGCATCACCGTGCTTGCCGGCGCGCTGGCCGCTGACACCTCGCAGTTCGAGGTGAAGGTCACCTTCAACTCCGAGGACCTGCCGATCTGGGTGCTCTCGGGGCTCGTGCCTCTGCCGCAGAAGACCATCGCGCGCACGGCGATCATCACGCGCGGCGGATATTGAGGGGGCGGCCATGAAGCATCATTCTCTGATCTGGCGCTTGCTCTCGGCCCGTGAGGGGTCGATTGCCGTCGTGATGGCGCTTTTCCTCGGGATTTCCGTCATCCTTTGTGCGCTTGCGATCGATATCGGGTCGCTCTATCTCGAGCGGCGGACGGCGCAGGGAGCCGCAGATCTGGCTGCTCTGGCCGCCGCGAGCGATCTCGACCGCGCCGAGGAGGCCGCGCGTGCGACGCTCGCCGCCAATGGGTTCGGCGATGTCGCCCTCGCGGTGACCAAGGGCCGCTACGAGGGCGATGCCACCCTCGCTCCGCGCGAACGGTTTGCGCCGGGGAGGACGCCGTTCAACGCGGTGCGGCTCGACGTGGCGACCGGCGGTCAGCTCCATTTCGCAAAATCGTTCATGGCGGAGCCGCGGATCGCCGTCTCCGCGCTCGGGGCGGCGGATGCGCAGGCGACGTTCTCCATCGGCAGCCGGCTGGCTCAGCTCAACGGCGGAGCGGTCAACGCGCTTCTCGGATCCCTGCTCGGCGGCAATGTCTCCCTCTCGGCCATGGACTATGAGGCTCTTCTCGATGCCAACGTTTCGCTCGCGCGCTTTCTGTCTCAACTCGCCGTGGAGACCGGCGTCACGGCGGGCACCTACGGCGAGCTCTTGAGGGGTGACGTTGGCGTCGGCGCGGTGCTGAGCGCCGTCGTCAAGGCTGCGAGCGCCGATGGCGAGAGACGGGCGGCAGAGGTCGTTTCGACGCTTCTCTCCCAGGTGGCGGCAACTGCGACGGTCCCGCTCGATGCGCTGATCGACTTGGGGCCGCTCGCCACGGCGCAGATCGGAGAGCCGAATTCCGGGCTTGGGGCCGATGTCGGCGTGATGTCGCTCATTTCGGCCCTGGCGTCGGCCGCCAACGGCGGGCACCAGGTGGCCGTCAATCTCGGCGGTGCGATCCCGGGGTTGCTCAGCCTCAAGCTCGATCTCGCCGTCGGAGAGCGCATGCAGCATTCGGGCTGGATTGCGGTCGGCCAGCCCGGTGCAACGCTCGAAACGGCGCAGACGCGGTTGCGGCTCATCGCGGAGGTCGGGGGCACGGGCCTGCTGGCCGGCGTCCGGGTGCGGCTGCCGATCTACATCGAGGTGGCCGCGGCCGAGGCCCGGCTCAAGGCGCTCACCTGCACCGCCGAGGCTGCAAACCGGGAGGTGGTGATCGAGGCGCGGCCTGCGGTGGTCAAAGCCTGGATCGGTGACGTGCCAACCGGATCCTTGTCGTCGTTCGGGGCGAGCGTCCCGGTGTCCGACGCGTCTGTGGTGCAGGCGCCGCTGATCTCCGTCTCGGCGAGCGCCTTTGCGCAGATGACGAACGCCGCCGCCACGGAGCTCCGCTTTTCGCAAGGCGATATCGACAGGCATGTGGTCAAGACGGCCAAGGTCAGCGATCACCTGTCGTCACTGGTGTCCAGCCTGCTGAAGACCGCACACCTCAACGTCAACGTTCTGGGGCTCGGGCTCAACGTTTCGGCGATCAAGGCTCTGGTGCTGACGCTGCTGTCTCCAGTCGTCACGGCGCTCGATCCGGTGGTGGAGTCGTTGTTGGAGACGGTCGGTGTCAGCCTCGGCGAGGTCGACGTCGAGGTGAATGGCCTGCGCTGCGGCGGCGCGGTGCTCGCCGGGTAGGGCGCCGCCGCTCGCGGCATCGCTGTCGCCAGCGTCACCGATCGTGTGATCGACGTGCCGTGACCGCGCGCCATCGCGCGCTCATCCGTGTCCAAGTGTGCGTGACGCCCCGCCGTTTGCCAAGCAGGCCCCCGCTGCGCCCAGCATCAGACAGCGGTGAAGCAATTGTCCACGAACAGGTGCGCGCCATTGATGAAGCTCGCCTCGTCGCTGGCCAAGAAGAGCGCGGCGCGCGCCACCTCCTCGGGCTCGCAGAGCCGGCCCTGTTGAGTGGCGATCGCAGCGTCGGACACGTCGACACCGAGCGCCGAGAGCTCCTTGACCTCCCGCAAACCGTGAGGCGTTGCGACGAAACCGGGGCAGACGGTATTGCAGCGAATCTTACGATCGCGAAACTCCACGGCGATCGATTGCGCGAACATATGGCACGCGCCCTTGCTCGCATTGTAGAGAACCTCGGAGGGCGTCGCCGCGACGGCGGAAATCGACGAGGTGCACACAATGGCCCCGCCGCCCGCCTTGATCATGCCCGGAAGAACGGCCCGGGTCATGAGGAACATGCTGGTGACGTTGACGCCCATGAGCCAGTTCCATTCGTCGAGCGAGCATTCGAGGAACGGCTTCACGATAATGGTGCCGGCATGATTGAACAGCACGGTGATCGTTCCGAGCTCGTGCGAGACCGCATGCACCGCGGCGTCGACCTCGTTCGGCTGTGACACGTCCGCTTTCGCAAAGATCGCGTCGCCGCCTCTGGACTTGATTTGCGCAACGATGGCGCGGCCGGCGTCCTCGTTCCTGTCGACAACGCCGACTTTTGCACCTTCCGAAGCAAACAAGAGCGATGAGGCGCCGCCCATGCCCGTCGCGCCTCCCGAAATGAGGGCAACCTTTCCCGCCAAGCGTCCCGCCATGCCGTGTCCTCGCGTGTCTTCTCTTGCCGCGGTGGCGGCTCTGTTGTCGATGTTCAAGTGGCCAAGAGGGTCGGGATGCGGCCCCCACCCCCTTAGAGACGGCGGGTCCGCATCCACAGGCGTTCTAGAGCACGATCATTTTTTATCGAATCGGGATCACGCTCTATCTCTTTGATAAGACCTATGATTCACACTTCGGGCTGATAGGGGCTGAAGTGATCATGGTCTAGGAGGCGCGGCGCACCATTGCGCGTTCCAGGCGATTTCCTGCCGCGCGGTGGGCAAGGATCTGTTTGGCGCGCTCGGCGATCAGGCTGCCGGCCTCGACCGGCGGCATGCCTTGCCGATAGATGTTCGAGATCACCGTATATTCATACCGTATCTCATCGTTGCCGCTGAAAGCCCGCGCGGCTTCCCGTGTCTCGTCGTCGTCCAGCCTGTAGGCGAGATACGCGGACATGCTGCGGGACGCCATAGCATCGCCGCCCGGACGCTCGCCGATCAGATTGATCACCAGCTTCGGCTTCAACCGCTCCCCGATCTCCTCGGCGAGCTTGACACGACCGTACGGCGCGAGGATCGGCTTTCCGACGCTGATCTTCTGCTGCGTGAGGCCGTCAATCAGAACGGGCAACAGCTCGGGAATGTTGTGATGCACCGCCTCGGCGCTCAATCCGTCGGAGATGAGCACTTGAACGTCGACGTCCTCTGGATTGAGGAGCTGAAGCTCCTGATCGTCGAGGCGCGAGCCGATGTCCGGATTGTTGAGATGATCGCCTTTCGTCGATGCCTTGGTCGCGACACGACGGAACTCGATCTCACCGAGACGCTCGGGCGCGATTTCCGCGTAGATGGCCTCGCGCGCGGCGGCCAGGTTCGCCTTGATATCGCGCGAGACGGCGTTGGCCGGTCGCGGGCCCGCGTTGTCCCAGCCGTAGGCGGCGGGCAAGCTCTCGCGGAGCCGCTGGAACTCGACGTCGGAGCTGCAGAAAATACGGGGATTGCCCCAGTTCGGTCCGCGTTCCAGCTTGCCGTCCTCGTCGCGCTGGAAGATTCCACGCTCGATGGCCCATTGGGTGTAGTCGGGCGCCGGCTCGAGGTCGTGGATTTCTCGCAGCGTCTGGTCGTCGTGGGAACAGGTGTCGAAGTAGGCCAGCATGCGGTCGACGCTCAGATAGACGTCCATGAAGTAGTTCGCGCCGGCGGCGGTCAGGAGCTCGGTGGCGATCTGCTGGCCTTCCATGACGATCTGCGAGTGGAGCGTGTAGCAGGGCGCCATGCCCATCGGCAGGCCCAGCAGCTTGCCCATGAAGTGGTCCTGAAGGTTGGACAGGATCATTTCGTGGTTGGTGAGATGTGTTTCGGGTCCGATGAAGCCGGTGACGTTGTTGACCATGAAGGGATCCCAACGGCGTGCCAGCCCGTAGCAGAGCGCTTCGGTGGTCGTCATGTCGATGCCGTTGTGCTTGCCGTACGTCACCTCGCTCCCTTGCCCGGTCTCGAAATACATGAACTGCTTGGCGTCGGGCGCCAGCGGCCCGCGTTCCGCCATGGTGCGATAAGCCGTGTCGATGAGATCGACGGTGCAGTCGAATTCCTCGATCAATGTGCGGTCCGTGCCGGCGAGGCTTTGGAACATGATCTCGACAGGCGCGCCGTTTTCGAGGCACGAGAGCTGCGTCTTGATGTGTGACAGAACGCAGATCTGCGTCGGAGCGCCCGTCTGGCGCCGAAGCTTGTCGAGGTGGTGCAGGATCGCGCTGATATTGTCGACCGTATCGATCGCAGGGTTGAGCCCGAACAGGGCGTCCCCGGAGCCGAGGCTCAGGCCGGTGTAGATCAGCAGCGTGACCGTCGACAGGTCGTCGGTGGGATGGTTTGGCTGGAGGCGCGAGGAGAGCGTGCCGGGCAGTCCGACCGTGGTGCGCGCCGTGCCGAACCGTTTGAGTTTTTTCGCGGCGAAGACCAGCTCATGCACGTCCATGAGCTTGGCGATCGCCGCCGCCATCGGCCCGGTGAGCGCGGACCCGATGCGTTTTGCGGCGGCCGGTTTGCTCCGGAGGATCGCATCCTTGACTTCGCCGACCGTTTTATCGGCGAGCTCGGCAAAGACCTCGAGATCGATGTCGTAGTTGACCTTCATCACGCTGTCGACGCGGCCTGAGTCATCGGTCAGGGGGCGATCGTAGAGGTGCTGGAGCGTCAGCTTGGAGAGCAGCCCGCGCGCGGCCTCCCTCTTCACTTCATCCTCGGCGCACAGGCCGGACAAGCGATCGCCGGATTTTTCGAAATCCGCCGCGCCGAGCAGCGCTTTCAGCCCCTTGAAGGAATAGGCGCGCTCGAAAAGCCGCGTTTCGTAGACCTCGTCCGGCTTCGGTGCGGGGACGCGTATTTCGCTCAGAGGCTTAAGTTCAATCATGTCCCATTCCTCCCATTTTTTTTGAAGTGGCTGGTTATTTTCTAATTCATTCCATAGAACGAAACCGGCACGACGCCGTTGCGCATCCGCCCCAAATTGACGAAGTGGGCGTTGCGCTCGGGTATTTCATCGATAATCATCAACTTTCGGCCTGTCGTTCGCCATGCGGTGGCGTAATTGCCGAGCGCTTTGCCGACGTTGGCCGTGGTCAGGATGACGATCGAGGCGTCGAGCGGCAAATGGGCTTCGTCGAGGGCCGACGACATGGCGGCGCCGAGACGCTTCACGGCTTCGAACGAGGGATAGGACGTTGACCAGATGAGCTGCAGACACGCGCCGCGTCGCGAGCGGCCTGCAAGACGAAGCGCATCGCGCAAAGCCGGCACGTCCGCGTCCGCCGGGAGCGTGGCGACGACGGGCAGATCCCGGAGCGGCAGCGTTTCGCCGCTGCTGAGAAACAGCGTCGTGCCCGATATCTCGGTGTTGTTGAGCGTGAGGCCCTGAACCGTGGCGCGCCCCCGGTGCTCCGGCACATAGTCGCGTACATCGCGAGACAGCCGCGGGTGGGCGAGAATCGCCAACGCGAGATCCACGCCCAGGTCTCCGTAGAAGGTTGTGCTCGGCACGGGGTGGCCTGCTGCAATGGCGTAGATCAGCTCGCCAACGCCGCCGGAGAACGTGAGGGCAGCTGACGCGGCGCGCGAGCTCTCGAAGGGTGACTGCTCGATCAGACGCCCGAAGGGGCTGTCGAAGACGGTTCTGTCGCCGTCGGCGATGGCGCAGAGCGCGCGAATGAAATAGCCCGTGATGGTGGCCACTTCGCGCTCGGAAAGCTCGTCTCCGACCGTCGCCTTCAGTCCGAGATGCTCGAGGATGGCCGCGCCAAAGCGCGAGACATTGCGCAGCTCATAGCCGCCGGGAATGAACTCGAAATGCCGGGCTCCAACGAAATGGCAACCGGTTTCCCGGACGTTTCCATTGATGCCGAGCGCGGGGTTGGTCGTTCCTCCGCCAATGTCGAGATTGAGAAAGGCTCGCTCTGGGTAGGTTCGCGACAGGGCTGCGCTTCCGCCCATGAACGCCAGCCAGGATTCCAGTCTCGGATCGTCTGCGGTGGCGACAACCGCCTCGCCGAGGAGATCAACGATCAGTGACGTGAGGGCCTCGGCGTTGTCGCGCTCGGCGGCCAAGCCCGTGACGATGGCGCCGCCGGCAAAGATTTCCTTCGTATCGATTGTGCTCTGGCTGAGCCATGCCGAGACTTGGGCGCGGACCGCATCCAAATCGATCTTCCGTCCCCGAAAGGGCGTGAAAATCGAGTCCGGCCGGTGAATGGCCTTCGCACTGCAAAATTGCATGCGGCCGGTTGCGCAGTTGTTTGCAAGATCCGCCTCGACGGCAAGCATGCTGGAAGTGGTGGACCCGAAATCGAGCCCGACCAGCGTGACTTTTTCTTGCTGCTTACGACCAAGCATTCCAGCCTGCCCTCGTTAGAAGACTGTACATCGACCAATTAACTGTGTCACTCAAGTAGAGCTCCAGCGAGACTAGGCTCGCTGGATGACCGCGGATCGGGGAGGATCAATTCGTCAGACCACAGATAATTATAGTCGCCTGCAGCGTAATTTTTCGCGGAAAAGAGATCAATGCAAGATGCATTTTCTTGCCGCGGAAATTATTCTGGGAAATTGACAGGAAATAAAGACCATATCGGGAGTGGAACTATGGCTCAGATAGGTAACTTCGTCATTTACATCATCATGGCCTGTGCTGTGGCTGGCGCCGTTGCTTCGATATTCAATCAGGAAAAGGGACTGGGAAAAGAATTCCTGGAAGGTATCTATAGCATCGGTCCTATTTTTGTGCCGGTGGCCGGTATTATGGCTGCGAACCCCTACCTGTCGAAGATCATCGAGGCCGCTTTCGGTCCGCTGTTTGCGGGTGTCGGCGCGGATCCCGCAATCGCCGCAACGACGATCATCGCCGTCGATATGGGCGGCTACCAGCTCGCCAAGGACCTGGCGGCCACGCCGGAAAGCTGGATCATGGCGATGATGGTCGGCTACATGGCCGGCGCCACTATCGTGTTCTCGATCCCGGTCGGGCTGTCGATGCTGGAGCGCGAAGATCATCCCTACCTCGCGCTTGGCGCCATGGCCGGCCTCCTCAGCATTCCGATCGGCGTTTTGGTTTCGAGCCTGCTGATTTCCGGTTTCGAGCCGCTGGTCCGAGGCGAGATCTCCACCAATACCGAAGCGACGACGACGTTGGCGCTTTCGGCCTCGACGATCTTTGCGAACCTCGTGCCGTTGATCGCGGTCTGCGTCGTTCTGGCGCTCGGTCTCCGGCTTTTCCCAGACCGTATGATCGCGGGCTTTCTGTGGTTCGGCTGGCTGCTCACGGCCGCGTTGCGGCTGATCCTAGTGTTCTCGATCGTCGAGTATTTTACGGGTGTGTTCACCACGGTTTTCGGCGCCTGGGGCTTCGAGCCGATCATCGCCGACGAGAAGGATCAATTCCGTGCCCTCGAAATTGCGGGCTACATCGGAATCATGCTCGCCGGTGCGTTCCCGATGGTCTACCTGATCAACAAATATCTTGCCGGACCGATGGAAGCGTTCGGGCGGCGGATCGGGGTCGACGCCAAAGGCGCGGCTGGCCTCCTGGCAGCCGCCGCGAACGTCCTCGCGATGTTCCATCTCATCAAAGGAATGGCGCCGAAGGAGAAAGTTCTCTGCATTGCCTTTGCGGTTTGCGGTGCGTTCATGTTCGGCGATCATCTCGCCTTCACCGCGAACTTCCAGCCGAACCTGATCCCCGTGGTGATGGCCGGGAAGCTCGTCGGCGGCATCAGCGGCTTCCTGCTGGCGTACTGGCTCTCGGTGCCGCGCGCGATCTCTCTTGAGCAGCGGCCTCTCCAAGAGCAACGGGTGCTCCAGGAGCAAAGCCTCTAAAGCGCAAACACGAAAAAGAACGGCCCGATTTCGGGCCGTTTCACTTTTGTGCTGCCCGGCGGCTCGGCACGTGAGCGGCGACCGCGGGGCTAACCCATCGGATCGGGCGTAGGGTCAAGGTCCTCCGGGAGGGAGATGGGGGTTACCCGTGAGCCGGGCGAGCTCAGCTTGAGCGCGATCTCGAGATGGCGCGGAGCCAGTGACGCCATCTTCGCATGCCGCAAAAGAGCGGCATCTCGAGATGGTCCAGGCGATCCATGCCGTGCCGGCCAACGGCGCAAAGCTCGGCAGCGAGGCTGTCATGGCGTCCGCGAGCTGCCTCCGAAGCCCGCATTATCCTCAAGGGACGGGGCGAGCCGCTGGCGATCGACATCGTGGATGATTTGGCTTCGTTCTTGCCGCCCGAGGGCGATGTCGTTGGTTGCGGGGATAGGATTTGAACCTATGACCTTCAGGTTATGAGCCTGACGAGCTACCGGGCTGCTCCACCCCGCGATACCGACACATCTACAGACCTGACCCGGCCTCATGGGCCTTGTCCTGTCGTCTCGAACGATCCGGCCACCGTATGGTCTTGGGGCTGATCAGGCCACTTGGCCCTTGCCGGACCGGCCCGTTCGAAGGAGCCGCCCGCGGGGCGGCTCGGCGAGGTCTATAGCATGATTTTCGGCTTTGTGAAGCCCAGTCCGGCATGGTGGCCGGCATTGGCTTGGATTACCTCACGCGAGGCGGAGGGCGGGGACGTTTTTGTGTGCCGGCTTCGCGCCATTGGCCGAGAACTCTCGTATAAGGTCGATGTCGAACACCCGTCCCTTTTTTCTCTGCACGCGAGAA
>WBZR01003941.1_pt1 | contig 12690 bp, 18 predicted proteins | sample 5204231 | NCBI WGS metagenome assembly WBZR01 (sample SAMN12412403, study PRJNA552823) | activated sludge metagenome | isolation source: activated sludge from anammox sidestream of wastewater treatment plant... | place: USA: Virginia | collected 2017-08
TAAATCTGCGGCAGAGTTTTATGGATCCACGTCTACTCCTCCTCTTCTCCTATCCTCTGGATATACCCGCACTTGGGACACTTTATTTCAACTCTTACTACCCTGCCTTTCATAAGGAGGCGGCAGCACTTCCGGCAGCGTATCTCTTTGACATAATCACATGTAACACCGTGCTCTTTCATCTTCGCCTCACAGTCTAACAAGCGCGTAGGTAACAGGAACTTCAATATCCACAACCTTTTCCATGCCGTGTTTGAACGGACATGCCTTTCTGAGAAGGGAAAGGGCGGCCATGTCAAGTATGTCATATCCGGATGACTCTTTTACATTGACACCGATAAGTTCACCATATTTATCAAGTTTCAACCTCAAAAGAACAGTTCCCTCAATTCCCCTCCTCCTTGCTGCGGAGGGGTACCATTTTATGGATTCAACATGGCTCATGAAACCTTCTATGGAAAAGCCGGAACCTGCTCCACCCTTTTTTCCGGCTGCCATGTATCCTGTAAATGACGAGCCTGTGACAGATTCATCTGTCCCCGAAAGACTTACCGCTGGCATGAAAGACGCGTTACCGGGAGAATTGTCCGCGGACATTTCAGCATATTCTGCGTCAATGACCGGCGTTTTTGCTTCATCAGGCAAGGGCCCAGCCTCTTCCTCTGAAATCCTGTCTAATCCGGCATATGGTTCACTTGCAGGCAATGGCGTCTCAGTTTGTCTGGCAGGCAAAGCATCCCTGCTGCCAGTCACTGGTTCATGTGATGCCCCTGAATTGCCTGAATGCGCAACCTCCTGCTCTTCACTCATTATGAATGACAGGTCCATTACTGGCCTCTGAGTCTCTGTCCGCTGGATTGAAAAGGACACTATCAACAAAATAAGATGAAGAATTCCTGACACAACAAAAGCTTTTATTATCATAATATATCCTCACTTATCCCTTTATCCGGTTGTTTCAAACTCAAACGGCGGGAGCTGCCCTTCACAAGCCCTTTATCCTGTCTGCGGCCGGTGATATAGCCACAGAAGAGAACTGAACTGAAGGGCGGGAGCTGCCGAGGCAATGCATGTTTTTCATCTCACCCCAGTGTCTGAAGACTCACCCGTTTAAATCCAAGGTTTTTGACGACATCAAGAACACTCACGAATACCTGAAGGGCAATATCCCTGTCCGCTCTTATGAGAATCGGGGTTTCCCTGTCTTCAGAATTAATGATATTTTCAAGCCCGTCAGGCGGCAGCGGGATCGAGTTGAAATATACGAGACCCGTCTTGTCTATCTCTATGACCTGCGTTTTCATCGCCTCTCCATGACTCTTCGAGGCCATAGGCAGTTCAATCGGAATAACGCCGGTTGCAACAAATGTGGATGTAGTGAGAACAATCGTCAGAAGGACGAGCATGACATCCACCAAAGGAATCATGTTCATGTAATCAAACTCTTTCTCGTCGTTCATTGCTTAACTCCCATTCACCAATAATCACCTTTACCCTTCGCAGGAGAAAGTTGTACATGGTAACCGAAGGGATCGCGACTACCAGACCGGCTGCTGTTGCCTTGAGCGCCAGGGCGAGGCCTGACATGATCTTTCCAGAGTCCATAAGCCCTTCCTGACCTATCGTGTAAAACGTGAGCATGATACCGAGCACAGTCCCGAGGAGTCCTATGTAGGGCGTATTGCTGCCAATCGTAGCTATTATGTGGAGTCTTCTTGTAAGCTCCAGCTCAAGCCTCTTTTTTTCATTGAATTTGTCTAACTGAACGCCCCTGAAGACGAGATGCCTTTCAATAGCTACTGCAAGTGAGACAATGCTCAGGACAGCAAGGAATCCTATTATTCCATAATCAACAGACGCCTTTAGCCATTCCATTTATATCTCCAGTACTTTCATGATTCGTTTTCCCAATGACTGCCATGCATGATACCGATTATCATTATCATTGATAGATCAAAAAAGGGGGATTAGTACCCGCCTTTTTTACCGGCGCCAAAGTAGCTGAACTCCCACTCGACCTCAAAAGGCTTGAACCACGGTCCTACTCCGGTCTCTTTATCCGTATGCCTGCCAAAACCCTGTTTAAGTGGACTCTCAATCCTATAAATAAGTTTGTATTTTCCCACACCCAACATCTTCACATTGTCGCCATAATGGGGACCGTCGCTGGCCACCATCGGCATAAAATGACCTTCGATCTTCTGGTTTGTATCGAGTTTTATCAGGGTGTAGTTAATGGTCAGGTTCGGGACCCACTCCCCTGCGGCAAAGCCGTTGGGGTTGCCCTCTACTGCCCTGATGTCGGCTTCGAGATGGATATCGGATTTTTCTCTCGCAAGCATGGCAAATGGCCCATCCTTAGGCTCCATTTCAATAGCCTGAAGATAAACTGCAGCGATCTCCATGCCATTCACTGTGTGCGAAAGCCCTATCGGCGTCTCCAGCGCCACGGCAGGCACGCAAGATATAAACAGCATAGACAGTGACATAAGTATTTTCCCTGATAATTTCATCTTTAATACCCCTTTCAATAACGTAAGTTTGTTGTTTATTCCCCCGGATTCTGCCCGAATTACCGGGTGCTGGTTTTTGCACGGAAGGTCCGGCTTATTGCTTACCGATATCCCACATCCAGTCCCACCCCCTTTCTCTCCAATTCTGCAGCCGCCTCCCTTATGGCGACGGTCAGATTGCGCATGTCTTTTCTGATATCCGAAACCGGCTGCTTCTCAGACATCCTTTTTCGAAGGTCTCCGAATCCCTTTTCCAGATCAGTTGCCTTTTTAAGCGACAGGTATCGCCTGACAGCGATCTCCATATTGGCATTTTCCCCCTCAAAGATGCCGAAGTATGCGTCAGCAACCTTTTCAATTGCCTGAATCACCTTTCCATCCTTGTAATCTCCTGCTGCCTCTTCAAGGGTTTTCTCTATATCAACAGCCACCTTTGTCCATCCGCCCGGGGCTGAATGGACATAACCCGGGTTAAAAAAAAGTGCTAATGTAAAAAGCAAAACCAGTACGCGCATCATCAATGCCTCCTTTTAAAACAACGCCTGATACCACGAAAAGGCCACTAAACTTACCCCGATCATACTCGGAACAATAGCGAGGTTAAAACCACCCTGAAGCCTGAAGGCGAGATATATGCTCCATATCCCGCCTCCCGAAAATAGAATCCCCTGCATCATCTGAATAGTCCCCTTGCTCAAACCAAAGGCTCCGAGGGACTGGAAGAGGATCAATCCAAGCCCTATGACCAGTGATACCAGCGCAACCGGCGCGTACAAATAACCCAATCTCGAGACAGTCTTCAACAGGGGAGCCGTTTCTCTCAGAAGGAGAGCTGACAGGGCCGTGAGAAGAAAGAGTATCATGGCCACACCTGACATGCTGATGAGCATAAAGCTTGTGACGGAGATAAAATCAACCAGATTGAACACATCTCCTCCCTCCGGATAGTTCACCATCACCCACCAGGGACCGCTCCACCCAATCCAGTCTCCGAGACCGATATTTAAGAAGAAGTCTCCGACTGCCTGCTTATAGCCTGTATAAAGAGGGTTTACCAGCCAGTGAAAGGCGCCCAACGCAAGTCCGGCCGCCATGAATAAGAAGGCCACCTCCCAGAGATTCGGGTCTCTTTTCCCGATCTCGCTGATCTCGTGCCCCGGACGTCTTATCTTGAGGCGCAGAGAGCTGTCGGCGCCGGGATTCACACATTTGAAGCATTCAATGCAGTCCGAGCTGGCTACCTTCCTGGCGGTATTGATGAATGTCGGACAAGGATACCCTTTCCCCCCTCTTGACTCTTTCTCAAAGCTTACGGCTCCGAGCCTCGAAAATATCCCGAGGAGCGGTCCCAGGGGGCAGAGGTACCGGCAAAACGGCCTCCTGCCGTTCCCATAGAGGTATCCCACAATGAGGGCAATGACCATTGTCCCGCCAAGGACTTCCAGTGCAGCCAGCGGATACTCTCTTATGCCGACGAGTTGGCCAAGAATCGTAATGAAGACAAAGCTCGCTATCGGCACCCCTCCCCAGCGCAGCCATTTCGGGATTGGCAGGTTAAGCCCCTTTTTTCCTGCGTACTCGGAAACGGCCCCGTGAGGACATAGAAGCCCGCACCAGAACCTGCCAAGAAAGATGACTGAGAGGAGCAGCAGCGGGAACCAGAGACCCCATATGAGGAACCTGGCCATCAGCGTAAAGTTATCGAGAATCCCGGAATCCTCCGCAGGAGGAGGAAGAAGCGCCGGGACAATGATCAACACGGCAAGAAAAATGAACATCGCAATGTGCAGATACGCAAATCTCCTCCTGTTTCTGACGAAAAAATCTTCGATGGACCTGACGGCATCCTTCGGAAAATCGCGTTTCTTTAATTTTAATTTCTTAGGCTGAACATCTCCATCCGTGGTCCTGAGAACATTCTTCATGATCCAACCCCCTTTTGCTCCTGATTCAATGCACGTAAATTATTTTTCCATGGCCTTAGAACGAAGCTGTACATGACAGCCGCAATCAGCGCTGCGGCAAGGGCTGACTGAAGCAGTATCCCCTCCCATGTGGGATAGATGCCTAAGACTGAGATGGCAGGAAATCCGTCCATGTGACTTGAGGAAATCCATCCGGCCTCCTGCAATTCGAGCACCCCTTTCCCTGCAAAGGTAAAGGCAAGATAATAAAGAAGCACAGAGGTCACCGCAAAAAACGGGCCAATTGGAATGCGGACGCTTCCATACTTGACAAGAAAGAATATGGCTATGAGTGGCAGAGTGCCTGCGGCAAACCCTAAAGTCACCGCATTATGACTGCCTGCAGAAGAATAGAGCGCCTGGTAAAAAAGTATCGTTTCAGCCCCTTCGCGATAAACAGCAAGAAACGCGGCGAAGCCAAGGGCAATGACGCTCCCCCTGCCAATAGAACTGTCCACCTTCGATTTAACATATTGCTGCCATCTGGCAACCTCGATCTTGTTGATCAGCCAATAGCTGACATAGAATAAGACCGCAGTCGCAAAGAGCATCGTAATCCCTTCCAGCGCCTCCTGGCCTGCGCCGCTGATCCTGATGACAGTCTGCAAAAGAATCGCAGTCAAAACGCTCGCTGCGAGGGCAATCGCAGCGCCATAATAGACCACTCTGACCTTCTCCTTGTACCCCGTTTTCGCAAGGTAGGCCGCCAGAGCGGAGACCACAAGGATAGCCTCGAACCCCTCCCTTAAAATAATGACGAAGGAATTCAGGAAAGACGCATATGGAGATTCCTTCTTACTTCCCTGACCGCCGCCCCTTTCCGGAAGTTTTTTGATGTCCTCTGCCAATGCACTGATCAGCAAGTCGATCTTTCCATTGACATCGGCTGCAGATTTCTTCGCATGGATCGCCTTTCTGATGTTCCCGAACATAGATTCCAGTTCATACACCCTTTCTGAAGAGATATAGACACTTATGGCAGTCTCCATTCCCTCACCTTCAAAGGCAGTAAAATAGGCATCCGATACGAGTGACTTTGCCTCTTCACTTTTCCCCTGAGCGTAGGCCTCCCTCCCCGCATTCAGAAACCCCTCTATTTCATTGACTACGTCCGGCCAGCTTTTTTCAGCAGCCCGGACAGAAGAGAATGCAACAAATATCAATACAATGACCAGACAGAACATCCTCCTGCTATTATGCACGACTCCTCCTATATGAAAATGAATATCAATATTATTATCAGTGCGGCTGGTTTTGTCAAGTCTTTTTTTTGGTTGAAAAAGTTTCTTGCAAATCCTGTCACTGCATGGATATACTATCTTCATGGACGGCTTTGCGCTGGGCATTGACTCCAATGCTGCTGTCATTTGGCCGAAGGGGAATTACAGGGTGAAACAATTTGAACAATTCAAGGCGTCAATGCTTTTCTGTCCTGGATGCAAACAGGCTGTGCCTGTAAGAGAAAGGCTGCTGCTCGTACTTTCGGACGGCGACCTTTATGATTACATGTGCGTCTACTGCGCCAGTTCAGTAGGTTCAAGGAAAGAATCACAGACAAGGGAAGTAAAAATACTCATATAAGGCGTCTTACATGCCTACTATATTATATCCACCGTCCACATAAATGACCTCTCCGGTCACTCCGCTGCCGAGGTCACTGCACAGATAAACAGCCGTCTTGCCAACCTCTTCAGCGGTCACATTTCTTTTTACAGGCGACCGCTCTGCCACATGCTGCAGCATCTCTCTGAACCCGCCGATGCCTGAAGCGGCAAGGGTCTTTATCGGCCCAGGTGAAATGGTATTGACCCTGATCCCTTTAGGGCCAAGGTCCATGGCAAGATACCGGACACTTGCCTCAAGGGCAGCCTTTGCCACTCCCATAACATTGTAATTCGGAACGACCTTTTCCGAGCCATAATAAGAAAGCGTGATTATACTCCCTGGCCGTCCTGCCATTAATGGCGCTGCGTGCCTCACAATGGCCGCCAGAGAGTATACACTGACATCCATGGCTATCCTGAAACCCTCTCTCGACGTATTCAGGTATTCACCTTTCAATTCATCCCTGTTTGCAAAAGCTATTGCATGGACAACTATGTCAAGCCCGCCGAATGTATCCCTGACCTTATTAAATACACTCTCTATATCGCTGTCCCTCGTCACATCGCACGGCTCAATCAGCTTTGCGCCGATCCCCTCTGCAAGCGGTCTGACCCGCTTCTCCAGCACCTCGCCTGCATATGTAAATGCGAGCTCCGCCCCTTCCCTGTGAAAAGCCTCTGCAATGGCCCATGCTATGCTTCGCTCATTTGCAACGCCAAATATGATACCCTTCTTACCTGAAAGAAGCCCCATATCAGTTCCCCCGTTTGTTTATCAATCTATTACTACAGGAAATTCACCACCAGCGTAATTGACATAATCCTGTCAGAATACTCTGCCCCTCCCGCCGGTTCATTGTCATATTTTACCTTATAACTGGTCTTTAATGAGAGTATGCTGTTAACTGCAGCAGTATATGAGGTTTCAGAGTTTACATTATAGTTTTCACTATCCTCAAAATCATGCAAATATTCAACAGCCTGTTCAAATTTGTTCTTGTCAGTAAAATTATATGAATACTTCCCGAACAAACGTCCTCCGGCATAATTCTTTTCAGTATTGTCATTATAGGAATCCAATGTATAGTTAATGCCGGCCTCGGAATCAAGGGTATGCTCTGGTCCATCAATTATTTTATAACCGAGACCTGCGCCAAGGTAATATCTGTCATCAATGTTCGCAAATTCGTCCTGAAGCCACATGGCATCGGTAAATGTATATAATCTGCTGTCAATCCTGTAATCAAGACGCAGGGATGTTGAGTATCTCTCAGCTGTATCCTGGCCATCCTGCGACGATTTGAGCGCCTCAACCTTCCAGGTAGTCAGGAGATAGTCACGCGGGATGTATTTCAGTGTGTTTACCATCAGCAGAGTGGTTAAATCCGAGTTTCCCTGCGTGTCAATATATGATAGCTGCGCTTCATCGGTTATTTTCTTTGGCTCAGCACTCTCTGCTGATGCTGACCAAGGTTCCAAAACTGCCGATATCAAAACAGCGGCAAAGACAATTTTGATTATACGTATCATGTATATCCTCCCGGATCTGTTATTTTGACTTCAATATATCCCTTATCTCTGAGAGCAAGATCTCTTCCTTTGATGGACCAGACGGTGCAGGAGGAGCGGCATCCTCTTTCTTTTTAAGGGCATTCACCCCCTTTACCAGCAGGAAAACGGCAAAGGCAATAATGCTGAAGTCAAGCACCGTCTGGATAAACTTTCCGTATTTCAGCATGACGGCCGGCACACCATCTGATGCAGCCTTCATTGTGATGGCAAGGTCAGAGAAATCAACACCTCCTATAATCATGCCTATTGGCGGCATAATTATATCCTCGACAACAGAAGACACTATCTTGCCGAACGCAGCTCCTATTATAATACCAACTGCCATGTCAACAACATTCCCTCTGACTGCAAATGCCTTGAATTCCTGTATGAAACCCATATGCCCTCCTTCCGGCTCTTACTGCACTCTGGCCATTGTCTCAATGACGGCTTCAACACGGCGGTTCTGCTGACGGCCGGCAACGGTTGAATTATCCGCTACAGGTTTTGCCGATCCGTATCCCCTCGTGCTTATCCTTGAGGCATCTATCCCAAAAGTCCCGGTAAGGTAGTCCTTCACAGCATCCGCCCGCCTCTGAGACAAGCTTACATTAGAGGCTTCTCTGCCGACATTATCCGTGTGTCCGCCAATCTCCACTGTCGTAGAAGGATATTTGATCATGAAATCTGCAAGTTTTTTTATCTCATCATTGTATTGAGTCCGTACCTCTGCCCTGGCCGTATCAAACTCAACATTGAGCGTGATAGAAACCTTTTCAGGAAGTGCACACCCACTGTCATCAACCAGGGTGCCTGGTTTTGTATCAGGGCATTTATCAAGATAGTCCGCTATACCATCCCTGTCGCTATCAACAGGGCACCCAGTGGAATCAACCTTCGCTGCAGCAGGAGTGCCAGGACACTTATCCAGATGGTCAGCCACACCATCCATATCACTGTCAACCGGACATCCCCTGGAATCTACCTTTACACCAGCGGGTGTATTCGGGCATTGATCCACGGAATTTATCACACCATCATTGTCTGAATCAGCAGGGCAACCCTCTGCGTCAACTCTTTCACCCGGAGGAGTTCCCGGACACTTGTCCAGGTAATCAGCAACACCATCCCTGTCAGTATCCTTTGGACAGCCTGAGGCATCAACAACTGCACCTGCCGGTGTACCGGGACAGCGATCAGCATCGTTTTTGACCCCATCTCCGTCATCATCCCCGGGCGCAGATACCGGTGCAGGCGCAGGGGGAGGGGCCGGGACTTCTTTTACAACAGTTTTCTCCTCCATTGCCATTTTTCCGACAGGGATTGCAAGCGTAAGGCCTGCGAGCCAGTCATTGAAACTGTCTTCAGATGAAAGGCTTGAGCTGTCCCCGTCATAGCGGTGGCGTCCCTCAAATCTTAATGCCATCCCCCCATTCGGTGCGTAGCTTAACCCAAACCCCAGCTCAGCCATCAAATTGGTACTCTTCTCCCCGGGCACTTTGGTCTGAAGCGCCCCAATTCCAATGACACCATAGGGCAGCACGCGCATGTCCCGCCGGAAGAAATACAGGGCATTCAGACTCATCCCTTTCTGCTTATAATCACCATAAGTGTCTTTCGAAAGGGTGTCCACCATAGCGTCAAGTTCGATGTCCCATGCACTGCTTACAGCTCTTCCTATGCCAAGCCTGAATCCATAGTCATTATCTGAACCGCGGTCGTCGTCAGCGAAAATATAATTGATTCCCGGGGCAACATACCACCTTTTGTCAACAGGTACTTCACCTCTGGCAGCAGTCGCGCCAATCATTACAGCAAACAACACCAGTAAACAAGTGATCTTATTTTTCATCACGTTTCTCCTTTCAATAATGCAAATTGATGGTTCGCAGATGAAAAAACCGGGGTGAGGCATTTGCTTAGGATGACGAGTAAACATTAACAAGACCATTATAGTATGTCAACCTTAATCTTGTCTGCTTGACAACTTGGCTTGACAAACCTGGCTGCGATACTTGACAACAAATGATCATAAATGTAACATTGCCAGGTACGGTAATGGCTTAGGGGCTGTAGCTCAGCTGGGAGAGCGCTTGAATGGCATTCAAGAGGTCGGCGGTTCGATCCCGCTCAGCTCCACCATAGGAAAATAGCGGGGATGAGGGGTTTTTCATGAACCCTTTTTTTATGCCATAAAACACAAATGTAGACGCTGTGTAGACGGTAAAAAGGCATGCCTACCCCCAAAAATATATATCTCGATTTCGACTGGATGGAATACACTACCTTGTTATGGGAATATCAAGCCGTCAAGGATGATTACGAGGCCGGTGATGCCGATATTGAGGATGTTTATGAAGTGCTGGAGAGGTTGAAGATGCAGGAGAGGGTGATCAACTACTCAACTACTCAACTACTGAGATGTTTTTATGACAAATAAAAAAGATATGTTAGTTAACAAAGCCGATTTCCTCAAACGTTACAATATCTCTGAAGAAGATTTTAAAAAAGCTAACATCAAATGGGAAATCCTTGATGAAATTTATTCTGACTATTCATCCAATAGTAAAAATCTCGACCCAACAGGCACATCTGTTATGGAGCGTATACGCCAAATAAAAGAAGTACATTCCTTAAAGATGCGAATTAAAGATCCAGAACATTTGATAGAAAAAATCATAAGAAAACGCGTTGAAAATCCAGACCGAGAATTTACCTCGGAGAATTATCAAAAGCAGATTACAGATCTGATAGGGATACGTGCCCTGCATCTTTTTAAAGATGAATGGAAGCCTATCCATGATTTTGTCATGAATACCTGGGATCTTCAGGATACACCGATAGCATATGTTCGCGAGGGAGATTCAAAAGCGCTTCGGAAGAATTTTGAAGATGCCGGACTTAACGTTGTTGAGCAGGAGTATGGATATCGAAGCTTACACTATATCTTGGAACTCTGGCCAACGAAAGAATCTGCCTTGGTTGAGTTGCAAGTAAGAACTTTATTTGAGGAAGGATGGAGTGAAATAGATCACCAAACACGATATCCATATTTTACGGATGACATACTATTGTCAGGATATCTTGACCTTATTAACCGACTTGCCGGAAGCGCTGATGAAATGGGCTCTTTCCTTAAGTATCTTCTTGCATATAGATCTGATATAGACGTTGCCTTAAAAGCTGCCTTGTCTGAAAAGGAAGCTGCCGCAAAGGATGTAAAGGATATGATTGCTAAACTTGAGCTAACTAAAGCTGAGAAAGCTGAACTTGAAAAGAAAGTTGAGAAATTATCTTCACAAAAGTCGTTATTTATGTTACCTACTCCTGGTTTCACTTTGGCGGACATGTACAGTCGAGTTCAAAGTGGAGCTGCTGTGACTTCCGGTGAAGTATTCCATACTTCAATAACATCACGTAATATGTGCGTTTCTTGTGGCGAGCCATATTATGCTGATACTATATCCGCCACGCTGAGTGATAAGTGCCCCAAGTGTCGTACATCTTCAGATCTGAAGTAGGGAGTGAGGATATGCCCGGGATGCTTAATCTCTTAACTGCCGTGATCATAAACGGTGAAGTTTCTATCTACCCAAACTATTATTGTCAAAAGGTATTGAGAAACATTCAGCCCATGAGGGGGCGGTGCAATAGTGACCGAATGTTTCATCACAATATAGACACCACCAAAATAGAGTATGTGCATAACGCCCTGCAGTTGGTATTGAGATAGCGGATAATTGCCGATGTAAAGAAGACCAGATAATGGTTGACAGAGGCACTACTTTGATGTAAATTTAGTGCACTCATCAGGGGGACAAGCATGAAAGTATCAGTTCATGATGTTGCTACCTATATCCTTCAAAAGCAAGGCGATATGACCACTATGAAACTTCAAAAACTTATCTACTACTGCCAAGCATGGTCTCTTGTGTGGGATGAAGAGCCTCTTTTCCCTGAAAAGATAGAAGCATGGGCAAATGGCCCAGTTGTACGAGAATTATATGATAAACACAAAGGGGCTTTTACAGTTCGTAGTTGGCACTGGGGTGATACCTCAAAGTTTTCAAGAAAGCAGAAGAACACCATAGAAAGTGTGCTCAAATATTATGGAAAAAAATCCTCCCAGTGGTTATCAGAACTCACGCACATGGAGCCCCCTTGGAAAGATGCGCGCCAAGGTTTAACCCCTGCTGATCGCGGCAATAGAGAGATCACCTTAGCAAGCATGAATGAATATTATAGCAGCTTGTGAGCAAATCTAAGGGACCCCAAAATAAATATAAGCCATACCTAAAAAAGACGCCTAAAACTGACCCACATAACCTTCCTGAAAAAATATCCGGTAAGAGACCCGTTTGGAGAGTAGGTTTTCTGGACTTTGAAGGCCCCTGGGGATGGGGAAATATTGGAGAGTTGTCATTATTTCAGGTAATTCGCGAGAAGTTGAAAAATTTTGAAACCATGACTTGGTCTGAAATAGAAGGGCACGAACACCATTTTATGCCTGTTAAAAATATCTCAAAAGAGGCTAAGCAGAGACTTCGGGAAATAAAGCAAGATGACCTCGATCAGCTCTTCTCTTTACGGCTTTCTGGTAGACAACGGCTTTGGGGGAAAAGAGAAGGGGAGATCTTATATATACTTTGGTGGGACCCTGAACATACCGTTTATCCTGTCAGTATAAAATATACCTAACTCTTACCCGCCTCCATCACCCTTAACCCCCCCGGGGGGACCTGATGCAAGCGAGTTTTTCTTGCTGTATCCAGTTATAGATCGTCTGTCGGGTTACACGGACAATCTCTGCAACCCCATCGGGCCGGAAGAAGGCTTTTGCGGGGATCTCGGTCACGTACCAATGGTAAGATAACGGGCTGCGGGAGTCAACGGGTCCCTGTCCGGGTCCGTCCGGTGAGGATTGCATGCTGCGTAAGGGTCCGCTAACTATAGCAAAAAAAAGTTCACTTTATTTTACTTGTGAATCGCTCAGGAGGCTTACAGGACGGGGTCATTTAGGCGGTTTGTCGGACAGGGTCAAGGGGTAGGCATGGCCGG
>WBZR01003942.1_pt1 | contig 12687 bp, 10 predicted proteins | sample 5204231 | NCBI WGS metagenome assembly WBZR01 (sample SAMN12412403, study PRJNA552823) | activated sludge metagenome | isolation source: activated sludge from anammox sidestream of wastewater treatment plant... | place: USA: Virginia | collected 2017-08
CCCTCCTGAAACGCGGAGGAGATAAACACAAACTTGTCTCCCAGCTTAAAAAAGTTGGGGCACTCCGCGTCCTCGGGAAATACCAGGCCCCGGTAGGCCCACTGGCCCAGGGCGTCGTCTTCGGCCTCGTAGATAGGCATGCCCACTTTGGTGGCGCCGACGACGATGAACGTCCGGCCGCCGGCCGCAAAGCCAAACGGATCGCGCCAGTTCGGATCGAACCGCGGCTCTCCCTTCTGGTGGTATGGCAGGAGCGGGTTGGCCGGATGTTTTTTCCATTGAATCAGTTCGTCATCCACGGGCACGGCCCCGCTCTGAACAAACGGTGTTTTGGCCGGCCAATCGAGCACGGCCGTGTAGAACAGCACGGGCTTTCCGCGCTTGTCGAACGCCATCCCGCCCGACCAGCAGGCCACCGGGCGGACGATGCTGCTGGAACCATTGCGAAAACTCTCGGATGCGGTGCGCCGCCGGAGCATCGTCCTGCTCATCTCGGACCTCTACCAGGACCCGCGCGTTGTCTTCGACGCGGTTGACCACCTCCGTGGCCGCGGCAACGACCTCATCTGCTTCCATGTGCTCGACCGCGACGAGATCGAGTTTCCATTCACGGAAGCCGGGAGTTTCATTGATGTAGAGACGGGCGCAAGGATGCCGCTCGTGCCAAACTACCTGCGAACGCAGTACAAGGCGCTGGTTCAGGAGCACACCGAGCAGCTCCAGCGGCTCGCGCGCGAGCGCAAGGTGGACTACGCGCGGTTCGACACGTCGCAGCCGATCGCGGGCGCACTGTACGCGTATCTGGGCGCGCGCGAGCGTTTCACGCGGGTGCGCTGACCCATGTCGCTGCTTGCTCCCTGGTTTCTTGCCGGACTCGTGGCCATTGGCGTGCCGATTGCCGTGCACCTCATCAACCGCGAGCGGAAGACGGTCGTGCCTTTTCCGTCGTTGATGTTCCTGCAGCGGGTTCCCTATCGCTCCGTGAGGCGACAGAAGCTGCGGCACCTGCTGCTCTTTGCGCTGAGGTGCCTTGCGCTAGTCCTCTTCGTTGCCGCGTTCGCGCGACCCTTCTTCAAGGGCGGCCGCTCGGTTGACGCCGCTGGGGGCGCGCACGAACGTGTAATCCTCCTCGATCGCTCGTACTCCATGGGTTACGGCGACCACTGGAAGGCAGCGAGAGACTCGGCCAGGGCGGCGATCGGCGCGCTCCGTCCCGGCGACCTCGTGACGATCGCAACTTTCGCGAACGACGCGGCCGCGCTCACCGAGCCGACCGGCATCCGCGCCGATGCGGAGCGCGCGATAGACCGCGCAACGCTCAGCGCCGAGGGCACGCGGTACGCTCCCGCGCTGAAGCTGGCGGGCGACATCCTTGCGGTGTCGAGCGCGCCCACGCGCGACGTAGTGCTCGTCAGCGACTTCCAGCGGCGTGGCTGGTCTTCGCGCGCCGAGCTTCGGATGCCGCCCAACGTCGGTATCCGGACGGTGGACGTGTCGTCGCGCGACGTTGCGGATATCGCCGTCACGTCGGTCTCGACCGACCGCGGCTCCGCTGCCGCAACGGCGCCGGTCACGGTGTCCGCGCGGCTCTCCAACACGGGCGCCGCCCCGAAGGCGGTGGATGTGTCGCTCGAACTCGGCGGGCGGGCGATCGGCTCGACGCTGGTCACCGTTCCCGCATCCGGCTCGGCGCAGGCGGTATTTCCCGCGGCCACGGTGCCGGTGAGCGTGACGCGCGGCGTAGTGCGGGTGCCCAGCGACGCCCTCGACGCGAACAACGTGTTCCGCTTCACGCTCGCGCCAGACGAGGCGGTGTCGGTCCTCGTGGTGGAGCCGGTTGCGGCGCGCGCCAACCAGTCGCTGTTCTTCCGGCGCGCCCTGGAGATCGGCGACGCGCCCAGGTTCAAGGTGGACGTGCGGCGCGTTGACTCGCTCACGCCGCGCGACTTTGCCGGACGCGCGCTCGTCGTCCTCGACGAGGTCGCTCCGCCCGGCGGCGAGACCGGCGCTGCGCTGCGCCGCGAGCTCCAGGACGGGGCGGGCGTGCTCTTCGTGCCGGGCGCGGTTGCCGCCGAGCGGGTGCCGAAGGAATGGACGCCCCTCACGCAGGTCGGTTTGGCCGAGGTGACTCAGCGCGCGGGCCCGGGCGGATTCGCCGGCGCGCGAATCGCCCGGGTGTCGTATTCGAGCCCGGTTTTCGAGGCGTTCGCCGCGCCGGGGAGCGGTGACTTCGCTTCGGTGCACGTCTTCCAGCACCGCGCGTTGCGGGTGAACGGCGACAGCGGCGTGCTCGCGTCGTTCGACGACGGCACGCCCGCGCTCGTCGAGCGCCCCGTGGGGCTCGGCCGCCTCCTCGTCTGGGGGACATCGCTCGACGACTCGTGGAGCGACCTGCCGACGCAGCCGGTCTTCCTGCCGTTCATGCGGCAGCTTGCGCGCCATGCGGGTCGGTACAGCGACCCACGGCCATGGTTCACGGCTGGCGACGTGCTCGACCTCACGCGCCACGGCGAGCTGCTCGACGGGCTCGTGGCGCGCGCGGCACCAGGGCAGCCGCTGCCGCCCATCGTGCTCGCCTCGCCGTCCGACAAACGGTTCAGGTTCAGCGATTCGGTGCGAGCCGTGCCGCTCACCGAAGCCGGCTTCTACGAGCTGCGCGGGCCGGCTACCGCTGCGGGCAGCGGCCGGCCGGTCGCGGTGAACGTGGACCCGGCCGAGTCCGACCTCGCGCACATGGATCCCGCTGAACTCGTCGCCGCGGCGCTCGCAACGACCGCGGCCGCGAACGGAACCGCCGCGGGCGACGACTCGACGCCGGCGGAGAAGGAGCGCGCGCAGCGGGTATGGTGGTATCTTCTTGCAGGGGCTTTCCTCGTGCTGGCGGCGGAGACGATTCTCTCCAACCGTCTGTCGGGGACGGTGTCAGCGTGAGCGGGAGGGTGGTTGATGACTGAAGCCCACGGTGGTGTGTTCGCTGGCGGCGATGCCCTCGATGCCGCAGTGCGCGACGTGCGCGCGCGCTGGCGCATCAAGCACGCGTTGCGCGGGGCCGCCGTTGCGGTGCTGCTCGTCGCAGCCGCGTGGATCGTCCTTGCGCTGGTAGCGCGGGCGGCGCACTACGGCCCGGCAGTAGTCATCGGCGCGCGCATTGCCGGGCTCGCCGTTGTCGCGTTCTGCGCATGGCGCTTCATTGTGCGTCCATTCCGCGCGACGCCCGAAGACGTCCGGGTTGCGCTTTACGTGGAGGAGCACGAACGCTCGCTTGGCGGGTCGTTCGTCACGGCCGTCGAACTGCACGCGCGCGGTCGGCAGGCGGCAGCGGGCGGGATTGGCGTACGGCTCGTGCGCGCCGCGGCCCAGGCCATCCGCGCCGTTGACGGAGGCCGGCAGGTGGACGCCGGCGAGCTGAAGTCGTCGGCGCTGTTCTTCGTTGCCGCGTTTGCCGCAGCGGTGCTCACCTTCGCGCTCGGGCCGTCCTCGGTTCGTGCGGGTGCCCGCATGATTCTCACGCCGTGGGCCGGATCCGATCCTGCTGGCGCCTTCGCCATCCGGGTCACGCCAGGCAACGTCACCATCGCCAAGGGCGGTGATCAGCTGGTAGCCGCAACGCTGCGCGGATTTACATCCGCGAACGTGCAACTCGTCGTGAGAAGTGAAGGATCGCCGTCGTGGACGCGGCTTCCCATGACCGCCGACTCCAGCGGTCGCTACGGCTTCCGGCTCTTCGACGTTTCGGCGCCCACAGAATACATGGTCGAGGCGGAGGGGATCCGTTCGCCCACCTATACGCTCAAGGTCGCACCGATTCCCTACGTCGCGAACATGGACCTCGAGTACCGCTACCCGGCGTACACGCAGATGCCGCCCCGTCAGGTTGACAGCACCGGCGACGTCGCCGCGCTCGCCGGCTCGATGGTACGCGTTCGTGTGACACCCACGGTACCTGCAACGGGCGGGCGCATCGTGATAGACGGCGGAGATACGCTGCAGCTTGCGCCCACCGCAGACGGCCGCCTCATCGGGATGATGCGCGTGATGAAGAGCGGCTTCTACAAAGTCGAGCTCGCAGGAGCTGATGGCCGCCCCGTGAGCGCGTCGCTCGACTATACGATTGACGCGCTCCCCGACCGGCCGCCTTCGGTGGCGATCGCGAAGCCGGGGCGCGACGTGCGCGTGCTCTCGGTTGACGAAGTCTTCGCCGACTCGAAGGCCGAGGACGACTACGGCGTCGCGAAGCTCGAACTGGCGTTCACGATCAACGGCGGAGAAGAGCGCGTGGTGCCGCTCTTCTCGGCCACGGCGCGCGCCCTCAGGGAGGTCGCAGCCGGGCACACCTTCATGCTCGAGGACATGAAGCTGCAGCCAGGTGACCAGATTTCGTATTACGCACGCGCTACCGACAACAACACAGTCACCGGACCCGGCCGGGCCGCTACCGATATGTACTTCCTCACCGTGCGCCCCTACGACATGGACTATCGCCAGGGGCAGCAGGGTGGCGGCGGCGGCGGAGGAGGAGGCGGCCAGCAACAGGAGCAGAACAGCCCGAACCGCCTCTCGGAGCAGCAGCGCCAGGTGATCTCGGCAACATTCAACCTCTCGCGCGACTCGGCGACGTTGTCGCCCAAGGAACTCGCCGAGAACGTCGCGACCGTGCGCCTCGCGCAGCAGAAGCTGAAGGAACAGGCGGCCGAGCTCGCCGAGCAGCTCGTGTCGCGTGGCATTTCAGGCGGCGACACCGCGTGGGCGAAGATCGCGAAGATCCTGCCGCGCGCAGTCGCGCAGATGGATTCCGCCGAGGCCCGGCTCGTGGCGCCCACGCAGCGCGGGGCGATTCCGAACGAGCAGCGCGCACTGACGGAACTTGGTCGCGCCGAAGCTGTCTTCCGCGAAATCCAGATCCAGCAGGGTGGTGGTGGCGGCGGCGGGGGTGGAGGCGGAGGGGCGAACGCCTCGGACCTCGCCGATATCTTCGAGCTGCAGCGCGACCAGATGCGGAACCAGTACGAGTCCGTTGATCGCGGCCAAACGGCGGAGCAGCGCCAGGCGGTTTCTTCATCGGCGGCCCTCGATGAGACTCGTGAGCGCCTCCGGCAGCTTGCCGCGCGGCAACTTCAGGAAGACGCCCGCGCGCAGCGCAAGGCCGACAGTCTCGGCCAGATGGGCGCGAGCGGCGCGTCGGGCGGCGACGCGCAGCGCAGCTTGGCCCAGGAAGCGGAGCAGGCCGCACGGCAACTCGAGCGGCTGGCGCGTGAACGCCAGTCGCAATCGCTGGCCGACGCCGCACGCCGGCTCCAGGACGCGGCGGACGCCATGCGGCGCGCCGCGGCCAACGGCAGGCAGGGCACAGCGGATTCCCGGCGGGCGCAGGACGGCCTCCAGGAAGCGCGCCGCCTCCTCGATCAGGAACGGGCCGGCGAGGCCGGCCGCGACATAGAGAGCGCCCGTCAGCAACAGCGTCGCCTGGCCGAGAACGAGCAGCGCATTCAGCAGGGTATCAACCAGCTTGCCGACCAGAACGCGAAGCGCGACTCGCTTGCGCGCGCGTTGCAGCAGCAGAAGACGCAGATGGCGGGAGACATTCGCGCGATGACGTCGCAGCTCGATCGAATGGCTACGGAGCACGCGCGCGAGCAGAAGGACGTGGCGCGCGAGCTGCGCGGGGCCGCGGACACGTTGCGCAACCAGCGCACGGCCGACCGTGTGCAGGGCTCGAGCACGGCCGTTGGCACGGCTCCGCAGCAGTGGCTTCGCGACAACGAACGCCAGATCGAGCAGGAAATCGCGGACCTCGGACGCCGGCTCGACAGGGCCGCAGGCGCCGCGCAACAAAGGCAGCAGCAGGCCGCGGGCGAGCAATCGGCCGACAGGTTGCGGGACCTCGTGCGCGGGGTGGAGTCGGTACAGGAGCGGATGCGCCAGGCGCAGGAGCGGCGGCTGAGCAGCGGTCAGCAAGGTCAGCAAGATCAGCAGGGCCAGCAGGGCCAGCAGAGCCAACAGGGCCAGCAGGGTCAACAGGGCCAGCAGGGCCAACAGGGCCAGCAGGGGCAGCAGGGTCAACAGGGCCAGCAGGGTCAGCAGGGCCAGCAGGGCCAGCAGGGTCAGCAGGGTCAGCAGGGTCAGCAGGGTCAGCAGACGGGGCAGGGTGGCGGCGGCCGCGGCGGCGACCGTCAACAGCAGCAGGCTGGCGGTATGGGCGGCGGTGGAGCCAACCAGCAGGTTGGCGGCGGCATGCCGCGCGGCCAGTACAACGACCGCGCCGAGACGGACCAGGTGCGCCGCGAGTTGCAGCAGCGGATAGCTGACGCCGAGGCACTGGCACGCGAGCTTCGGCAGCAGGGACGCGATGTGGCGCCATTGCAACAGGCGATCGAGAACATGCGTGCCACCACGTCGGTGTTCACCTCGATGGAGGACAAACGGGCGGAGGAGATGCTTCGCTCGCAGGTGGTCGAGGGACTCAAGGCGTACGAGTTTGCGATCCGCCGCGCCAGCGGAGACGACGCCGGAACCCGCGTGCTGCTTGAACGATCCGGCGACGTACCACCGGCCTTCAAGGCGATGGTCGAGGAGTACTATCGCTCGCTGTCGCGACCGGCCGACAAGAAGCCGTCAACGCCGCCCAGGCCGTAACGCGGGCGGCACCCGCTAGATTTCCGGGTGGAGGTGTTACGCCAGGTGTCAAAGGTCAAGAACGAGAACCCGGCGCTCAGGGAGAAGCTCACGGCGCGGCAGTATGAAGTAACGCAGTGCAGCGCCACTGAGCCGCCGTTTCACAACGAGTTCTGGAACCACAAGGCGGCCGGCATCTACGTTGATGTCGTGTCGGGCGAGCCGCTCTTTTCGAGTACGGACAAGTTCGAATCTGGTACGGGCTGGCCCAGCTTCACGAGACCGATCGGGCCGCGCAGCGTGACGGAGCACGCCGACGCAACCGCGGGCATGCGGCGTGTTGAAGTGCGCTCGCGTGAAGGCGACTCGCACCTCGGCCACGTGTTTCCGGACGGCCCGGGGCCAGCGGGGTTGCGCTACTGCATCAACTCCGCTTCGCTCCGGTTCGTTCCAAAGGAGCGGCTCCAGGCCGATGGATACGGCCAATTCCTTTCGCTGTTTGCGGAGGAGGCGGCAAGGTGACGAACGGCGCAACGGCCGCCACGCCGACGGGGCTTGCCACCGCCACTCTCGCGGGCGGCTGCTTCTGGTGCCTCGAAGCGGTATTCCGGCAGCTCAGGGGCGTCCGCGAAGTGAAGAGTGGCTACTCGGGCGGGCACAGACCGAACCCAACGTACGCACAGGTATGTACCCGCACTACGGGGCACGCCGAGACCGTACGTATCACGTACGATCCCTCCGTGATTTCGTACGGCGATCTGCTGGATGTCTACTTCACGATTCACGACCCCACGACGGTTGATCGCCAGGGCGACGACATCGGGCCGCAGTACCGTTCGGTGGTCTTCTTCGAGACACCGGAGGAGGAGCGCGACGCGCGCGCGAAGATTGCGGCGCTCGAAGCTGCGCATGTATGGGACGCCCCGATCGTCACGAGCGTCGAGAAGCTCGCGAGGTTCTGGCCGGCAGAGGAGCACCACGACAACTACTTCGCGCTCAACCCGCAGAACCCGTACTGCGGGCTTGTCATCGCGCCGAAGGTGGCCAAGGCGCGGAAGAAGTTCCTCGAGAAGCTAGCGCCATAAGCGGGCCGTGCCGCCGCGCGTCTCGCCGGGCCCAGCTTGGCGCGGCGAACAGGTCTCTCCCTACCGGGCTGCTTCGCTCAGCGAAAGCGTGAGTGCCGTGAGGACGAACAGCGCGCCGGCCTGGTGCGCAACGCCCATCGTCACTGGCACCGAGAGCAGGAGCGTCGTGATGCCAAGGCTGACCTGGATGACGATCGCGGCAAGCACGAGGTTGAGCCGCGACTTCAGCGCCTTGCCCGCGCCCATGCGCGCACGAAAGTATCCCGCGATCGTCGCAAAGAGCACGACGATCGCAAGCACGCGATGGTTGAACTGCGCGGTCGCCGGATTCTCGAAGAAGTCGCGCCACCAGGGGTGCATCATCCCGTACTCTATTGGGACGAGTCCGACGCCCATCATCGGAAACTCATTGTAGATGTGCCCGGCGCGCAGGCCGGCCACGAACGCGCCGCTCACCACGGTAATAAACGCGAGCGCGAGCAGCGTGCCGAGGAGATGCCGCTGGCGTCTCGTGCCACGGATTGCGTTGCCCCGATCGGTGGCGCGCGTGCCGTCCTGGGCAGTCGCGCCGGAATCCGCTCCGCCTCCATCGTCACGGCCGGCCCGGAGCAGCCTGTCGGCGGTCCAAACGGCGAGCAAGTAGATAACCAGCGCGAGCGACAGGTGCGCCGCCAGCCGGTACTGGCTCACGTTCACCCTTGCGGTGAGCCCGCTTGCCACCATGTACCAGCCCATCGCACCCTGCAGACCCATCAGCACGCCAAGCGCTGCGAGACGCGGGACGATAGCGCGCGGAATGCGCCTCCTCAACCAGAGCCAGGCAAGCGGCAGCACGAACACGAGACCGACGAACCGCGCCCATAGCCGGTGCAGGAACTCCCACCAGAAGATCGCCTTGAACTGGGCAAGGGACATTCCCGCGTTGAGCTGCTTGTACTGTGGGATCTCCTTGTACTTGCCGAACTCGGCCTGCCATGCGGCGTCGGTGAGGGGCGGCACGACGCCGCTGACGGGCTTCCACTCAGTGATCGAGAGGCCGCTCTCGGTGAGCCGCGTGCCCCCACCAACCAGTATCAGCACGAAGAGCGACGCGGCCCAGACTGCGAGCCAGCGACCGATCGTGCGGCGATCGAGGGTCGTGTTCATTGCACTGCGAAGAATAAGGGCCTGCGCCGCCCGCGGTGCAGGGCTCCCGCAGCTATTGCGGGCCGCTGCGCACGGTGAGCCGCCGTCCGGCGTCGCCGTAGGTCACGAGCATGACGCGCCGCGGCTGGAGCGTGATCGTGGTATCAACCACGAGCGCCGCGGGAATCGCTTCGGCCCGGCGACGCTCACGCTCTTCGTCCTCGCGCGCCGCGCGGTTCTGCCAGGCGTCGGCGCCGGTCGTGTCGGCGCGCAGGGATTCATCGGCTGCCTGCGACGAGTCGAGCCGCACGAACCTCACCTGGAGGCGCGCCGGGCCCGACGGAACGGTGAGCTCGCGCGAAACGTATAGTTCGCGGTCGTGCCTCAGTCCGCCGCCGCGCACCGTGTCAACTACGAGCAGTACTGAGTCGCGCAGCACACGCAACTCGTAGCGCGCCGTGGTCCCCTCGCACTCCACCCGGCGTCGCATGTGCGCGGGCCGCTGTGCGTATTCTTCGTCCGTGAGCCGACGGCAGGTTTCCACCCGCTCGGGGCGGGCGCTCCATGACACCCGTACTATCGAGTCCGCCGACGGGAACGCCGGCAGCCGCATCTGCGATGCGCCCAGCACGAGCGCGACCGTGCCCACCGCTACCAGGAAGCCAACGCTACGCCGGATCATTCGGCCACCCCCGCTGCGTTGACGCAAGTTGCGTCAACCTCGAGCGATTCCTCGGCGCGCGCCGCATCCAACGCAGCGGTCTCGGCTGCGAACGCGGCGATCACTTCTCGCGCCCCCACGATGTCGCGCGAATCAACGTGTGCCAGCCGCACGCGACGGCGGTCAACGCGCGCCTGTAGCTCGGCTTCACGATCGTTGTAGATGCGCTCGTTCACCCACTTCGGGCCCTCGCGGTTCCAGCAATCCCGCGGCGGGCAGGCAGCCACCAGCACGCCGCGCATGCCTGCGCGAACGATCAGCTCGATTACCGAGGTGTGCAGGCTGCCCGCGCAATCAACCGGGTAGAACACCGCATCTTCGCTGGCCGCCGCGACGGTCAGCGCAAGCGCCGAGCGATCGCAGCCAACCACCACCACCCCGCCGCGATGCAGCTCAGGGCTGCGCAGGAACTCCTTCACGCGCGTGAGCTGGTCGCGCCCCGTGCGCCCCGCCGGGCCGATTGCCATCGGCGCGCACGAACCGGCGCAGATGCCGCAGCTCACACAAAGCGCCGGGTTCACGCGCGCAACCTCAGCCGACTTGCTCCCCCGCTCACCCGGCCGCGGGATCATCTGGATCGCCCCGTACGGGCAATCGAGGGTGCACTGCACGCAGCCGCCGCACAGGGCTTCGTCAACCTTCGACGCCGCCGGCCGGTTCGCGATACGCCGCGTGAACGCGGGAACGAGCGCCAGGATCGCGAATATGGCAACAGCGGACGCGAACGCCACTCCGCCCGGGAGCCGCCGCGAGAAGGGCATCCAGAACGAGTAGAACATGTCGGCGCTCACCGACTCCGGAAGCGTAAACGCCGACGCCTCCGGCCCCATCCTGAGCGGCCACGCGACTGCCGCCACCGTGAGGAGGCCGATTACGCCCCACATCAATCGCCGCGGCGGCAACAGCGTGGCGCGCGACACACGCGACACGTGCAGCCAGAGCCCGACCGCCAGCCCGAGCGGCAGCGCGACGTGGGCAAACATGTTCACGAAGAAGAACGCGGTCGCTACAGGACGCTCGCCCGAAAACGCCCGCACCACGGGCTCCGAGAAGATCGGCAGCGAATCCATCATCCGCGCTCCCTCGCGCGCGAGCACGATGCCGAACTCGTCCCACACCATCACGTAGCCGGTCCACCCGCAGACGAAGAGCAGCGCGAACAGGCCGACTCCGCTCACCCACGCAAGCGCGCGCGGCCCCCAGCTCCTCCCCTGGGCAAGCATCCTGAAGAGGTGCACGACGACCGCGAGCAGTGCCGCGTCGGAGGCATACCTGTGGAGCCCGCGAACCCAATTGCCGGTTATCGGGGATGCAGTCAAGCGCGCAACCGACTCATACGGCGTGCCGAGCCGGTAGAACAGAAGCAGCCAGAGGCCCGTGACGATCAGCACGCCGAGCAGGGCAACCGCGATCGTGCCACTCTGGTAGAGTGGGTTCAATCGCCAACCGTAGAGCCGGTTGAAAAGGCGGTCCGCGGCGGCAAGACCACGCCATGCGAACCGTTCGAGTGAGCGTTGGGGAGCAGCCAATTCGGGATTCAGGTTGTGACGCGGGGAAGATCAACACCGGCAACCACATCGCACGTTCAGGGAACTCCCCATGCCGTGTCAGGGAAAACCTTATCCCGACATGCCATGTCGGGGCGGCACAATACCCCCGCTCCACACCGATCGTGCCCGCATTCCAATCGTTTTGAGGTCACCGATGACCACTCCGAAGCCGCCCGAGCCCGAGACGGAAGAGATTCCATTGGGGCAACGTTTCTTCGATAACATCTTTCTCCTCCTCGTGCTGGGCCTGGTGGTTGTCTTCGTGCTGTTCACGGGCTGGGGCGCCTACGAGATCACCCACCTGCCACCTGCAACGCTTCCGTGAGGGCTTGATGCATACCGAGACACATACGGGGCTCGAGTCCCCCAAGGGCGTGTGGTGGAAGCCGGCGCATCCGGCGGAGAAGATGTGGGTTACGATCGCGTTCGTCTGGTGCATGATCCTCTTCGCGATGATGCCGCTCTGGCACTGGAAGGGCGGGCAGAACCCCTCGGGAATCCGGCGGAGCACCGACCCCGCGTCCTACATGAAGCGCGTGATGGAGCAGGCCCAGCAGTACGGGGTGGGCACCGACAAGGGGATTCCGGTGGTGGCGCCGCCGCCGGGCGCCGATGTGTACCTGGCCGCGATGACATTCCAGTGGACCCCGGTCCTCAAGCTGCAGAAGGGCAAGCAGTACACGCTGCACCTCTCGTCGCTCGACGTGGTGCACGGATTCGGCCTCTACCCCATCAACGTCAATTTCATGGTCGTCCCGGGATTCGACTACGGCCTGCGCGTAACGCCGAACGAGGCCGGCGACTTCAGAATCATCTGCAACGAGTTCTGCGGCATCGGCCACCACACGATGGTTGGCCGCGTGATCGTCGAGGACGGGCCGACGACGTCGGCCGCCATTGACGCCCCCGGCGCGAACGCGGCGGCCGCGATGAACCCCGCACTTGCCGCGCTCGCGGCTGGGAGCGCCAAGTGACCGCACCGGCAGCAACCTTCCGCACCTGCGACGTCACCGGGCTCAAGGTCGAGCGCAAGGCCGAGGTACTGACGCGCATCAACGCCGTGGTGTCCATCGTCGCGCTCCTCATCGGCGCGATCGCGGCGATCCTTCTCGTGCTCACCCGCTGGCAGGCGGTTCACCTCCTGCCAGCCGAGTGGTACTACCGCATCCTGGGCGTGCACGGGATGAGCATGCTCATCTTCTTCATCATCTTCTTCGAGATGGCCGTGCTGCACTTTACGAGCACGGCACTGATAAACGCCCGCTGCGCCGCGCCGAAGACAAGCTGGTTTGCCTTCGGCATGATGCTCGTGGGCGCGCTGATGGTGGAGTACCTGATGTGGGCTGGGAAGGCGGACGTACTCTTCACGTCGTACGTTCCGCTCCGCGCCGACTCGAACTTCTACCTCGGCGTCATCCTGTTCGCGGTGGGCGCCCTTGTGGTGGTGGGCGTCTTCTTCGCCAACCTCGTCGTCGCAAAGCGAGAGCGAACCTACGAGGGCTCGCTTCCGTTGGTGGTGTACGGCGCGGTCACGGCGGCAATCATCGCGGTCATCACGCTGCTCCACGGCGCGATCATCTACGTGCCCACCTGG
>WBZR01003945.1_pt1 | contig 12675 bp, 8 predicted proteins | sample 5204231 | NCBI WGS metagenome assembly WBZR01 (sample SAMN12412403, study PRJNA552823) | activated sludge metagenome | isolation source: activated sludge from anammox sidestream of wastewater treatment plant... | place: USA: Virginia | collected 2017-08
GATGCTATACTTATTACAGCAAACGGCGTGCCTTATTTAGCCGATATGCAAATGTAGTAATTATATGCAGTTAACGCAGTCAACATCCATGCGACAGGACATGCGGCAGCTTTTGACGCCGCGCATGATCCAATCCATGGAAATTCTGCAACTGCCGCTGGCCATGCTCGAGCAGCGTATCGAGGAGGAAATGCGGCAAAACCCCGTCCTGGAGCTGAACGAACACCCCAACGATGGCAAGCCAAACAGCGGGTCTTCCGATAATCTGGACTACGACACCCCAAAAGCCGACGGCGACCGCGCGCTGGTGATGGAGGAAAACAGCGCTGCGGATTTTGACCGCCTGAACAAAATCAGCGAATACTTGGACAACGAAGAATGGAGTTCCACGCCACCAGGGCCGGGTAATCGTATCTCCAGCTATGACGGCGAGCGCGACAAAAAACTCGACGCGATGGCCAACACCCCCGCCCGCAGCCAGACGTTGCAGGAACACCTGCTCAGCCAGTGGGCATTCACACAAGCCCCTTCAACTGTTTTGTCCGCCGGAACCATCCTCATCAACTACATTGAGGACGATGGTTATCTCCGTACTGACTTGCCGACAATTCTGGCTGAATCGCACACCGCATTAACCACCGATGATCTGCAAAACGCCCTGAAACTGATCCAGAGTCTCGATCCAACGGGTGTCGGAGCGCGCTCCCTCGAAGAATGTCTGCGTTTACAACTCGATGAAATCGAGCAGCACGGCGATCCAGCCGATCTGAACGTGCATGATTTCGAGCTGGAACGCAAACTCATCACCCAGTATATCGATGATCTGAAAATGAACCGCTATCCGCGGATCAGCCGCCGGCTCGGGCGGTCGATTGAAGATATCCAGGCTGCCGTCAAACGATTGGGCCGGCTTGATCCATTCCCAGGTCGCCGCATTGGCAGCATCGATGCCGCCCCCATCACCCCCGACGCCACCGTCTATTTCGATCCTGAAACCAACCGCTATGAAATCGAGATGGCGCGCGATCCCTCGGCTGATATCAGCATCAGCGCGCTGTACCGGCGGATGATAAAAAACAAAACCGGCGACCGTAAGACGCGCGATTTTCTGACCAGCAACATGCGCAACGCCCGTTGGTTGATCGATGCCATCGAGCAACGGGCCAGCACCATAAAACGGGTCATCCGCGCCGTCGTCGATGCCCAGCAGGAGTTCTTTGAAAAAGGGCCTGAATATCTCAAACCCCTGCCCATGATTCAGGTCGCCGATCAACTGGGTATCCACGTCGCCACCGTCTCGCGGGCGGTCAGCGAAAAATACATCCAGACGCCGCTGGGCATTTTCCCCCTGCGCCGGTTTTTCTCCGGTGGAACGACCAGTGCCGAAGGTCAGGATATGAGCTGGGACGCCGTCAAGCAAAAACTTAAGGCCATTGTCGATAGCGAAAACAGGCAAAATCCGCTAAGCGACGATGAAATCGTCGAGGCATTGCTGCAGCAAGGTATTGAGTTGGCGCGACGAACCGTCGCCAAATATCGCGGCATTCTCAACATCCCCACCGCCCGCCAGCGCCGCCAATACTGATCCATCGCTGCGCCGATCCACCCTTTTGCTCGCGTATCAATTCTCCCGCCCTTTATTTGGCAGTTGCACCCTTCCTGGGCGCGATGCCCCCTTCCATTCAACTGATCTGTTGCTTATTCCGCTGCAGATACCGCTGCTGCCGGCTCGGCGGAATTGGGACGGAGGCATTCACTTGTTTCCACCGCCGTGCTGCACGCAGGCACATACTGACCGTTGATCGTAAAGAAAAAGGTTGTCCCCTCCCCCGGCTGACTGACAACCCGAATGGCGCCGTTGTAGGTTTCAACGATACTTTTCACACTGGCCAGCCCCACGCCTTTACCGGCCACATTGTTGACCGCCTGGCTGCGCCCGCGGCGGAAGACGTAGAAGATTTTTTCCTGATCCTCCGGTTCAATGCCCATGCCGTTGTCGCGCACATAGAACTCGGCTTCGTCCATCCAGACGGTACAGCCAATGCGAATCGACTTCTGCGGTTTTTCATCCATGTACTTGATGGCATTGTCGATCAGATTCTGCAGCACCTGACCGATGCGCGCTGATTCACAGTGCAGAACCGGCAGCGGTGTCTCGACAATCAGTTCGATATTGCGGGTCTTGAGATCATTATCAAATATCTCCGCCAGATGCTGCACCAGCGCGTGCATATCCACCGGCTTGAGCACGCCGCGCCGTGTCTTGATGCGCGACAGCTCCAACAGCTCGCTGATCAGATCAGTCTCGGCCTGCACATTTTTTTGAATGCGATCCAACCGATGCAGAATATCCTCATCAAAACGGTCGCGGTATTTCATGACCAGCATACTGGCCATGCCGGAAATGTTGCGTAGCGGCGCATTCAAATCGTGTGACACCGCCCGCAGGAAATCCTCCTTTTCCGCAATCTCGCTGCTCAGGCGCTTATTGGCTGATTCCATCTGGCTGGTACGCTGCAGCACTTTTGCCTCCAGATCACGATTGGCCGCCGCCAGTTGGTCATTGGCACTGGCCAGCATCTGCTGATGTTGGCGCACCTTGATCACCATTTCATTAAATGCCCGCGACAGGGTTCCGATCACGTCCGGCCGATGCACTTCAACCTGTGACTGGGCATCCAGATCACCGCCGGCAATGCGCTTGCTCGTAATCACCAGTTGGCGGATCGGCGACAAAATCCGATGAACCAGCACATACACCACCGGAATCGTCAGCACAAACAATACCCCGCCCAACACCAGCACCAACAGGTTCACGCGGTTGAACGACCGCGTTGTCGCGTCAATCGACAGGCTCAGCGACACATAGCCCAGCACCCGCGCATCCGGCCCCTGATCCACAAAATGATCCTCACTCTCCTGGGCCGGCAGCAGACGCAGAACAGGTACGCTCACCTCCACAAAATGTCCCAGCGCCGGAAAATACCCCAGGCGTGTCTGCATCAGATTCTGCATATCCCCCAGCACACGCGGATATAAATTGTCTTTGCGCGACAAATCAGGATCACGCGATTCCAGTACCACCAACTGGCCGCTGGCGTCATAAAAACAGATGCTGACAATGTCACGATCCTTCAACAGATCGCGACCGATGCGGTGCAGTGATTTGAAATCCAACTGGGTCAGCGCTGATTCACTGGCCTTGGCCACCACCTGCGACAGGCGGAGGGCATGCTCCCCCATCGATGTGATCAATGTCCTTTGCGTCTCACCCAGAAACAGATAATAACTTCCCGCCAGCGCCAGCGCCAGCAAGACAATGAACCCCAGAAACAGCTTGCCTTGAATACCGATTCGCGCACTACAGCGCCGCCACCAGGGTACGTCTCGTTCCCACTGGTGAATAATGGCACCATAATCTGGTGTGTCAGTCGTCGGCTGCATCGGTCAACAGTCACCACGGGGCACCACGCCCACGTCGTTGATCATCGACCCAACCGGTTCACCGGTTAACCACAATCCAGCCCATCAATAAAAAAAGCAGTGATTATCGGCCGGTTAACGGATAATTTATTTACCCCCAGCCCGACGCAATGCCTCAGCGGCTTCGTCGAGCAGCGTCAAACGACCACCATATGTTTTTTGCAGGTTCTCCGCGGTAAACACCGACTTGACCGGCCCATGCGCCACCACGCGCATGTTCAAAAGAATCACATGATCAAAGTATTCGGGAACCGTCTGCAGATCATGATGCACCACAACCACCGTCTGCCCCTGATTGCGCAAATCCTGCAACGTCCGGATAATCATTTTCTCCGTCGCGGCATCAACGCCGGCAAAGGGTTCATCCATGAAATAAATCCGCGCCTGCTGAACCAGTGCACGCGCCAGAAATACGCGCTGCTGCTGACCACCGGAAAGTTGCGAGATCTGCCGATGGGCGTAGTCCGCCATACCCACCCGATGCAGCGATTCCATCGCCAGATCGCGCCATTTGCGCGTCACCGGACGCAGCCAGCCGATCTTGCGGTACGACCCCATCGTCACCACATCCAGGGCACTGACCGGAAAATCCCAGTCCACGCTTTCACGCTGCGGCACATACCCCACCAGCGCCCGTTGGCGGCGATACGGTTTGCCATAAACCAACACCCGCCCCGACACCATCGGCACCAGATCGAGCACCGCCTTGATCAGTGTGCTCTTGCCGGCGCCGTTGGGGCCGACAATGGCAATCAAACGTCCCTCGGGCAGATCAAGATCCACATCCCACAAAACCGGCTTGCGGTGGTACGCCACCGTCATGTCATGAATCGACAACGGCGCGTCGAATGAATGTTCATCGCCGGTCGCCGGAGTCGTCTCCACCGGTGCTGCATGCGCCGGCGCAACCGGTTTGTCAGAATCCGAATCAGCAACAGTTGATGAGGTTGGTGAAGGGCTTTGCATCATTGGTTCTCTTGCGCGCCGTGCGCTGCTATCTGTTTGATGATAACTGCCATATATTGCCGCTGATTCTTAAGGTTAGTTGGCCAGTTTTCCGTTCATTCCCTTTTCTGGCGCATCGCCACCCAAAGCACGGGTGATGATCGTGACATTATGATCGATCATCCCGATATAGGTTCCTTCATAAGTGCCCGCCTGTCCCATGGCATCGGAAAAGAGCGACCCACCAATGATCACTTTCTTACCCCGCGCCGCTGCCCCATCCACCAGCGAACGCACATACTTCTCAGCAACGCTGGTCTCGACAAACACCGCCTTCACATCGCGCTGAATAATCAAATCCACCAGCCGCTGAATGTCCTGCAAACCGGCTTCAGATTCCGTGCTGATTCCCTGGATCCCATGCACTTCAATCCCATAGGCCCGGCCAAAATAACTGAACGCATCATGTGCCGTCACCAGCACCGGTTTCTGACCCGGTGCCGGTGTCGGAATCGAAGCCAGCGACTGACGGGCATATTCATCCAACTGTTTGAGCTTCTCCAGATACGCAGCCGTATTGGCATGATAAAAATCCTTGTTGGCGGGGTCGTACTCCACCAACGCCGCCTCCACCGCCTGCGTTGCTTTCATCCATCCCTGTACATCCATCCAGACATGCGGATCAGGATGATTGGTCCCCGCAAAATGATGGATCAGATAATCCGTGCCAATCAGCTCAGTCACGGCGTGAATGCGCTGACCATCCTCACCCAGACGACGCAGCATCTCCACCATCTTCCCTTCCAGAAACAAACCACTGTAAAAAACAATATCCGCCTGCTGCATCGCTTTGACATCGGCGGTGCTGGCGTTGTAGGTATGCGGATCAACCCCCACGCCCATAATGTCATGCACGTCCGCTTTGTCTCCGGCGACGGCTTTGACAATATCCCCCACCATTCCCACCGTCGCCACCGCTCGGTACGGATATGACTGCGGTGGACCTGATTTGGTCGCTTCTTCGCCAGCACAACCGGATAGAATCAGAAAAAAACTCAAAAACCCTGTCAAAATCCACTTGCTCATGCAGTCAATGATATGACTTTGATGATTCAAAGTCGAGAACACCTCAATTGTTGTTCAATATCATCGAACCGAAATGCAGATATAATCCTGCATGAACGTCTACTTTCATTGTTCAGCAGCCGTCCGCGCGGTCACAATTGGAAATTAGGCAGTCGGGGCGAATCCAAACCATCAGCATCATGAATGAAATGCCAACCAAAGCTGAAACCCGGCGCTATCTGCGTCAGACGCTGGCCGCCATTTCGCCGGAAACCCGTCAGTCGCGCAGTACCGCAGCCTGCAGTCTGGTCGCTGGCACACCCGAATTTGCCGCCGCCCGTATTGTCATGCTCTATCTGTCCATGCCGCAGGAGCTGGATACGGCTTGGCTGGCGCTGCGCTGTTGGCAGATGGATAAAACTGTCGTCGTTCCCAAAGTAAGCTGGGATCAAAAACGAATGCTACCGATTGAAATCACCAGCCTGACCAGCGGGCTGGCCACCAGCAGTTATGGCGCTCGCGAACCCATCGCCGATAAACCCATCCCCGCCGACATGATCGATCTGGTGATCGTCCCGGGTCTGGGGTTCAGCCGTCAGGGTCATCGCATCGGTCGGGGCATGGGATTTTACGATCGTTTTCTGGGACAGGATAATTTTTTGGGTATCGCCTGTGGCCTGGGTTTTGAGGAACAGGTTCTGGAACAACTCCCTCTGCAACCCCACGACATACCCATGACACTGCTGGTCACGGACAAAACCATCCGCCGCTTTGCTGCCCCGACAGTCCATCCGTAATCACGCGCTGGCTGTCTTAGCGCAACCGTGTGTCACTGTTGCTGATGCCGCGCAGCGCCAATTTCAGCGCATCGACATTGCTCGCCAGCCGCTGGGCTTCACTCACATCAATAACCTGTCGCTGGAACAGCTCGGTCAAATGCTGGTCAAAGCTCTGGCTGCCCGATTCCTTGTGTCCCACCAACCCCTTGATTTTTTCATACTCCCCCTCAAGCACATACCGGCGCATCAGCGGTGTGCTCATCATGATTTCCACCACCGGCACGCGCCCTTTACCATCGCGCCGCTTGGCCAGGCGCTGACAGATCACCGCATTAAGGTTCAGCGCCAACTGCGTCTGCTGCAAATCCTTCTGTTCGGGGTCAAACAACGACACCATACGTTGAATCGTCAACGGGGCATTGGTCGCGTGTACCGTCGTGAAAACCAAATGTCCGGTATCAGCCGCCCGCAGCGCCGTCGATAGTGAAAATGAATCGCGAATTTCACCGATCAGAATCGTATCAGGATCCTGGCGCATCATGGAACGCAGACCATATTCATAACTTTCCACATCGGTTCCCACCTCGACCTGCGACACCAGCGCCTTGGCGTTTTCGTGTTGAAACTCAATGGGGTCTTCAATGGTGATGATGCGCTCGGAGCGCGAGCGGTTGATCTTGCCGATAATGGCAGCCAGCGTCGTGCTTTTACCTGAACCCGTCGTTCCAGAAACCACCACAATCCCGCGGTTGAAATCCGCCAGATTTTCAACCTGGGGCGGGAGATTCAATTCTTCAAAATTAGGAATCTTGGTCACGATCCGCCGCATGACAATCGCGTATTTTTCGCGGCTGTGGAAAATATTGGTACGAAACCGCGCCACGCCCGGCAGCGAATACGCAACGTCCACCGCCCCTTTGTGATCCAGAATATTGTGCCGATCCCCCGGATCCGCCAGCGCCGTAAAAATCGTCCGCACATACGCCTTCATCATCTCGTTGTCCGGTGCTGGACAATCCAGAAAACGGGCCCGCCCATCCACGCGGATCATCGGGACTGAATCCGCCTGCAGATGCAGATCGGATCCGCCCACTTTCACCAGGGTCTTGAGATAGTCCTGCAAGCCCAACTGGCGCTGCTCAATATGGATATGGGGTTGTTGACTGGTTCGATCAACACCCGCATCCGCATTTTCAATCACTTTTCCCAACTTGGATTCATCGATCGTCATGCCCAGCAATCCTTCCGGCGTGAAATAACGGGCTTATTATCCCCCAGTATTGTTATTACGCAAATAGTGACGTTAAGTTCATTGCTCTGTTTTGCTTTTCAGCCGGTTGACCCCGACGATCTTGGCTGATCCGTTTGGCCACACCCAACTGCTGCGATATGCTTGAACGGTGTAATGGATGCGCAATCGGTCAACAAACCACCCTGCCTGCGCGACGATGCCGTCGATATCGTCAAACATCTGCGCGCTGCTGGGCATACCGCCTATTTCGCCGGTGGATGCGTGCGCGACGAACTGCTGGGACACCACCCCAAAGACTATGATATCGCCACCGACGCCACCCCCCGGCAGGTGCGTAACCTATTCCCCCACACCGAGGCTGTCGGAGCCGCCTTTGGTGTCATTCTGGTACGCCACCGGCGCAGCGTGGTTGAAGTGGCCACATTTCGCTCGGACGGAACCTACACCGATGGTCGCCGCCCGCAGCAGATCCAGTTCACAACCGCCCGCGACGACGCCCAGCGGCGCGATTTCACCATCAATGGCCTTTTCCTCGACCCCTTGACCAATGACGTGATTGATTATGTTGATGGGCAGGCCGATCTGAAAAACCACCAGCTTCGGGCAATCGGTCAGGCTGATTTGCGTTTTCGTGAAGATCATCTGCGCTTGCTGCGAGCGGTGCGTTTTGCTGCCCGCTACGACCTGCGAATTGTTCCCGATACAGCCGATGCCATCCGACGCCATGCCAGCCAACTGGTGCGCATCAGCCCTGAACGCATTGCCGACGAGCTGCGCCATATTTTCATCAGTCCCAGTCGATCACTCGCATGGCGTTTACTCTGGGATTTTTCGTTGATTGGCGTGATCTTCCGCTTTTTAGCGCAACTTCCACCGGCGCCGTTGAATCCATCGCGCTCGATCGTTCTGCATCTGGATCGGCAAGCCAGCCTGCCGTTTGGATCGATTCTGGCCATCGTTGCGCTGGACTACCAGTATCAGGCGCACGCCCCCGATTTTGATCTCCGCGATTTGCTGACCAATGCCGCCATCCAGACGGCCGCCAGCGCCAGCCGCAAGGCATTGAAAATCAGCAATGATGAATCCGCCCAGTTGTCGCAAACACTGCGGAATCTTCAACCGCTGCTGGCTGATCCCAATCCCAGCATCGCCACCCTCAAGCGTTTTCTGGCTCAGCCCACCGCCAGCCCGACCCGCGCGCTATTGGGGGCGCTCTGCGCCCTCGGTCTTTTCACATCACGCATCGCTCAGCTCAACCAGCAATTTGCGCAACTGGCTCAGACAGAAATTGCCCCTCCGCCCCTTATTACCGGCGATGATCTGGTGGCGGCTGGTTATCACCCTGGCCCCGCATTCAAGCGCGTGCTGGATCAACTTTACGACGCTCAGCTCGAAGGGCAGATCACCAGCCAAGCGCAGGCACTGGCGCAGGCGGCGGCTTATTTTTCCCAGGCTGCCCCATCGCCGCGCCGGCGCGCGTGAGTAGCGACGATCCTGGTCAGTGCTTGTGGTATTCCTGCAGCGGCTGCACATCCCAATCCGCACTCTGCAGCGCCTGAATCGCCCGCGCCGCTGCCATCGCCCCAGCCATTGTCGTCACAATCGGCACACGGTTCAGCACTGACATCGCCCGGATTTTCCCTTCATCCGTCTGCGGCCCTTTCTTTGTCGGTGTGTTGATGATGAGCTGAACCTGCCCGTTTTTAATAAAGTCGTTGATATTGGGCCGACCTTCACTGAGTTTGGCAATACGCTTGACGACAATCCCCTCCTTCTCCAGCCGCTTGCAGGTTCCACCCGTGGCAATCAGCTCAAACCCGCTGCTGACCAGCATCCGCGCCACCTGCACCACCGCATCCTTATCCTGATCGCGCACACTGATGAACACATTGCCCTTGGTGGGCAGATTCTGCCCCGCGCCAAACTGGGCCTTGGCAAAGGCCACCGGAAACGTCTTGTCGATTCCCATGACTTCGCCGGTGCTGCGCATCTCAGGGCCTAGAATGACATCCACACCGGGGAATTTACTGAATGGGAAAACAACTTCCTTCACGCTGGTATGGGCTGGATCAGCCAATTCCTTGACGCCCAGCTCCGTCAGACTCTTGCCGCTCATCACCTTGGCGGCGATTTTCGCCCAGGGCTTGCCTGTGGCTTTGCTCACAAACGGCACGGTGCGCGAAGCGCGCGGATTCACTTCAATCAGATAAATCTCCCCGTCCTTGATCGCATACTGCACATTCATCAAACCGCGCACGCGCAGCGCCATCGCCAGATCGCGCGTCTGTTTCTTCAATTTCTCCACGATTGCATGACTCAACGAATATGGCGGCAGGGCACAGGCGCTGTCGCCCGAGTGAATGCCCGCCTCTTCAATATGTTCCATCACCCCGATGATGATCGCCTGACCGCTGTTGCTGGTGTCATCCGCCTGCCGATGCCCCAGCGCCGAACCGCTGGGAAAATCAGCCACGCAGTCAACATCCACCTCCGTGGCAGCATCCAGAAATTTATCAATCAAAATCGGCGATTCTGTCTGGGTTGCCCCCGTACCGGCCGCTTCCAATGCCTCAGCCATGTAAAAATTGAGCTGGTTTTCATCGCTGACGATCTCCATTGCCCGCCCACCCAGCACAAAACTGGGCCGCACCAGCACCGGATAACCAATCTCCCTGGCCACCCGCCGTGCATCCTCCACATTGCGGGCAATGCCGTTGGCGGGTTGTTTCAACCCCAGCTTCTGCACCAGCTCGCGGAACTGCCCGCGGTCGCCGGCGGCGTCAATCGAATCAACCGTCGTTCCCAGAATCGGCACCCCCTGCTCAGCCAAGGTGCGCGCCAGATTCAACGGCGTCTGTCCGCCAAACTGCACGATCACACCCTTGACCAGATTTTTGCTGCTGCCAACGCCCTGACCATCGCTTCCGATAAACGGTCCGCCATTGAGACGCTGACAGATGTTCAGCACATCTTCCTGCGTCAGGGGTTCAAAAAACAGCAGATCGCTGGTGTCATAGTCCGTCGAAACCGTCTCGGGATTGGAGTTGATCATCACCGATTCATAACCCAGCTCCCGACAGGCAAAGGCAGCCTGCACACAGCAATAATCAAACTCGATCCCCTGACCGATGCGGTTTGGCCCACCACCGATAATGATGATTTTAGGCCGATCCGTCAGGCGGATTTCATCTTCGTAAACCGTCTGCGCCGGACTATTGTCACACGCCAGTTGCGTGTACGGCTGTTCATACGTTGAGTAATAATATGGCGTACTGGCCTCAAACTCTGCCGCGCACGTATCCACCAGTTTATAGACCGGCCACGGGCCATGCTGGCGACGCCAACGACTCAGCTCCTTCAAATTAACATTCCAGATCGACGCCAACTGCACATCGCTGTAACCCAGGCGCTTGGCGCGCAACAGAACTTCATCCAGATCGGCAAAACCTTTTTTCCCCTGATGCCTGCGCCCCGCCTCCACCAGCTCATTTTCAAAATCGACCAGCTCTTTCATCTGCCCTAAAAACCACGGATCCACATGGGTCAACTCATGAACCTGCTCAACCGACCACCCCATCTTCAGGGCATAACGAATGTAGTAAAGCCGTCCCTGGCTGGGCACTGCCAGCTTGCGCCGCAGCTTCTCTTTTTCAATCGGATATTCCTGATCCGTTTCCTCAGCCGCCTGTTCGTGACTCTTTTCACCAGACCGCTGCGCGTTCAACCACTTGTCATACTTGTCCAGGCCAAACCCGAAGCGCTTGACCTCCATCGACCGTATCCCCTTTTGCAGCGCCTCCTTGAAGGTGCGCCCGATCGCCATCGCTTCGCCCACGCTTTTCATCTGCGTTGTCAGCGTCTCATCAGCATCGGGGAATTTTTCAAACGTCCAGCGCGGAATCTTGATGACACAATAGTCGATCGTCGGTTCAAAACAGGCTGACGTATAAAGATCCCACTCCGGCTGGCCGGCATCGCCGGTTTTCCCATCCGCCTTTTTGCGGCTGGTGATGTAGTTGGGCAGCTCATCCAGCGTGTACCCCACCGCCAGCTTGGCCGCCAGCTTGGCAATCGGATAACCCGTTGCCTTGGACGCCAGCGCCGAACTGCGCGATACGCGCGGGTTCATCTCCACCACCACCATTTCCCCATTGGCGGGATTGACCGCAAATTGGATGTTCGATCCGCCGGTCTCCACACCCACCGCCCGGATCACCGCGATACTCGCGTCGCGCATGCGCTGATATTCCTTGTCGGTCAGCGTTTGAATCGGCGCCACCGTGATCGAATCGCCCGTATGCACCCCCATGGCGTCAACATTTTCGATGGAACAGATGATGACCACATTATCATTGCGGTCGCGCATCACTTCCATCTCGAATTCCTTCCAGCCAATCACCGACTGCTCAATCAGCACTTCCGTCACCGGCGAAGCATCCAGCCCGCGGGTGACGATGGTCTCAAACTCCTCCACGTTATAGGCGATCCCGCCGCCTGTGCCTCCCAGGGTGAAAGCCGGGCGGATGATCAGCGGCAGACCAATGTCCTCCAACACCTGCCGCGCTTCATCCATATTATGTACAACACCCGACCGTGGCACGTTCAGCCCGATCTCGATCATCAAATCCTTGAACACCTTGCGGTCTTCCCCGCGGAAAATCGCCTGCCGGTTGGCCCCGATCATCTGCACGCCATAGCGCGTAAAAATACCCTGGTCGTAACAGGCCATCGCTGTATTCAGACCCGTCTGCCCTCCCAGCGTCGGCAGTACCGCATCAACCGGATGCGGCCCCTGGCTTTCGCGGCGAAGGATTTTTTCCACCGCGTCCGGCGTAATCGGCTCGATATAGGTCGCGTCGGCAAATTCCGGATCAGTCATGATCGTCGCCGGATTGGAATTGATCAGGACAACGCGGTATCCCTCCTCCTTCAGCGCCCGGCACGCCTGCACACCGGAATAGTCAAATTCGCACCCCTGGCCAATGACAATGGGGCCGGAACCAATAATCAGAATCGTGTTGATATCGTTTCGTCGAGGCATGATCAGATTGTTTCCCTGCTGAAAGAGGCAGCATCGCAGCAAAATTTCAGCGAGTTTACCATTGACGGCCTGCGATTCAAATCCGTCCTCCATTTATTGTGTTGTACGCC
>WBZR01003946.1_pt1 | contig 12674 bp, 7 predicted proteins | sample 5204231 | NCBI WGS metagenome assembly WBZR01 (sample SAMN12412403, study PRJNA552823) | activated sludge metagenome | isolation source: activated sludge from anammox sidestream of wastewater treatment plant... | place: USA: Virginia | collected 2017-08
CGGCTACGGCCTCATCCGCGAGATGGAACTGCATGCGGAAGCCGGCTTCAATCCCCTGAAGGTGATCCAGCATTGCACCGGCAACAATGCGAAGATCCTGGGCATGGAGAACGAAATCGGCCGGATCCGCCCAGGCTGGCTGGCGGACCTCATCATCGTGGACGGGAATCCGCTCGAGGATATCAAGGTTCTCTATGCCGGCGGCACGTCGGTCGTGCGGGATGGAAAAGAATCTCGCACTCTCGGCCCCGAGTGGGTAGTCAAAGACGGGATTCCATACAACGGACCGCGACTGCTGCGCGACGTGAAGGCGATCGTGGACAAGGCCAAGGCCGCGCAGAAGTAGCACGCCTCATGGGCTGCCTTCGCCGCCTTGTTGCCGCGAGGGCGTCCCTAGCTGCGTGGCGCTGAGCGAAGAGCGCGCTTCAGCAGCGCTACCTGGCCGAGGTGGTAGGCGTCGTGCTGTATGAGGCCGGCGACGGTTCCGGCCCGTGAGATTCCGGTGTCTGCGAACGGCGGCGAATGGCTGCGCACGTGGACCTGGATGTCCTCCTCGTGCGTCTCGTCTATGGCCCGCAGAAGGTCCTTGCGTGCTTCGGCCAGATCGTGAAGGGTGTTGGCCCATGCCTCCGGCGACCCTTTGGGAACCGGGGGCCAATCGCCGCGCTCAGGGGGTTTCGCGCCACTGCCGCGCACGCGGGCGGCCACGGTCTCCGTCCACGCGGTCATGTGCAGGACGATTTCCCAGATCGTGTGCACGCCTGCGATGACCTGCCGCGACGCCTCCTCGTGGGTCACTTCATCGAGGATGCGTGCACTGCTGTCGCCGTACCAGGGCGTTCCGGTCCACTGATCCTGCAAGCGGAAGGAGAGCGTCGAGCGAATGCTCATGCCGACCTGCCGTGTGTTGGGGGGGATGCGGCAAACATACACCCGCGGGGCCGCGCCTGCCGCTACGCGGCCATGACGTCGAAGATGCCCGCGGCGCCCATTCCGCCGCCGATGCACATCGTGACCATTCCGAGCCCCCCGCCGCGGCGGCCGAGCTCGTGCACCAGTTGGGTGGTCAGCTTGGCGCCGGTGGCGCCCAGCGGGTGGCCGAGCGCAATTGCGCCGCCGTTCACGTTCACGCGGCTTGTGTCCATTCCGAGGTCGTGGATCACGGCGAGCGCCTGGGACGCAAACGCCTCGTTGAACTCGATGAGCTTGATGTCGTCGAGCGCCTTGCCTGCGAGCTTGAGCGCCTTCGGAACTGCCTTGACCGGGCCCACTCCCATTACGTCCGGCGCGACGCCCGCGGTGGCGAAGGCAACGAAGCGCGCGATAGGCTTGATGCCGAGCGTCGCCGCGCGCTCGGCGCTCATCAGGAGCACGGCTGCTGCGCCGTCGGAGTAAGGGCTCGCATTACCCGCGGTGACGGTTCCCCTGGCACTGAACGCCGGCCGCAGCGTGGCGAGGACTTCGGGCGTCGTGCCAGAGCGTACGAGCTCGTCGGTCTCGAAGCGTGCGATCACCTCGCTTCGCGTTGCGCCGTTCCATGACACGCGGGACACGGGAATCGGGACGATCTGGCTCGCGAACGCACCGGTCGCCTGCGCAGCAGCGGCCTTGCGGTGGGATTCGGCAGCGAATGCGTCCTGCGCCTCGCGCGAGATGTTCCAGCGCGCAGCGACACGCTCGGCGGTGAACCCCATGCCAATCATTTCCTCGGCCATCTCCGGATGAAGCCTCGTGTGGAAGCCGGACATGGGCACGTGACTCATCATCTCGACGCCGCCCGCGATGACGATGTCGTTGGAGCCGCACGCGATCGCATGCGCGGCCATGGCGATGGCCTGCAGGCCGGAGGAGCAGAACCGGTTGACCGTGACTGCCGTGACCTCGACGGGAAACCCGGCTCGGAGCACCGCAAGCCGGGCGTGGTTGAGTCCCTGCGACGCTTCTGGCATGGCACAGCCCCAGACGATATCGTCAACAACAGCCGGATCCACGTCGCCTGCCGAAGTGCGCGCGAGCGCCGCGCGCATGAGGGTGGCGCTCAGGTCAATCGGGTGGGTGGTGGCGAGCGATCCGCCGTGCTTGCCGCGCGCGACCGCAGATCGGACTGCACTAACGAGTACCACATCCCGGACTTGCATGGCTTCTCCTGCGCGAAATAGGCCTGCCGTGCGCTGCTGAAACGTATTATGCATAGTATCGCAGGATGCGCGCGGCCGCCGGCTCATCCTGATCTCCATCACCAGCGGATCCTGCCGATGCGTGTCAAGACACTGATGACCTTCTGCGGGGCACTGGCGGTGTCGGCGTGGTCATGGGGCTTACCGTCAGCTCCTGTTTCGGGCGCAGCCGCGCAGGGTGGCGAAGTCGCGACGGAGCAAGGCACGCTGCAGCCACAGGCGGAGGTGCGCGTCGGCGACAATGTCGTTTTCGCGATCAGGGCCGCGCGCGCGGGGCGGAGTCCGGCGGCACGCGCGCACGACGCAAACGAGGCGCTCCAGGAGGCAATCGCCGCCAACGCGCTGGACGTGCGCGTCGAATACACCGATTCGGCGGCGGTTGTGTATGCGGGGAGCCGTCCGATCGTCCAACTGGGGCAGGAAGACGCTGTGCTCGCCGGCGATGCGAGTATTGCGGTTCATGCCGACCGCGTTGCGGGGAAACTCCGCGCGGCGCTGGCGTCGGAGCACACGCGGAGCGTAGTGGCGGGGACGATCTTCAATGCGACGCTCGCCGTGGTATTCGCGGTACTGGCTGTGTTGCTGCTCCGGGGCGCGTGGCGATACGGTGATCGGGCCGCGAAGTGGCTGGAAGCCAACCCCGGCCGGGTGCCCGACCTCCATGTGCGAACCCTGAAGCTGCTGAGCCGCGGGACGGTTCGCGCTGCGCTGTCGCTTGGCAACGTAGCGGGGCGCTGGATTGTCATGGCGGGGATCGCGTACGCATGGCTGATGGCGACGTTCTCGCTGTTCGAATCCACGCGCGGCTTCACTGTGCAGCTATCTGGAGCGCTGCTGGATCCGCTGGCCACTCTTCTGTCGCGCGTTGGGGCCGCTATACCGCTTGCGGCGGTCATGGCACTGGCGCTCCTGGCGCTTCTGCTGGCGCTGCGTGCGTTGCGCCTGTTCTTTGGCGAAGTGGCAAGCGGGGACGCCACTGTATCATGGCTTCCACGGGACCTTGCGCGGCCCGCAGGCATCCTGGCAGAGGCCGGATTGGTTGTTGTGGCGCTGCTGCTGGCGGGGCCGGTGATCTCGGGCAGTTCGGACGGCGCCGTCTCCCGCACGGGCCTGGTGGCCATCGGCGCGCTCGCACTGGCACTGGTGCCGCTCGGGGCTGGCGTGGCGATGGGGGTGGCAACCCTGTTCGCCCGCTGGATAGCTGTGGGAGACTGGTTCGAGGTCGGGAGCCATCGGGGCAAGGTTACGCGCATTGGTGTCCTCGAAGTAATCCTGCGCGACGAGACAGGAGCGGAAGTTCGCGTGCCTCACCTTGCGCGCCTGTGGCACCCGACAAGGGCATGCGCGCATCCGGGGCGTATCGTCGAACTGCTGCCGGTGGAACGCACGCTGGCGACACCGACCCTTGCCAGCAAGGTGAGCCAGGCGCTCGGCCGCATTGGCGCCGATGCATCGGTGCGCCTCGTCGGCGTGACAGAGACGCAGGCAACCCTGGAACTTTCGGTGAGCAGCGAGGATAGCGACGCTCGCTCAGCGTGTCTCTGGGCCGCGCTGGCCGAGGTTGAAGCGGCGCGCCGGGAGGCATCCCGGCCCTGAGCCCCTACGCGCTCCTTGTGGGGCTGATCGTGCTTGCGTGGATTGGCGACGCGCTTGCCCGTCCAACGCGGCATCGCCCGATCGGGCTTTCGTCCGGAACCGAGTTCCTTATCGCTGGCATCCTGGTAGGGCCGGTGGGCGTCGGGATGGTGACGCGCTCTACGCTCGAGGTCCTGGCTCCCCTCACGCTGGTTGCCGCCTCGTGGCTTGCGCTGCTCGCCGGAAGCGACATCGCCGACAGGCGGAATACACCGCCGTCACGGGTGGCCATGGGCCTCGCGCTCGGACTTGCGTCTTATGCTGCGTGCAGTGTGGCTGCGTGGCTGCTGATGCCAGTCGCTGCTCCTCTGGATGGAGAAGCCAGAGTACTCATGGCGCTGGGGCTGGGCTGCGCGGGCAGCGAGACCGCACGGATCGCGATGACCTGGGGAGCGACCCGGCCGACTGTGCGCGGACCCTTGCAGAAGACACTGGCGGAGCTCGCCGCGGCTGGCGATGTAGTGCCGCTCATTGGTCTCGCCGTGTTGTTTTCCATTGCGCCGCAGCCAACCGAATCGCGGCTCAACGGAGCCCCGCTCATCGCGCTCGGCGTGACAGTCGGGCTCGGAGTGGTTGCCGGGGTGCTTGCCGCCGTGCTGACGCGCGTCGAGTCAAGGCAGACCGAGCGCTGGGGAATCCTTGTTGGCGCCGCGTTGATGGGGGTCGGGCTATGCGCGGCGCTTGGCCTTGCTGCGCCAACGGCGCTTGCGACGATGGCGGTGGTGCTCAACCTGCTGGCCCGTGACCGGGCTGTGCTGCGCGCGATGCTGGCGTCCACGGCTAGGCCAGTGCTGCTGCCGGTGATGGCGCTGGCGGGCGCACAGATTGACGCGCACGACGGCAAGGCATTCTGGGTTGCCGTGGCGCTGGTGCCGGTTGTGCGGCTCGGCGTCAAGCTTCCGTTCGTTGCCGCGCTGCGCCGCGGCTTGGCGCCATCTACGGCGATGACTCGCTGGGCGGGGGCCGCGCTGATGTCGGCGGGGCCAGTCACGGCGTGCGTCGGGCTGGTGGTGGCTGCGCGACTCCCCGGGCCGATCGGGCGTCTGGTGCTGGCGTCGTGCGTGGCATCCATCATCGTGGGAGAGGCCGTTGGCCTACCTGCGCGCAGGCGTGAGCTGCGACATGCGGGTGAAGGATTTTCGCGAAAGGAGGCTCCCGCCCCGGACGCGAAGGTGGTGGCGTGAGCACCAGGGGCAGCAAGTCATGGCGCGTGCGCGCCGTGCAGTTGCTCGTATTGCTGATCACGCTCGGAGTCGCGTGGGCGGCACGGTATACGGCGGTAGCTGACTCGGGCGTTGCGTCCGCGATAGCCGGACTGGGGTTGCTGCTGCTTGCCGGCATCCTTGTCAGTGAGCTGGCGGAGGTTGTCGGGCTTCCACACCTGACCGGGTATCTGCTTGCCGGGATCCTGGCGGGGCCGCACGTGCTCGGGCTCGTGGGACACGAGGCTGTCGAGCGACTGGGTGTGCTCAACGAGCTTGCGCTTGCGCTGATTGCTCTGGCCGGCGGCGCGGAATTGCGCATTGACAGCCTGCGGAAGGCGCTGCGGAGCCTGGCGTGGGCTCACCTGTTTCAGACTGGCGCAATCCTCGTCGTAGTTGGCGGGGCCTTCGTAGCGATGAAGCGGTTCCTTCCATTCCTGGACGGCATGGGGTGGGTCGCCACGGCGATGGTGGCGCTGCTGTGGGGTGTGCTGGCCGCAACGCGCAGCCCGTCGGCGGTGCTCGGTATCCTCACGCAACTGCGCCCGAAGGGGCCGCTCACGGAAATGACGCTGGCGTTCGTGATGTCGTCCGACGTCGTCGTAATCCTCCTTCTGGCGCTCACGATCGCCGCAGCGAGGGTCGGCCTCGATCCGACGGCGGGCTTCAGTCTCTCGACCTTCGCGGACGTGGGTCACGAGCTCCTGGGTAGCGGGGCGTTGGGCACGACGCTGGGCATTGTGCTCGCTGCGTTCCTCTGGCTCGGCGCAAGGAAGGCCACCAGGAAGGGAGCTTCACTTCGGGAGGAGCTCTCCATGGATCCGGATGTGCCGGCAGGTGCCGGGGCGGGAGGCGACCGCAACCTTCTTCTCGTGCTCATCGCACTCGGGCTACCGCTCTCGGCGCTTCTCAAGTACATCCACCTGAATCCGCTGCTCTCGTTCATGGTGGCCGGGTTTGTCGTGCAGAACTTTTCGCGCGGTGGGGAGCGGTTGCTGCACGCCATCGAGCAGACCGGAGCGGTCGTCTTCGTTGTGTTTTTCGCCACCGCCGGCGCGCACCTCGACCTGCCTGGTTTCGTGCAGATATGGCCTGTTGCGCTGACTCTGGCGGGCCTGCGACTCGCCGTTACGATCGTGGCGGCGCGCGCCGCCAGCCGCGTGGCCGGCGACGCACCCGTGATCTACCGCTGGGGCTGGTCCGGTCTCGTCTCGCAGGCGGGGCTCGCGCTGGGCGTCGCGCTGTTGATAGTGCGCGAGTTCCCCGCGTTCGGTGAAGGATTCCGAACGCTCGCGATCGGCGTCGTGGGGGTGAACGAACTGCTGGGGCCGGTGCTGTTCAAGCTTGCGCTCGACCGCACGGGCGAGTCGTCAGGCGCCGCCTATCCCCCGCAGGCCGGATAACGCGGATCCGGCAAGCCGACAGTCGGCCTGTCCCTGCGTGTAGCGATGGCCATCATGACGTTGTGGAGAAAATTCCCCACGCGCGCGGAATGGTCGTATTCGATATAACGGGGCTCGTCCGTGAGCTGGTGGTAGTCTGGCGAGTAGCCCGTGGAGAAGTAGGTGACGGGAATATTATGGCGGGCGTAGTTGACCTGGTCGCTGCGGCAGAATCTGTTCAGGGGATTTTCGAACACGTCCCACGAGCGGTCTATAGCCATTGGCGACGCATGGATCGCGTTGACGGAGTCAATGATGTCGCCGAACTCCTGCGACAGCCGCCGGGAGCCGAGCGACTGCAGCGAGTTCGGGCCGCCGAACTTCACATAGTCAACGCGGCCCTTGCCCATCATGTCCATGTTGTGAGCCGCCACGATCTTGTCGAGCGGGATGGTGGGATGGTCGGTAAACCAGCGGGAGCCAAGCAGCCCGCCCTCCTCGCCGTTGTGCGAGACGAAAATGATGGACCGCGCTGGTTTTTCGCTCGCGAACTTCTCTGCGATTTCGAGGAGGAGAACCGTGCCGGCGCCGTCGTCATCCGCGCCGTTATTGATCGAGTCTCGCCGTGGCGGGCGGATGCTGTGTGCCCGCGTGATAATCGAGTCAATCGCATGCTGCTGTTCCGGCGATGGCCGGCAGACGGGATCGTTTGCCCCCTGACGCCGCGTAACCCAGTTATATGCGCGCAGCGAGTCGTGGTCAACAGCGGCGAGGGCAACGCCAACGTGATCGTTGTGCGCACCAAGGAGTACATACTCTCCAGCGCGCGCAGGGTCGGATCCCGGCATGATGGCGATGACATTGCGCGCCGGAGTGGGCGACATCTTCCAGTCGTAGCTCCAGCGGAGTGACACGGGCTGCCCCGTCGTGCCAACGGAAACCTGTTCGACCGGGCGGCCGAAGAGCCGGGCAGCGACTGCGGCCGAGATTGTCGCGCCGCCGGGGCCAGATGACTGGGCTGTGGGGCGCATGCCTCCACGGCCGGCGAAAGCTGCTGCCACAGTCGCCGGCGGAAGCTCCTCGAAGTTCACGAAGAGCACTGCGGCGGCCCCGAGGGCCGCCAGTCGGTCAGTGGCCGCTCCGCCGCGCCCGCCGCGGCCAGCGCCGGCGCGGCCTCCGCGGCCCGCAGTGCCGCGCGCGGCCGCGGCAACGGAATCGGAGTAGAGCGCCATCCTGGCGCCAAAGCGGTCAGGCAGCGAGTCACAGCGCTGGAGCGGTGCAGCGCCCCGGCCGCTGGTGCCGCCGCCCGGGCCGCCACTGAACACGGCAACCTTGCCGCGAAACGTCCCGGGGTCGAGCGGAGCTGCGTCGTTCCAGGGGCCTGCGTACACAGTTGCAACGTTGTCGAGGTCAACCCGCCCTCCAACGCCCGCAGCAGGCGAGGGCGCCGTCGGGATCCAGTCGGCCTTCGCGCGCAGCGTGTTGCCTGCGACGATGATGCGCGCCGTGGCGCTATCGAACCCGCTCAGCCCGTACGGCAACACCTGAAAATACGTGCCGCCGTCTCCCGCTGGCATCAAGCCGAGCCGCTTGAACTCGGATGCGATGTACGCAGTGCCCTTGTAGTTGCCGGGTTCGCCAATGCGACGGCCCTGCATGGAGTCGTCCGCGAACTGGTAGAGCCGCGTACGGAGGTCGTTTGCGGTGATGTCTGACGTGGTTGGCCTGGGCGCCCACTTCGCGGGGCCTTCGTCGGGCCACACGGGGCGTTCGGTTGTGGTGCGGCCCTGGGCATGAAGCGCCGGGGCCAGTGCGAGGACCAGCGCAGCGAACGACAGGCGGTACACAGGCGTGCTCCCGAGCACAGGCGTTGAGTGCATTGCGTGAATCCGATTGATGATTGCGGATGGCGCCATCTGACTGGCGTACGATGCGGGTTCAGTTGCGGAGAGGCTTGCCGGTCTCGAGCATGAACTTGATGCGGGCCTGCGTCTCCTGTGTGCCGAGGAGTTTCAGGAATGCCTCTCGTTCGAGATCCAGGACGTCCTGTTCCGTGACGTCCCGCGGGGGCCCGTCGCCTCCAGCAAGGACGTGGGCAATTTCGTTTCCTATGCGGGCGTCATGCTTACTGGCCTGGCCCGCCTCGCGCGCGGCGAAAACGGCGTAACGAAGATTTCCAAGCGCCTCGCGCCCCAGGGCACGAATCGTCTGCATCGTGGGCGCGACGTAATCCGGCGCGAGGTCGAGCACGCGCGCCTTGGCGTCAGCGAGGAGAAGGTCGCGGTTCATCGTGATCCTGTCCGCAACCGGGCGCAGGAAGCCCATCCTCCTCGCCTCGTGGGCACTGGTGCTCACCTGCGCGAGCGCGATCAGCCTGAACGCACGCCGCGGCGCCTCGAAGGGATCGGCCTCGTCGTAGGGAGCGAGCGCGTTGGTGAAGCGGAAGAGCAGCTCCTTCGTTCCGCCACCGCCGGGCAGGAGCCCGACGCCGGCCTCAACGAATCCCATGTAAAGCTCGGCATGCGCCTGAATGCGATCACAGTGGAGCGACAACTCGCAGCCGCCGCCGAACGTCACGCCAAAGGGCGCTGCGACGACCGGGAACGGCGCAAGCCGCGCACTCATGGTGAACTCCTGGAACTGGCGTACCGCGGCCTCGACCGCCTTCCAGTCGCCGGCAGCGACGAGTTGTCCAACCTGTGCCAGGTTGGCGCCCGCCGTGAAGGTTCGCGGATCATCGTTGCCTATCACGAGCCCTGCGTACGCGCCAGCGGCGATGCGCTCCATCGTTGCTGCGAACATTTCGGCGACGCCGGAGCCAAGCGAGTTGGCTTTGCCGCAGAACTCGAGGCAGAGAACGCCGTCGCCGAGGTCAACGCATCGAGCATCCTCGTTGGCATCCAGCACACGGCCTGCGCCGCGGAGTGCCGCGAGACTGACCTGCCCAGGTACTGGCTGGAGCGGAATACGCGCGGCGGGCGCAGCGCCCGGTGGCGCGGACGGGAACGCGGGGACCATGACGCCCTTTCGTCCTTCCTTGTAGAACGCGCTGCCTGCCGCCGCCAGCAGCGGGGGTTCGGAGAGTCCTGCTGCCTTCACTTCCGACCGGAGCCAGGAAAGCCCGATCGCGTCCATCACCTTGAACGGCCCGATCTCCCACGCAAAACCCCATTCGAGGGCACGGTCAACGGATGCAATGTCGTACGCGATCGCAGGTGAAGTAGCCGCTGTGTAGCGTGAACTCTCGACCAGCAGTCGTCGGAGGAAGTCGCCGTACTTGCCGCGCATGGCGCGCGCCTTGCGGAGACGCTCGGCGGGGGGGAGCTTGAGGATCTCCTCGATGGTTGGCGTCGAGAGTTTTTTCTGTGGCCGGTATTCGAGCGTTTTCCAGTCGAGGGTCTGGATCTCCTTGCCGACCTTCCTGTAGAAACCGGCGCCTGTCTTCTCGCCAAGCCGGTGTTGCCTGACCAGTTCGGCGACCCATGCCGGCATGGCGAAGTCTTCGCCGGTGGCCTGGCCAAGCTCAGTGGTGACGTGGGAAAGGGTGTCTATTCCCGACAGGTCGCCCGTGCGGAACGTTGCGCTCCTGGCGCGGCCGATGAGCGGGCCAGTAAGCGCATCAACTTCATCAATGGTGAGATCGAACTCCGTCATCAGGCGCATAGTCGCGGCCCATCCAGCCACGCCAAGGCGATTTGCGACAAAACCGGGAGCATCCCTGGCGACCACGATTCCCTTGCCGAGAATGCGCTCGTGGTGCGCGCGCAGCGTGGCGACTATTTCTGGGCTTGTGTCCCGGCCCGGAATGATCTCCAACAGGTGCATGTAGCGCACAGGGTTGAAGAAGTGGGTTCCGCAGAACCGCTCCCTGAAGCTGGCAGACCGCCCCTCGAGCAGAACCGACATCGGGATGCCCGAGGTATTGCTGGAAACGATGGCATGGGGCGCCACGGCCTCGACCTTGCCAAAGAGATCCTGTTTTGGCCCTGGCAGCTCGACTATTGCTTCGCAGATCCAGTCGCAGTCTGCGAGGAGTGGCAGGTCGTCTGCCGTGTTGCCGGTGGTGACGAGCGCGGCCCTGTTAGCATCCACGAAGGCGGTGGGCTTTGCCTTGACGGCCCGCTCCAGCCCCTTGCTGGCAGGCGCTGAGCGGTCGGGCGACTTTGGGTCGTCGTTGCCGGGGATGTCGAGCAGGACAACCGGAATTCCCGCCGACGCCCCGAGTGCTGCAATGCTGGCGCCCATGATGCCGGCGCCCACGACCCCGATCTTGCGGATACGCATGGTAACCCCCATTGGGATGCCACGACGTGGTGGCGTTCCCGATCCTGTGTGCCGGAGAGTATGTTGGGCGCGGCTCACTGATGCTGGCAACTGCCTGTTCCCGCCAACCCTGCCACCCCCGTCCCCACGATGAAGATAGTCCTCTGGTGCCTTGCGTTCGCAGCCATACTCCCTGACGTCGCGGTCTCACAGGCCCAGGGAAAGCTTGGCGTGGCCGCGGCTGGCGTCACGGCCCGCCGCGAGCAGGCGGCGGTGCGTCGGCTTGTCGCGTCTCCTGCCGACGGGCCGATCGTACTGGACGGCACGCTGGACGATGAGGCGTGGAAGAAGGCGGAGATTGCAAGCGGGTTCGTACAGAGCGAGCCCAACACGGGCCAGCCGGCGACCGAGAAGACGGAGGTACGCGTGGTGTACAGCGCGACGACCCTGTACATCGGCGCCCATCTGTACGAAGGTGAGCCTGACCGGATCATCGTGAACCAGATCCGCAAGGATTTCAACGAGGTGGAACAGGACGACTTCGAGGTGATCCTCGACACGTTCCATGACCGTCATAACGGATATGTGTTCATCACGAACGTGGAGGGCGCCAAGCTGGACCGGCAAGTGGCTGGTGAGGGGCGGGAGGTGAATCCGAGCTGGGACGCTGTCTGGGACGTGAAGACGCGTCGGGTGGCGGATGGCTGGACCGTTGAAATGGCGATTCCGTTCCGCTCGCTCCGCTACGATCCGTCGAGCCAGGAGCCGTGGGGCGTGAACTTCTCGCGCCGGATCCGCCGCAAGAACGAAGTGACATTCTGGTCGCCGATTCCGCGCGAATACACACTTTCGCGGCTTTCGCTGGCGGGTGAACTCGAGGGCGTGCGGCCACAGGGAGCCGCGAGGGATATTCGCATCAAGCCGTATGCGCTTGCGCGGTCGGTGCGTGACGTGGGCGTACGCGACTTCACGACCTCGGGTGATGTCGGGGTTGACGTGAAGGCAGGCCTCACCCGGGCTCTCACGCTCGACGTAACGGTCAACCCGGATTTTGCGCAGGCCGAGGCGGACGAGCAACAGGTGAACCTGACGCAGTTCTCGCAGTTCTTCCCCGAGAAGCGCGAATTCTTTCTCGAGAACTCGGGTGTGTTCTACGTTGGAGACGCGGCTCGCAACAACCGCACGTTTGCAACACTGACGCCCGACGAGGACATGCTGCTCTTCTTCAGTCGGCGGATCGGGCTGACGTCCGGCGGCACGCCGATACCGATTCCGGGTGGGGTTCGCCTTACTGGGACGATGGGCGACTGGGCGATCGGCGCGCTTGCAATGCAGACCGAGCAGCTTGGCACGACGCCGTCCAACCGATACACGACGTTGCGTTTGCGCCGCAACCTTGCGCCCGGATCGGATATCGGGGTGCTCTACACCGGGCGTGACGCGGTGGGTAGCGCGGGCAGCTACAACCACGCGTACGGCGCCGACGCTAACATCAGGTTCTTTGGGCAGGTTGACTGGAACTTCTACCTCGTGGGTTCTGATACTCCTGGCAAAGCGGATGGCGCGTATACCTGGCGGACGTCGCTCAACTACGAGGGGCAGTTCCTGCACATGAAGGGCACTGCGCTGGAGGTCGGCAACGGCTTCCAGGACGACCTTGCGTACTACCGCCGGATCGGCGTACGGAAGTGGAGTGCCGACATTGGAATTCGACCGCGTCCGGTGTGGTTCAAGAACATGGGTGGCCGCGAGCTGCATCCGCACATCGTCTGGAGCTATTACAACGATCTGGCTGGACGGCCCGTGGGAAAGAGCCTGCATTCCGCGAATACGTGGTTCTTCGCGGACGGCTCGTATACCGAGCTGTCGGCGAACGCGAGATACGAATACATCACGGATTCGCTTCGCCTGAACCGCGGCGACCGCAAGGCCCAGCGGCTTGCTCCCGGCGGCTATCAGTGGACAGAATGGCGCTGGCTCTACAACAGCAACGCAGCCCGCCCCATGTGGGTCAA
>WBZR01003948.1_pt1 | contig 12668 bp, 11 predicted proteins | sample 5204231 | NCBI WGS metagenome assembly WBZR01 (sample SAMN12412403, study PRJNA552823) | activated sludge metagenome | isolation source: activated sludge from anammox sidestream of wastewater treatment plant... | place: USA: Virginia | collected 2017-08
CGCATCCTCTCGGCGATGCGCCGCGAGTTCGGTGGCCACCAGGAGCGCCAGCCGTGACCGTGCCGGCCTCCGACGCCCTGGTGCTGTTCGGCGCCACCGGCGATCTCGCCTATCGCAAGATCTTCCCGGCGCTGCAGGCCATGGTCCGGCGCGGCAGCTTCGAGGTACCGGTGATCGGCGTGGCGCGCTCGGGCTGGACGCTCGAGCGGCTGCGCGAGCGCGTGCGCGCCAGCCTCCGGGAACACGGCGACGGCGGAGACGACGCGGCCGGCGAGCGGCTCGTTGCGCTGCTGCGCTACGTCGACGGCGACTACCGCGAGGCCGACACGCATAAGCGCCTGCGCGCGACCCTCGGTGGGGCGCGGCGTCCGCTGCACTACCTGGCGGTGCCGCCGAGTCTGTTCCCCTCGGTGGTCGACGGCCTCGGCGAGTCGGGCAGCGCCGAGGGCGCGCGCGTGGTGGTCGAGAAGCCGTTCGGACGCGATCTGGCCTCGGCCCGCGCGCTCAACCGTGCATTGCACCGCACCTTCGCCGAATCCGCGGTGTTTCGCATCGACCATTACCTGGGCAAGGAGGCGGTGCAGAACCTGCTCTATTTCCGCTTCGCCAACGCCTTCCTCGAGCCGGTGTGGAACCGCAACTACGTCAGAAGCATACAGATCACCATGGCCGAGGAGATTGGCGTGCAGGGGCGCGGACGCTTCTACGAGGAGGTGGGGGCGGTGCGCGACGTCGTCCAGAACCACCTGCTGCAGGTGCTCGCGCATCTGGCGATGGAGCCGCCGGTCGGTGACGGCTCCGAGTCGCTGCGCGACGAGAAGGTCAAGGTGTTCAGGGGGATCCGTCCGCTCTGCGCGGCGAATCTGGTGCGCGGCCAGTACGAGGGCTATCGCGCGGAAGACGGCGTGGCGCCCGATTCGCAGGTCGAAACGTACGTGGCGCTGCAATTGCACCTCGATTCCTGGCGCTGGGCGGGCGTGCCGATCCTGATCCGTGCCGGCAAGCGGCTCGGGGCCACGGCCACCGAGGTGCTGGTGCAGCTCGAGCATGCCCCGCAGCAGGTGTTCGGCGCGGCTGCCGCGGCGCCCTCGAACTACTTCCGCTTCCGACTCGGCCCCGATCGCGTCGCCATCGCGATCGGCGCGTCGACCAAGCAGGCCGGAACCGCGATGGCCGGCGAGCCGGTCGAGCTGTACGTGTGCAACGATCGCGGCCCGGAGATGAGCGCCTACGAGCGGCTGATCGGCGATGCGCTCAGGGGCGATCCGACGCTGTTCGCGCGCGAAGACGGTGTCGAGGCCGCCTGGGGCATCGTCGATCCGGTCCTGGGCCTGCCGCTTCCGGTGCACTCCTATCGCCAGGGCAGCTGGGGGCCGCAGGAAGCCGACGCGCTGGCCGCTGCCTGCGGCGGCTGGCATCGTCCCGACGAGGCGGTGGGGCTTGCGTATCGAACTGTTGCCTGATGCGGCCGCTGCCGCGCGCCGGGCCGCCGCCTTCATCGCGGCCCGGGCCCGCGAGGCGGTGCACGCGCGCGGCCGCTTCGTGTTCGCGCTGAGCGGCGGCGGCACGCCGCGGCCGATGCTCGGGATGCTGGCGCGGCTGCCGCTGGCGTGGGAGTGCGTCGAGCTGTTCCAGGCCGACGAGCGCGCGGCGCCGCACGCCAGCGAGGCGCGCAACCTGACGCACCTGGAGCGGATGTTGGTCGCGCCGGCGGCGATGTCGCCGGCGCGCGTGCACGCGATGCCCGTCGAGGACGCCGACCTGGCGGGTTGCGCGTCACGCTACGCCGAGACCCTGGTCGCCTGCGCCGGCGCGCCGCCGGTGCTCGACCTGGTTCACCTCGGCCTGGGCGCCGACGGGCACACCGCCTCGCTGTTCGCGGGCGATGCGGCGCTCGAGGTCGACGACGCCTGGGTCGCGGCCACCGGTGCGCACCACGGGCATCGCCGTCTGACCCTGACGCTGCCGACGCTGGAGCGCGCGCGCTGCGTATTGTGGCTGGTGTGCGGAGCAGCCAAGGCCGGGGTGCTGGCGCGCCTGCGTGAGGGCGACGACACCATCCCCGCCGGGCGGGTGCCGCGCGGTCGCGCCTGGATCGTGGCCGACGATGCGGCAGGCCGGCCGCGCCTGCCGGTGGCGCAGGTGGCGAGGTGAACGTTCGCGGGCGCGCCAGCGCGCTGCACGGGATCGATTGAAGCGGCGGCCGGTTCGTGCCGGGCGGCGCTCGACTGCAATCGGGAGCTCGCGGCGGGTCTGGCCGATTCCGCGGGTCGCGGCGACGCAGCTCTGCTGTCCCGCGCGCGCGACACGGTGCACGGCGGCGCGGCGGCGCTGAGCGGTTGCCGCGCGTAAGACCTCATGCGGCGATCAGGCCGCCAAGCCGAGAAGGAGAAACATGAATGAGTCCACGCATCAATAGAAACAAGTACCCCAAAGCCCTCGACGCCCTGCGCGGGCTCCACGACTATCTCCGCGCGAGCGCGCTCGATCCGGTGCTCCAGGAGCTCGTGTCCTTTCGCACCTCGCAGATCAACGGCTGCGCCTGGTGTCTCGACATGCATTCCAAGGAGATGCGTGAGCACGGCGTACCGGAGCAGAAACTCTACCTGGTGAGCGCCTGGCGCGAATCGCCGCAGTTCTCCGAGCGCGAGCGCGCGGCGCTGGCCTGGGCCGAAGCGCTGACGCGCCTCGAGCATCAGGAAGTGCCGGATGCCGTATATGACGAGGCGCGCAGGCATTTCAGCGAGCCCGAGCTCGTGGACCTCACGCTCGCGGTCATATCGATCAACGGGTGGAACCGGCTGAACATCGCCTGGCGCTCGGTCCCGGGCGATTACCGGCCGCGGGCGCAAACGCGTGCCGCGGCGCGATAGCATCTCGCGGGTGCAGGCGGCGCCACGACCTGCCGCGTCGAGCGCTGCGCCCGGACCTGCGAGGTGATCCGGGGTGACCGCATGCGGATTTTCTCCGGAATACAGCCCACGGGTGCGAAGCACCTCGGGAATTACGCCGGCGGCTTCCGGCAGTACGTCGAGATGCAGGAACGGGGCGACGCCTTCTTCTGCGTCGTCGACCTGCACGCGATCACCGTTGACTACGATCCCGCCGGGCTTCGCGAGCGGACGCTCAGCCTGGCGGCGATGCTGTTCGCCGTCGGCCTGGACCCGGAGCGCTCGACCGTCTTCGTGCAGAGCCACGTGCCGGCACACGCCGAGGCGGCGTGGCTGCTGTCGGCGGTGACGAGCTATGGGCAGCTCGGCCGGATGACCCAGTTCAAGGACAAGGCGGCGCGGCGTGATTTCGTCCCGGCCGGGCTCTTCACCTACCCATTGCTGATGGCCGGCGACATCCTTCTCTACCGGACCGAGGCGGTCCCGATCGGCGACGACCAGCGGCAGCACCTCGAGCTGGCACGCGACGTCGCCGAGCGCTTCAACGCCCGCTTCGGCGAGCTCTTTCGCATGCCGGAGGGCATCTACCCGGCGGTCGGCGCACGCGTGATGGACCTGCAGGAACCCACCCGGAAGATGTCGACGACCGGCGGCACGCCGCAGGGGACGGTGCTCCTGCTCGACACGCCGGAGACGATCCGCAGGAAGATCCACGGCGCCGTCACGGACTCCGGGTCCGCGATCCGGCGCAGCGCGGACAAGGCCGGGATCTCGAACCTGATCGACATCATGTCGGTCGCGACCGGCGAGGCGCCGGAGCGGGTCGAGAGACGCTACGACGGCGGCGGGTACGGCAGGTTCAAGCGCGACGTGGCCGAGGCGGTTGTCGCACTCCTCGAACCGCTCCAGGCGCAATACGCCGAGCTGCGCTCCGACCCGGGCGAGCTGCAGCGGCTGCTCGCGGTCGGCGGCGAGAAGGCGCGGACGGCTTCGGCGCCGACGCGCGAACGGATGTACGAGCTGATGGGGTTTGTCGCGCCGTGGCCGCCGGAGGAGTGATTGCGATGATCGATCGCCCTGCTCGGGATTCGGTGGCCAACGCGCGAATCGGCCACCTGCGGCGCGATCCCTTCGAGCTTCGGGTCCTGCGCCACGGCGGCCGGGGTGAGCGCCGGCAGTGCCGTCACCCGGCCCTGCTTCGCGTATGGGACAATCGCGAGCGCGGCTGCCAGGCCATGGGCTACTGCATTCGCACCGATGGGGTTACTGAAGGAGGCATCGAGGAGAAATGCCCACTCGATCCGGGACTTCCGACCAGCGTTCAACCGTGAAACGGCAGCACGCTCCCGACCCGCCTGAGGCAGTGAACGTCCTCGCCATCGACGTCGGCGGCAGCCACGTGAAGTGCCTCGCCACCGGGGAGTCCACGCCACGTGCGTTCGTCTCGGGGCCGGCGATGACGGCGGCCGGGATGGTCGACGGCGTGGTCGCGATCACGCGCGACTGGCCCTGCGAGGTGGTGTCCATCGGCTACCCCGGACCGGTGATGCATGGTTCCCCGGTACGCGAGCCGCACAACCTGGGCGAGGGTTGGGTCGGCTTCGACTTCGCGGGCGCGTTCGGCCGGCCGGTCAAGGTCGTCAACGATGCCGCGATGCAGGCGCTGGGCAGCTACCAGGGCGGCCGGATGCTGTTCCTCGGCCTGGGCACCGGGTTGGGCTCGGCGCTGATCGTCGAGGGCGAGATCGAGGCCATGGAGTTGGCGCACCTGCCGTACCGGAAGGGCCGCACCTACGAGGAGTACGTCGGGGCGCGCGGGCTCGAGCGGCTCGGCAAGAAGAAGTGGCGCAAGGCCGTGCTCGACGTGATCGAATCGCTGAACGCGGCGCTGCGGCCCGACTACGTGGTGCTGGGCGGCGGCAACGTGCACAAGCTCCACGAGCTGCCCGGGTACGTGCGCCGCGGCGACAACGCCAACGCCTTCCTCGGCGGGTTCCGCCTGTGGAACGAGCCCGGTGCGGGCAGGGCGCGCCGAACGGCGCGGCGACCATGAGCGAGCAGGGCGCAGCGCTCGCGCCGGGCAGCCCGGGCATCGCGCCGACCTGGACCAGCAGCGCGAAGGATCTGGTCGGCTCGTCGCTCGGGCCGGCGCGCCTGTGGTTCACGATCGGCTTCGGCATCGTCAACGAGGTCTACTACCCGCGCATCGACACCCCGCAGATCCGCGATCTCGGCTTCATCGTCGCCGACGGCGCGGGCTTCTGGTGCGAGGTAAAACGCCTCGGCCGCTACGAGCTGCAGACGCCGGCGCCCGGCATCCCGGCGGTGCGCATCGTGCACCGCCACCCGCGCTTCACGCTGGTGCTGCGCATCGTCGGCGACCCGCTGCGCGATGCGCTGCTGCTCGAGGTCGAGCTGCAGGGCGACGCGGCGCTGCGCCCCTATGCGTTGCTCGCACCGCACCTCGGCGGCACCGGTCACGGCAACATCGCGGAAGTAGCCTGTCACGGCGGGCGGCGCGTGCTGCGCGCCGGCCAGAGCGATGGCGGGCGGTACTGGCTGGCGCTCGGCGCCGTCGATGCGGCCCAGCGCGATGCCTGGGGCCGCGCCGGCGCCGGCTACGTCGGCGCGAGCGACGGCTGGCAGGACTTCGACCGCAATGGCGCGATGCGCTGGCAGTACGGGCGCGCCGGCCCGGGCAACGTCGCGCTCACCGGCGAGCTGCCGCGGCGCTGCGTGCTCGCGCTGGCCTTCGGCGGCAGCCCCGAGGCGGCGACCACGCTGGCAATCTGCGCGCTCGCGCAGCCGTTCGAGGTGCCCTGGCAGCGGCAGGTCGCCGACTGGACGCGCTGGCACGCCGCGCTCGCACCGCCGCTGCCCGATCGGCTCGACGCATCGCTGCGCGCTCAACTCGCCGTCTCCGCGATGGTGCTGCACGTGCACCAGGACAAGATCCATCCGGGGGCGATGGTGGCGAGCCTGAGCGTGCCCTGGGGCAACAGCCGCGACGAGCGCGGCGGTTACCATCTGGTGTGGCCGCGCGACCTGGTCGAGTGCGCCGGCGCGCTGCTGGTGCTCGGCCAGGAGGCCGAGGCGCGCGACGTCTTGCGCTACCTCATCGCCTCGCAGCACGCCGACGGCCACTGGAACCAGAACCAGTGGCTCGGCGGCAAGCCCTACTGGCAGGGCGTGCAGCTCGACGAGGCGGCCTTTCCGGTGCTGCTGGCGGCGCTGCTGGCCGAGCGTGGCGCGCTCGGCGGCATCGAGACCGGCGACATGGTGCGGCGCGCGCTGGGTTTCATCGCGCGCACCGGGCCGGCCAGCGACCAGGATCGCTGGGAGGAGGATGCCGGCGTCAATCCGTTCACGCTGGCGGTGTGCATCGCGGCCCTGGTGGCGGGTGCGGACTTCCTCGATCCGCAGGCGCGCGAGTTCGCGCTGGCGCTGGCCGACGACTGGAACGCGCGCATCGAGGAGTTCACCGCGGTGGCCGGCACGGCGCTGGCGCGCCGCCTCGGCGTGGCCGGCTACTATGTTCGCGTGGCGCCCGCGACGGTGTTCGCCGACGAGCAGGCGCTGCACCGCTGCGTGCCGATCAAGAACCGCGTGCAGGGCGCCTTGCTGCCGGCCGACGAGCAGGTGGCCACCGACGCCCTGCAACTCGTGCGCTTCGGGTTGCGCAGGCCCGATGATCCGCTGGTGCGCGATACGGTCGCGGTGATCGATGCGCTGCTCAAGGTCGATACGCCGAGCGGTCCGGCCTGGCGCCGCTACAACGGCGACGGATACGGCGAGCACGAGGACGGCACGCCCTTCGACGGCAGCGGCCGCGGGCGCCCGTGGCCGCTGCTGAGCGGGGAGCGCGGCCATTACGAACTCGCGGCGGGGCGCGACCCGATCCCCTACCTGCGGGCGATGGCGGCGATGGCGAGTAGCGGCGGCATGCTGCCCGAGCAGGTCTGGGACGCGGCGCCGATCCCCGCGCGCGCGCTGGCCCCCGGTCGCCCGAGCGGGTCGGCGATGCCGCTGGCCTGGGCCCATGCCGAGTTCGTCAAGCTGGCCCTGTCGTGCGCCGGCGAGCGACCCTGCGATTGCCCGGCGGCCGTGTGGCAGCGCTATCGCGGTCGGCGGCCGATGCCGCACGTTGCCGTCTGGCTCGAGCGCGCCCCCATGACGCGCGGTGTCAGCGGCGTCGATACGCTGGTGTGCCTGCGCGCGCCGGCCGTGGTGCATTGGGGCGTGGATGGCTGGCACGCGCCCGCCGACGTGAGCACCCGGCCGCTGAGCCTCGGTCTGCACGTCGCGCGTCTGCCCACCGCCGCGCTGCGTACCGGGCAGTGCGTCGATTTCACCTGGCGCTGGCAGGCGACGGGCGAATGGGTCGGCGCCGACCGCCGGGTGGTGCTCGAGCCTCCCGTCGCCGCGGCAATGCCGGCGACGGTGATGCCCGAAGTCCGGTAGCGCCCCGGGGCCCGTCCGACCGCCCAGTGGCATGCGGAGCCGGGCGCGGAGCAGGTCGCGCGCAAGGCTTTGCCAATCCCGGTGCCGCCCATGTCCGCAGCCGGCGACCTGGCGGCTTTCTCAACAGGATCCGACCATTGCGGACACTGGTGTCATGGATCGGATATCCGCTATTCTGGTTTCGGACCGCTTGCGGCCATCGCCATTCCGCGTGAGGCCATCCCGCGTGCGGCGATAACCACCCAGGGGTCATGCACGGCATTTGTCCAGGGGATGCGATCCCAATCAGCGTGCGACCGATGATGACCGACCGGTTCGGACGCGGCAGCGTGCCGTCGACACCATGAATTCGGGGGACCGGGCACAACGGCCAAAGCCATGAACTTCATGTCAGGACTGCTCCCACGCAAGCTCGGCGCCAAGATCAACGCCATCCTGGTGCTGTATTTCGTCTTCGCCCTGTCGGTGATCCTGCTCACTCTCTACGAGGCGCGGCAGCTCGAAGGCGAGGCGGCGGCCATCAACGTCGCGGGTTCCGAGCGCATGCACATCTACGACCTCACGTTCCGTCTGCACCGGATGCTGGACGGCACGCAGTCGCGCGAGGTGGCCATCTCCGACACGCGCCGCCTCATGGGTGAGATCGAGCAAACGCTCTACAGGCTCGAGACTGGCGATCCGGACCGCCCGCTCTTCCTGCCCCGCGAGCGCCGCATCCGGGACCAGATGCTGATTCTGAAGCAGGAGTGGCAGTCGGAATTCAGGCCTCGGGTCGATGAACTGCTGACCGTGCTCGACGACACCGAGCGGCGCAGACTCCTGGCGGACTTCGACGGTGTCGCGCTGCGCTTCATTCCGAAGCTCAACGATCTGGTCCTGATGGTGGAGCAGAGCAACGCACGCAACACCTTCCTCATGTTCGTGTTCCAGAACGTCCTTGTCGGTTTCGCCCTGCTGGGGACCATTCTCCTGATCTATCTTTTCAAGAAGCTCGTGATCGAGCCGGTCGAGATGCTCAGGGCCGGTATCGCGCGCATGACCGTGTCGGACTTCGATGTACGCCTGCCTGTCCTGTCACAGGACGAATTCGGCGAGCTGGCCGTCGGCTTCAATCACATGGCCGATCACCTGCAGGGTCTGTATGCGACCCTGGAGCACAGGGTGGCGGAGAAGACGCGCAGCGTCGAGGAGAGGAACCGGGAACTCGCGCTCCTTTACGACATTGCCGCCTATCTGGGCGAGCACGCGACGCTGGATGCCGTGTGTAATGGCGTGTTGCTCAAGCTGCGTCAGATGCTGGGCGCGCCCAGCGGTGTCGTGCGCCTGGTCAATCCGACGACGGCGATGCTGGAGATCACCGCCAACCACAACATGCCGGACGCATTTCTCGTCGCCGAGGCGCGCCTGCCGATGGGAACCTGCCGGTGCGGCGAAGTGGTGGTCGATGGATCTTCGGTCGCCCAGGACCTGACCCGGTCGCCGCCGGTGGCGATGCCGATGAAATGCTGCAGGGAGGATGGCTATGCTGCCATGGCGGCGATTCCGATCCGCTCGAAAAACCACGTCATCGGCGTTCTGAACCTGTTCTTCCGCGAACAGCGGATGCTGTCGCGGCACGAGATCAAGCTGCTGGAGGCCATCGGCCAGCATCTGGGCGTGGCGATCGAGAATCTGCGCCTGGTGGTGCGAGAGAAGGAAATGGCGGTTTCCGAGGAACGCAACCTTCTGGCGCAGGAACTGCACGACAGCATCGCCCAGTCGCTGGCATTCCTGAATATCCAGGCGCAGATGCTGCAGGACTCGCTGCGCAACGGCTCGGCGGGCGCGGCCGACGAGGAGTTGGCGCGCATGCGCGAGGGCATCCAGGAATGCTACGACGACGTGCGCGAGCTCCTGGTGCATTTCCGCATCAAGGTGGATCACGCCAATCTTGAAGACGCCATCCGCAGTGTGCTGGAGAAGTTCGAGGGACAGACCGACATCCGCACCTCCTTCGGCATACAGGGTGAAACACCGGCGCCGCCGGCCACCAGTCTGATACAGATCCTGCACATCCTGCAGGAAGCGCTGTCCAACGTCCGCAAGCATGCCAGGGCCAGGGCCGTGGCAGTGGAGATGCATGGCGGAAGAGAATTGACCATTGCCGTGCGCGACGATGGCAGGGGCTTCGAGCCGCAGAGCGTGGTCGAGCAGTGCGGCGCCTGCGTCGGCCTCGACATCATGCGCGAACGCGCGCATCGCATCGGTGCGCGTCTGGAGGTGGCATCGACGCCCGGCCGCGGTACCTGTGTCACGCTCGCGCTGCCTGGATGAGCTTCACCCCGCGGGGTCTGGTCATGGATCATGCAATTCGCGTTCTTCTGGTGGATGACCACACGCTCTTCCGCAGCGGCATCAAGGCGTTGCTGCAACGGCAGAAGGATTTCGAGGTCGTAGGCGAGGCCAGCGACGGGCTGGAGGGCGTCAAGCGGGCAAGATCGCTCAGGCCGGACGTGGTCCTGCTCGATCTGCACATGCCCGGGATCTCCGGCCGCGAGGCCGTCCGGCTCATCGTCGAGGAGTTGCCCGAGACGAAGGTGGTGATGCTGACGGTATCGGAGGACGCCGAGGACCTGCTGGACGCGCTGCAGGCGGGCGCTCATGGCTATCTCCTGAAGAACATCGACACCAGCTATTTCATCGGCGCCATCCGCAGCGCGGCGGACGGCGAGGCCGTCATGTCGCCGCAGATGACGGCCAAGCTGATGCAAAGCGTTCGCGCCGCCCCCGCGGCGGCGGCCGCGCCTGCCATCGACAGGGAACGCCTGTCTCCCCGGGAGCGCGAGATTCTCGGATACCTGGCCCGCGGCGCGAGCAACAAGGAGATCGCGCGCAGCCTCGATCTGGCCGAGAGCACCGTGAAGATACACGTGCAGAGCATTCTCAGGAAACTCAATCTCGTCAGTCGCGTTCAGGCGGCTGTGTACGCTGTCGAGCATGGTCTGTGCGGCAGGGACGGCACCGCCTGATCCGCCTGAAGGAGTAGTTCTTTCGAACTATCCCGCCCCGTTTGCCTAGTCCGGGCGAACGCCCCGCCTGCCCGCAGAAATAAGCCGCGCCATTCGCCAGGCGATGGATGGTGCGTCGACGCCCTGGGAAACACAATAACGGCCTCGCCAAAAAGGGCTATCCGAAGGGAAGCGCGCATGGACCATGTGGTGCCGCAGGAACTCATGGACAAGGTCGAGGCGGCTGCAAGGAAGAAGGCCGAATTGAGCGTGCGCGTCATGCTGCTCAAGGGCTTCCTGTCCGGCGCCCTGCTGGCCTACGCGACGGCGTTTGCCTTCAGGGCTTCCGAGGGATTGCCCGGCGGGCCCGCCGCGCTCGTTGCCGGAGCCGTCTTTCCGGTCGGCTTCGCCATGATCGTACTGCTCGGGATGGAGCTGGCGACAGGCAACTTTGCCGTGCTGCCGGTCGGCATCGCCTGCGGCACGACGACCTGGCGCGAGACACTGCGCAACTGGGGCGGCGTGTATCTGGGGAATTTTCTCGGTGCACTCTTCGTCGGCTTTCTGCTCGCCATCGCGCTGACCGAGAGCTTCGGCCAGGGGTCCGGGCCGCTCGGCACCAGGATCATCGCCGTTGCCCAGTCGAAAACCCTGGTCTACGAGCATGCCGGCGCCAACGGCTGGCTGACTGCATTCGTCAAGGGCATCCTGTGCAACTGGATGGTGGCGCTCGGTACCGTCCTCGGGATGAGTTCGACGTCGACGATCGGGAAGATCGCGGCGATCTGGCTGCCGGTCTCGACGTTCTTCGCCCTGGCGCTCGAACACTCCGTGGTGAATATGTTCGTCATCCCGACGGCCATCATTCTCGGCGCCGACATCACGGTCGGGCAATGGCTGGTCTGGAATCAGATCCCGGTGACGCTGGGGAACATCGTGGGAGGTGCGGTGTTGACCGGCCTGTTGCTGCACCACTGCCACAGGGCGCCGCATCCCGCGACGGGCTTCGAATCGGCGAACGTGTCCGGATGCCGTCCCTGAGCGCAGACCTGCCCTTGGTCCAACTGGCGATATTCGTGGTCGCCGCCTGGATGGCGCGCCGCGCGCTGCTGCCGGCGACGCCCTCGCCGACCGCGGCGGGGGCGATCGTCATGGCCGCGGGAATATTCGGGCTGGCGGCGTTTCAGAAAATCCCGGCGCTGCCGGCGTCGGCAATGCAACCGTTCGCGATCGGCCTGCTGGTGGTCTGGGGCTTCATTGCAGCCTCCTACGCCGCCTGCTGGCTGCGCGGCCGCATGGCCTCGCATACGGCCGCGCCGATGGACGGCCTTGCGGTGGGCACCTGGGTGGCGGGTACCGCGGTCGCGGCACGCGTGATCCTCCATGGCGTGCCTGCCTGGCGTGCAGCGGCAATCGCCCTGGCCATCGTCGCGTTCCTGCTGTGGCTGTGGTATCTCGCCCTCGTGCTGCGGGGGTTTCGCGCGGTGACGGCAAGCCCCGGGCGCCTGCGCGTGACGGGGCGCATCCTGCTGTCGACGGTGAGCACGCAGTCGCTGGCGCTGCTGGCATGGCATCTCTGGCCCGACGCCGCATTCCTGCGCGCGCCGGTGGCGGGCCTGATCGTGCTCGGCTACCTGTTCTACGCCGCCGGGCTCGTGCTCGTCATCCAGCGCTACCGGCGAGAGTCGCGCTGGAGCCTGTCGGAAGACTGGGACAACACCAACTGCATCGTGCACGGCGCGATGTCGATCAGCGGGCTCGCCGTCGCATACACCGGCGTGCTGCCGGAACTCCTCGGCGTCGCCACCTGGCTGTACGCACTGCTCGTCCTGCTGGCCGTGGAGGCCGTCGAAGTCGCGCGCATGGCCCAGCGCGTCAGGCAGCGCGGCCTGCACCAGGGGATCCTCACCTACCACGTCTCGCAATGGTCGAGGAACTTCACCTTCGGCATGTTCTACGCCCTCACCCTTGCGCTGGCGCCGGCTTGCGCGTCGTACCCGGCGCTGTCACCCCTCATGCCCTTCGTGGGCTGGTTGCTCGCCTGCGGCCCGTACATCGTGCTCTTCTTCCTCCTGATCGAGCTGGGCCTGTGGGTCGCCGCCAACGCCAGGTACGAGACAAGAATCGAGACAAGAATGAAGACCGCCGCACCGCGTAGCCTCATCGTCAATGAGTTTGCAAAGGAGCAACAACCGTGAGCCATTTCCTCGACAGACTGAAGTTCTTCGACCGCGTCAAGGACACCTTTTCGGGCGGTCACGGCATCGTCACCAACGAGGATCGCCAATGGGAGGACGCCTACCGCAACCGCTGGCGCCACGACAAGGTG
>WBZR01002885.1_pt1 | contig 12661 bp, 11 predicted proteins | sample 5204231 | NCBI WGS metagenome assembly WBZR01 (sample SAMN12412403, study PRJNA552823) | activated sludge metagenome | isolation source: activated sludge from anammox sidestream of wastewater treatment plant... | place: USA: Virginia | collected 2017-08
TGCCGGTCATCAAGAGGACGGAGAATTTGAACCGCCCATCCACGTCCGGGAAGACCCCCTTGCGATTCTCAAAGTCATACAATGCGACCAGGCTTTGTTTCTGCATCAGGTCATTGAAAAAGTGCTTGGTCGTGTCATCGGTGGCGATGCCGCTGGGGACGAGCAGCCCCACGCGGCCGGTCGGGGCAACGAGCTTGCGCGCCAATTCGGCGAAGAGCATGTAGGTGTTCACATCCCCCCGCGCGGTGAGGGGAAAGGCTTTGCAGGCGCGGACGTGGTCGAGCGTCCGTTCGGCGGCGGCGGCGGCGGCGGTGAATCTCTTGAACAGGTCCGGGCGCTTCTTCTCGGCTTCGGCAATGAGCTTACGCCGCGTGGCGGCGTTGACTGCGCTGGCAATGTCCGGCGCGCCCAAGGCGAAGAACTCGCGCTGCTGAAGCTTCATCCGCTCCCACGGCGGGTTGCCGATGACGCAATCAAACCCCCCGCGCACCATCACCTCGGGAAACGTATCGCCCCAGTCCATCGCCTTGGGATGGATGTTCGTGTCACTGACCAGTGAATTGCCCCAGACAATATTTTTGGACAGGTCGGCCAGCGTCTTGTCCTTGCGGGCCGAGCGAATCCACAAAGCAAGCTGGGTGATCTCGACGGCTTCGCGGGAGAGGTCCACGCCGTAGAGGTTTTCATGGAGAATATAACCGGGGTACGCGGCTTCGAGGGCGGTTGCACCCTTTTCATTCGCATCGATGCGAAGCAGGCGCACGAGGTCGCCGTAGGCATCGTCGAGGCGCTGGTAGGCAGCGATGAGGAAGGCGCCGCTTCCGCAGGCGGGATCGATGATTTTCAGCGCCCGCAGGGCGGCGAGCTTCTCATCCACCGTTTTCAGCGGATCAACCCGCCGGGCGATCAGGTCTCCGACGGTCTGGTTGACGATCAGTTCGGTGAAGTCCGCCGGGGTGTAGTAGATGCCAAAGCGCTTGCGCAAGGCGCTTTTGGGCATTTCGGGCTGGCCATCCGAACCCGACTGCGGGCCGAAGAAACCGACGACGCGGAGTTTTTCCAGTTCGGTGATCGATTTCTCGAACAGATGGCCGAGGACTTCGACGTTGACTTCATCGCGGAAGTCGTAGTTATCGATGACGCCGAAAAAGTTCGTCCAGTCATCGGACAATTGCAGGTCGTCCACGACAGGATCGGTGGCAAACAGCCCGCCGTTGAAGGGCGGAACGTCCATTTCGTCGTGGCCCTTGTCAATCATCCCAAAGAGTTTCTTGAAATTGTTCCAGATGGGATTGGTCGCGGCATCGAATGGGTTTTTGGTTTTGATGGCCTTTTCGATGATGTTGCCGGGGAGCAGCCCGCGATCGGCGCAGAAGGCGATGAAGATCACGCGGTCGAGAAGCTTTTGGGCGGCGGCGATGGCGTCGTCGTAGCGTCGGTTATGATCTTCAATGAGATGGCGGATCAGGGCGGTGCGCTGGTTGGAATAGGCGTCGTAGAGATCGTCGCCGACTTCCTTCTGGCGGTCGCGGGTTTCCTTGAGCAATGCCAGAGCGCGGGCGGGTTCGACTTTGCTCTTGAGCAGACCGCCTCGCTCAAAGACATACCAGAAGCGGGCGAAGTGGTCGGGATTGAGCAGTTCGCCAAAGTGAAACTCCTCATACGCCTGCGGCGTGCGGTCGCGGTGATAAAGGCGAATCGTGCGGTAGTTGCTGACGATGCCCCAGGGACAATCGGGCAGGGCGTTGAGGTAATCCCACAACTGTTGAACCGGCGTACGGCCGTTGAACTTGTCGTGATCGAGATCGGTATTGGCGTCTTTGAGTTCGATGACTGCGGTGGGCTTGTCGTGGTCGGCGTCGGTGAACGCGCCCAGCGCGCCATCGGCGGTGCCGACGCCGGGGACATGGAACTGTTTCTGGCGGTGATAGGCCGTTGGAGATTCTGCGACGGACTTGTAGCCCAGCGCCTGGCCGAAGATACGTTCGAGAAAATCGCCGTCGAGGGCGGTTTCGTTGTGATCCAGCGCGCGGGTGTCGGCGAGGTTGGCCCAATCTCTGATGATCGTATGGGCGGCGTCGCGATCGGGGCCTTGCCAGCGGGTTTCGCTTGCCTTGGCGGCCAGGAAGCGGGGAAGAAAAAGCGTGCGGTGCTTCGGCGCGGCGACGTCGCGGTACATGCCCGTTGCAACAATTCTGGCGGTTTTTCTGCTAGCGCTTGCCATTGTTTTTGATGCCTGTGGCGTCGAGGTTCGTTGATTTGATCGTGACGCTGGCCTCAAGCTGGATATTGGCCGGTTGGCCCCTGTCCGGGACAAAACGCCAACCGGCGGCTTCCAGCAGTTTGTTGATCTTGATTCGCGCCATCGCCTCTTTTGCTTATCTTCAGGACTCCCTTTGTGGATGAATGATACACGCAAATCCATTGTCGCCAAAGGAACGCGGCCGGTTCATCCCTTGTTGGATGCCCGGCGTTGGAATGCCATTTGAATGCCTGTGGATCAATCCGGCGATGATGGATGCCCTGAAGCGGATGACGGTGAAATGAATGCCTCTCCCGTGTGATTATGAAGGTGTCACGGCCGAGTCGATCAGCGCATCACCTGTCGTCAGGGAAGACTTTTGGAGAACTGAAAATGCGTCGGCTGCGAACAGGCTTTGCCAGTATGTGTAGCGATGCGGATGGCATTTCTCTTTGGGCACAAGATACCCGCAGGAACCATTGACCAGATTCATCGCCACGACAGGCCGCCGGGCCCAATGTTGCCGCAGCGCGATTTGCCACTGGGAGTATGGCTCATTGGGCTGACCAAACAATAACGCACCGCCTACACGCCAGACCCACAGAGACATGTCGCACGTCGGCTTTCCGCCGAGGAATCGAACCAGGTGCAACTTGCGACGAAGCCGCTCCTGCATGAATGAATCCGTTGCCTTGGCCAATTGTTTTAAGACTTCATCCTCGGTGGGTTGCGCCTTGGCGGGCAAGGCCATCTTTGTTTCAATTGCCTCGACCGTCGTATCAACCTGCGCCGGCCGATCCGACCAGACGCCCAGCCTTGCCCCTGATTCCACAACCCGATCGAATTGAAGCACTTTCCCCGGCGGGCGCATTCCAAACATAGTGGCCAATACGGCATGACCCAGCTTGACGCCGTGCCCGTCGGCGACGGCGACATCCCCCGTATATTGCATCGCTGGTGCCAGATCGCCCGAAGCACCCTGTAAAAACAGGCAGGGCGCGTCAGTTGCCGCCTCAACCGTCTGTCGCATGGTGCCAACATAATCGGGTGAGGTCAGATGATTGTCCCAGGCCAGTGTCGTGGGATGACAGGCATAATTGACGATCGTCGCGATGGTACGCCCATCCTCGCGGGCAGTGACCCGCCCCACCAGGAGTGTTGCATCGGCCGGTGCCGATGGATTATACCCCACCACGTATTTGTCCGGGTCATCGGGGTCAATCATATCCCGGTTGGTGGCCAGATCGCACAGGCCATATCCCCAGTCCAGCAGCGCTGGCTGCGCCTGAGCAATCGCTTGGCGCGCCGCCTCCAGCAAAATAGGACCCAGACCGCGCATGTATGGTTCGATCAGTGCCCCGCCGGGTTCGCCAGCATCGCCCAGGCAGATTGCTGGCCCAGCATGTGTGTGCGATATGCAGATCATGACCCGCGATGGATCTATCTGCAGCCCCTCCAGCAGCGGGCCGCGAATCATCCATTCATCCGACGGTGTCTTAAACCAACCCAGATCAAGGGCAACTAAAATCAGCGGTGACGATTGATGATCCGCCAAGATCGCCAGCACCGTTGCCGTCAACGGGCGATGAACTCCCTCGGCCGTATGGCGTGTCGCTGCGCCCCAGTTACGGGAATAAATGCCCAGCGGCGGGGTGATGTCGCGCCGAGCCACGCCGATGCGACCGGCAAATACGTAATCCAGCATATGAGGAGTCATGATTATTTTTCCTTTGGCGCCGTCGTCACACTGGTCAAAGATAATCCCCCATCCATCAGGATCGTGGCGCCGGTCATGTGCCGGTTGGCTGGATCGCAAAGGTGGGCGACCTGGGCGGCCACTTCCTCGGGCAAGATCAGGCGGCGCAGCGGCACCATTTTAAGGCTGGCCTCGCGTTTTTCAGGATGGTCGCGCCATGCCGTCCCACTAAGACCGGCATCAACGAATCCAGGCGCCACCTCATTGACGAGAATATCATATTCGGCCAGTTCCAGAGCCATTGTCTGGCAAAGCATGCGCAGCCCGGCTTTGGAAGCGCAATAGGCCGGAATATAGGTGTGCGGCGCATGGGCTGCCCAACTGCCGATGAAAACAACGCGTCCGGGCTGTTGCTGCGCCCGCAAACGCAAAACACCCGCCTGCGCCAGATGAAATGCCCCGTCCAGATTGATGCGCAGATCGCGGTTCCATTGCGCCGGCGTCATGTCGCAGAATGACGCCACGGCGACGACGGCGGCATTGGGGATAATCAGTGTCGGTACGCCCAAATCCGCCTCCACGGTTTGCACCCACTGTGTAACCTGTGCTGCGTCAGCGACATCAACGCGGTCGTAGCGTCCGCATCTGCCCAAGCGGCGTAATCCATCCAGAAGCGCCTGCGCCTCGGGCGTGGGGCGAATATCACCGATGGCAATATCCACGCCCCGGCCGGCCAGCTCGAGCGCGATCGCTGCGCCAATGTCGCCCAACCCGCCGCTGATGATTGCTATTTGCCCGGCCAGATTCTGATGGCGATGGCTGGCCGATGCGTCATCTTTATTCATTACCAATCTCCCACGCTTCCATCAGCGTAAAATGTTCGCAACAATTCTTCCTGCTTGAACGGATGCTTGCGCACTTCGTTCTCATTGATTTCAATACCAAGTCCAGGCCGCGATGACGGGCGCGCGATGCGCCCCTTTGGTTCAACCACAAATCCTTCGCTTACAACATCGCGCCGCCACGGAACATCCTCATGCACACTTTCACAGATGATGTAACTCGGCGTGGCGAATCCCAGTTCCAGCGAGGCCGCCGTGCTGACCGGCCCCTGTGGGTTGTGCGGCGCCAGCGCCACGCGATAAGCCTCAGCCATTGCCGCAATCCTGCGCGCTTCGCTCAGACCGCCGCAATGGGTGATATCCGGTTGCAGAACGCTGACTGCGCGTTTTTCCAGCAATTCGCGGAAGCCATGCTGGCTAATCAACCGCTCGCCCGTTGCGATCGGCGTCTTGACGGCGCGCTGAACCTCCGCCAGACCGTCGATTGATTCGGGCCAACACGGTTCCTCAAACCAGTACAGATTGTAAGGCTCCAGCGCTTTGGCAAAGAGCAACCCCATGCGCGGGCTGTGCCGGGCGTGGCAGTCCACCATGATGTCGATATCGTCGCCCACCGCCTGCCGCATGGCTGCCACACACTTTTCCGCGTAGCGTATCGGTCGCATTCCTTCCAGCGGCATCGTCTCGGGCGTCGCCATGGTCTTGAACGCGGTGAAACCCTGCTCCACGGCGCGCTGTGCCAACTCTGCAAATCGTCCGGCATCGGCTGGGCTGGTCTCGTAAAAATCCTCCATCTTCCCCCCGCCCAGATGGCAATACAGGCGCACATAATCGCGCACCGGTCCGCCCCAGAGCTTGTGACACGGCACGCCCAGTGACTTGCCCAGAATATCCCACAGCGCAATATCAATGCCGCTGATCGCGGTACCGCGCACAATTCCATTACCGTGCCAGAAATGCTGACGGTACATCATCTGCCACAGATGCTCGATGCGCGTTGGATCCTCGCCGATCAGCAGCGGGCTGATGTCTTCAATCGCCCCCACGACCGCCCGCGTGTGCCATTCCAGCGTCGCCTCGCCCCAGCCATACAACCCCGGCTGATCCGTGACAACCTTGACGAAAATCCAATTGCGCATGCGCGCGTTGCACACATGCGTTTCAATCGCCGTAATTTTCATAGATCCGCCTCATCAACCTTTGGATAACAGCTAAAACAATACTGACGATCGCCCTTCTACCACAACCTCGAATCGGGAACGTCCAGCCATGCCCCGCCATCAAGGATCGACTTCTGACTGATCAACCCGGGCAGCGTCATATCCATCGCACAATGAATGTCGATCGGGTTGTCAATTTCCCCGCGGACCGCCGCGATAAAATCCTGGAGTACGAAATAATCCCCGCCGCCATGACCGGCATTGCGCAGCATCTCCGGTGGATTCTGCCACCCGGGGGACAAATACCGTCCATACGCCTCCTGCTGCATCAGCGTCCCAGCATCCAGCCACACATCCTTGTCGGCATTCACGCTGCGCAACCAGATTTTATCACGCTCATGGCTGCTTCGCGCCGATTCGTAGCTTCCATCGGTTCCCTGGAGCTGATAATTGGCCATCGCATGAGGCCGGTCCGACACGATGTCGTAACGGATCTTGATCAGGCGTTTCTGGCGCGTTTTGGCAAGCATCACCACTGAATCGCTCGAATAGGCATCGCCGCGCGGATCACGGTAATGCGTTCCGCTGTCTTGGCAGCAGACGCGCTCCACACGATCCCCCTCCATCCAGGTTAGGATCGGCCCCAGGCTATGCGTGGGGTAGACGACGCCGCGAATATTGTTGACTTCCCGTCGCCATGGCGTCTGCTCCATCAGTTCCTTTAACTCGTGAATGTATTCCCCCTCGGCGTAATAGACCTCCCCGAACAGCCCCGCCTTCACCAACCCGCGCACAAACTGGTTGGGCCGCATGTAGATATAATTCTCAGCCATCATATAAATGGCCTTGGACTGCCTGGCTGCTTTCACCAGCGCCTGGCATTCCTCAATCGACATTGCTGCCGTCACTTCGGACAATACGTGGATATCCCGCTTCAAGGCCGCAATCGCCTGCGCCGCATGAAACTGCATCGGAGTGGCGATCAGCACCGCATCGAGCTTGCACGAGTCCAGCATCTGTTCATAGTCAGCAAACGCCGCCTCTGCTTCCATGAGCGACTTGCACTTGGCCAGACATGCCGCATCGATGTCGCACACCGCAGCCACGGTGACATTCAACGCCTTCAGCGAGCTTGAAAAACTCGTCCCGCGTCCTCTCGCCCCCACCAAACCAATGCGAATGGATGTACTTGTCCCGGTCATGATCGTCATTCCTTATTTCTTGAGTTGTTCCAGACTTTCACAAACATCTGAACGTCGGTATCGGTGCCAATCCGGCTTGCTCAAATAGTCCACGCCTACCGCAGACTTCTGCGTAAAATCCATCACCCGCTTCAAGGCCGGATGTTCATATCTTAAGTGCTCAGCCAAAGCCTCTTCAGCGCTGGCCAAATCCCCACGCAAAATCGCTTTCAGAATGCGCTGATGCTGAGTAACGGTCTCCACGGCTGCGGCTTGATCCGCCACTTCCCACACGAATAAGAAGCGGTAATAGCGCCCGAATCGCGCAAAAATATCCCTGATGTACCGATTTTGCGCAGCCTCAATGATCCAACCATGAAACCCATCATCAATCCGCAGTTTGGCTGTCGCCTCGCCCGCCATTGTGTTGCCGGACAGAAACCCCTCCATCGCCTGGCGCCCCTGGGCCGACTGAAGTGCTGTCCAGCTCAAGCGCAATGCCAGACACTCCAACGCTTCACGCACCACCGCGAAATCATCCATGTCCTTTTGCACAAATGCCCGAAGACGCCACCCCCGCCTGGGCACATGTTCAATGACCCCTTCTCCGGCCAGTCGATGAAATGCCTCGCGCACCGTTGTCGTGCTCACGCTAAACCGCTCGGCCATGGCATTCTCGCGCACGAAAACTTCCCGCCCGGCCAGACTTCGCGTCACCAACTCACGCCCGATCACCTCTACATAATCCACCGGCGGAACAACGCTCGCGCGTCGGCCGTGTTTCAATCTGGTCGGCGCTTTGGGATGACCACCTCTCCTGGTCGTCTGTCGGCCATGCTCCACCTGCACAACACGCCGGCCCTTGCCCAGCACCCCTTGCTCCTTCAGCCGTTTCAACGCCGTCCGCACTGGCCGCGTGCTCACCCGATAATGCGCCGCCAGCTTCTCCAGCGTAGGTTCACACGGCAGCGCCCGCCCCTGCGCCATCCGGCTCCCCAGATCCTCCTCAATGTACTGCGACCAGTTCATCCCCCAAAACATAATGACATTCTATGTAATGTCAAATAGTAAGTGGAATCTTCCCCAAAGCCGATGGGAAAGAACCACGATGAGCAAAACCTGCAGATGATTCAATTGAAATTCATATGCATGATTGTGACCCTCCCCGCCAATGGTGGGCACGCCCGGACACCCGTTTGCACCTCATGTTGGACGATCCAGCGGCAAAACAGAATGATACAGTGTGACAGCCAGCAAAATTTCGGTACATTGGTTCAGCATGAAATCGATCAGCCTTGGCTTGAGTCTGGTTTTGCTGGGTGGATGTGTGACCGCACGCCATGCGGATGTGTCTGTCCCCAAGGATCAGGCGACCGCTGCGTACTGGTACGACCAGCCAGCGGAGGCGCGCGTCGAATCAACCGGGTTTGATCGTCTGTGGGACAGTTGCCAGCGCAGCGCCCGCCAACGGCTGTTTCAGATTGATCGCGCCGACTACCGCAATGGGATTCTCACGACATTGCCGCTGGTGTCGCAGCAGATTTTTGAGTTCTGGCGATCCGACACCCCACTATCGGAGCAGGGACAAAGCAGTCTGGGGACGCTGCGTCGGACGATTCGATTTGAGTTTACCCGCGATCAAGGGGCTGATGGCAGCGATAGCTACAGCGTCGTCCCCAAGGTTCTGGTGCAACGACAGAGTGTTCAGGGTCAGCGGATTACCAATTCGTCGCAATATCGCTGGGCCGTCGTGGGCGCTACCGGTCAATATGACGATGCCGGCCAGCCGCTGGTACAATCCTATTGGTACGCCATCGGGCGTGATAAGCAACTGGAGCAGATCCTGGCTGATGATATTCGTCAGAACCTGAAGCAAATGCCCATATCGCAGTGAACCGGATCAGACAGCGTCAGCCGCTGGATCATCCGCTCTTGAACTTACTTTATGCCACAATTTTCCACGATGATTGCGCAGAATACGGTCACCGGTTTATCGGCGGGGACGATCTTTTATCTGACGCTGTTGCTCGTCTTTCTAACCGCGATTATCACGGCGGTGGTCACCAAGTGGTCGCGCGATAAATGCCTCAAGTTCTTCACGCGCTATCACATCACCCTGGAGCGAACAACCGGCCAGATGATCTGGGGCACGCTGAGGGTCTTTTCCAGCGGTCTGGAAGTCTTGTTTGATCACCCGTACACCGACACACGCGGACGGCGCAAAACCAGTTTCATGATGTATCAACCGGAGGTGGATACCCAGCTCATGCTCATCGTGCGCTATCACGATGAACTGAGCGCCAAGCAGCAGGCTCGTCGGCGTCGGCAGGTGTTGCATACCTTCAATCCCGGGCCGCTGCGCCGAATCTGGCGCGCCGTCCGCAATTTCGTCAATACACTGCGTGATGCGTTCAACGCCGCCATTGGTGTGGTGGTCAACAGTTATCAGAGCAGCATCCCGGCCGGATCAACGCTGGCAACCCAGGCGGGGCAGGTCACCCAGCTCGGTCAGACCCTGCTGGGTAAATTTGCCAACGCCTACGAACCGCTGCTGGAGCAATACATCGGTCAGCCGGTGCTGATGGAAATGCCCGATCCGCAGAACCCGACAAAACTGATGCGCAGTTTCACCGGCTATCTGGCGGACTATACCCAGGGTTTTGTTGCAATTTTCAACGTCGAGCATGAAGCCGGGGAAAAGTTTGAGCTGCTGTTGCCCACTGACCCGGCCAGTTCATCCGGTGGATCGATCGCAACAACCAGCGACGCAACTGCCAACCCAGCCACACACTCTGACTCCCCCGCCATCAAAGCCCCGGTTTCGCCAGAACAGCGCAACATGCAGGCACGTCTGGAAGGTACTCGCTTGAAAGTTCAAAACATCGGTTATGAACCCGTCGCCGTGCTGCGCCTGCAGCGCACTGGATTTGAACCGCTGAGTTTTGGCTGCATCATCCCCCCTTCAGCCATTCTGGATTTGCCGGCCAGCGATGCCGCCGGCGCGCATTTGATCTGCCGGCCCGTGCGCCGACTGGATCTGGTAGCACCACGCAAGCTGGCGACCATCCGCCACGCCGGCGATCTTGTCCCACGCCGCAGCCTCGTCGATGAACTTTATCAGGAAGCCCTACCCCTGGTTCCGCGTATTCTCAAACACGACGACGATGGCGGGAACGACAACGTCACCGAAATTTAATGAATCAGAACCTTGCAGAACCGGGCTGAAAAAATTGCCCATGACCAAGTGTCATGGGCAAAAAACCGTCTTGAAATTCCCGCACACCAGCCAATACCCGGCTGCGCCAAGGATGCGAAATTAAATCGGTTCAACTTCCTGCGTTTCGTCATAGACACGCAGCAGCTTGGACTTGTCAAACACCATCTCCTGGCGCGTCAACCCGACAATATCATACAAGCTGGTCAGCTCGATGGCATCGACGGGGCAGGCTTCCTCGCACATGCCGCAGTAGATGCAGCGCAACTCGTCGATATCGAACTTGGCTGGATATTTTTCACGGTCTTCCCAGGGCGATTCATCCGCTTCGATATGAATACAATGGGCGGGACAGGCGGTTGCACACATGAAACAAGCCACGCACTTGACGCGCCCTTCCTCATCGCGATTCAACCGATGCACACCGCGGTAACTCCGGCGGTGCATACCCCCTTCGACAACAGGAATGTCTTCGCGGCGTTCCTCGGGGTATTGGATCACGCGATCGGTTCCCGTCCAGACCCTGAGCATGTGCTTCATGGTCGTACCCAGACCGACCAGCACCTGCGGCAGGAAAAATTGGTCACCCAGAGTCATCCGGGGTTCGGCAATTTCAATTACATCCGTTGATTTCATAATGATACTATCGTCAGATAACGATCGACTTACCTATTCCACTTGAATAGCACTGACAAACACGCAGACAGCAAGTATAAGCCTGACGTGCTGACACTTCCATGCCAGACCAGACAAAACAATTTAATGACGAATTAAAAACTGCCGAAATTCACCCGTTGGCGGATAAACTTCCTCATCAACCTGCTTGATATACCCGCCCAGCCGCTCGCTGAGGCTGCGCACAACGGCTGCGATTTCCTCCTCCGGCCCTTCCATCACCATTTCCACGCGCCCATCCGCCAGATTGCGCACATAACCACTGACATCATGCTGGAGCGCGATGTTATGGGCGGTGTATCGAAAACCAACCCCTTGTACCCGCCCGCTGAATAAACATGTCCGGCGCTGCATAATTTCATCCTCGGTTCATTGAATCGATATCGTTATTCTATGGGCAATACACCTGTTTCGCCAACTCTTGTGCAGGATATTGCCATTGGGTTGCTCACTGACGCTTACACCAGCCTATAATCGCCAAACGCCACACTGTCTCGATCAGAGAAAGGTAAACCATGACCGACGAAGCCTGCCCAATGCCCACACCGCCAACACCACAGGAAGCCCAGGCCGTATCGCGTATCTTGTCGGCGCGTCGCATTGCCGTTGTAGGCGTCAGCGCCAAACCCGATCGACCCAGCCACTATGTGGCCAAATATCTGCAAAGTAACGGATACGAAGTATTACCGGTCAACCCCACGTTGACCGAAGTCCTTGGGGTCAAATGTCATAACTCACTGGCGGAGATCGCCGGTCAGTTTGATGTGGTCGATATTTTCCGTCGATCTGACGCCTGCCCCGAAGTCGTGCGCGAGGCGATTGCGGCCGGCGCCAAAGGGGTCTGGTTGCAAAGCGGGATCATCAGTGACGAATCGCGCAAGCTGGCCAGCGATGCCGGGATCGACTACGTGGAGGATCGCTGCATGATGGTTTCGCACATGCACCGCTGAGCACATCAGCGATCGGCGCGCCGTGCGATTCAGTGCTGTCGTTCAGTTCGTCACATCAACCGCAGGTCAGCAAATCGGAGATCGAACAGGTTCGCGTGTTATTGATTGCCCGTTTCCGGTGGCAGCAGCGTGTCGATGACCTGTTCGGTTGTCATGGCTGGTTTATCAGGCGTCGGAGGCGCCGTGGCGCGCCAACGGTCATAATTCTGCGACGCCATTTCAACAGCCACTTCGACCATGCCCGGATCGCGGCGAACCGACGCATTTTCCGCCAGTTTCTGACGCGCCTGATCCATCAACGTGCGCAACTGCTGCGAGCGCAGCGTTTCGCGGATTGACTCCTGGACGTTTTCCTCTTCAAACGCCATGACCCGCCCCTGCTGCTTGGATTCAACCAGGGCAATATAAAACGCGCCGTCGTCGCCGGTCACAATATCTGTCACCGCGCCGACCGGTGTTTTCCATACCGCGTCCTCCACGGCTTGCTGGCGATACGACCCGCGCTGCACCGGGCCGGGAACCTGTCCATTGTTTTTCATCAAAAAGGCATCGTGATTGATCTGGCCAGCCACCTTGGCAAAATCAGCCTCGCCGCGCTGCAACTGCCGCCACAGCGTGGTGATGCGATCCAGCGCCGCGTCACGCGATTCCATCTTTTTGGGATCGATGCGAATCACCCGGAAGCTCGCCTCGTCAAACTG
>WBZR01003950.1_pt1 | contig 12659 bp, 11 predicted proteins | sample 5204231 | NCBI WGS metagenome assembly WBZR01 (sample SAMN12412403, study PRJNA552823) | activated sludge metagenome | isolation source: activated sludge from anammox sidestream of wastewater treatment plant... | place: USA: Virginia | collected 2017-08
GGGCGGCAAGCTGGTCGGCGTGGTCGGCGACGACGAGGTCTACCGCGGCATGCTGCGGCAGACCGCGCTCGCCAATACCTCCCGTCCGGTGCACTAGCGGCCAGCGCCGCCTCCTGTCGGCTACCCCTCATGCGTCGGATGTGCCTCGAGCTCGGTCGAGAGGCTGAGCCACCGGTCCTCGGCCTGCGCGAGCTGGGCGGCGACATCGGCCTGCTCGGCGAGCAGCGACTTCAGACGTTCCTTCTGTGCGCCCGCATAGATGTCCAGCTGTGACAGCGCCGTCTGAATCTCCGCGCGGCGTCGTCCGAGCCTCTCCATCGCGGCCTCCTGCGAGCGCAATTGCGCGCGCAGCGGTGCCAGGCGCTGGCGCTGCTCGGCCTCCAGTCTCCTGCGCTCCTTGCGTTCGGCGGCGCTCTCAGCGCTCGTCGTGCGCTCGGTCGCCGCGTCGCTGCCGGCCGCCACCGCAAGCTCGCGGCGCTCCCGCTCGCGGTTCCGTTCGGTGACCCAGCGGCCGTAGTCGTCGAGATCGCCGCTGTAGGACTGCACGCGGCGATCGGCAATGACCAGGAGCTGATCCGCCACCGTGCGCAGCATGTAGCGATCGTGGGAGATGATCACCATCGCGCCCTCGAACTCCTGAAGCGCCACGCTCAACGCGTGCCGCATCTCGAGATCGAGGTGATTGGTCGGCTCGTCCAGCAACAGGAGATTCGGCCGCCGGTAGACGAGCAGCGCCAGCACGAGCCGCGCGCGCTCGCCGCCGGAGAACACCGACGTGTCGCCCAGCGCCTGATCGCCGTGAAAGCCGAAGCCGCCGAGGAAGTTGCGCAGATCCTGCTCGCTCGCCTTCGGATCGAGCCGCTGCAGGTGGGCGAGCGGCGTGAGGGCCGGATTCAACTGCTCGAGCTGGTGCTGCGCGAAATAGCCGACGTGCAGATCCTGCGCCGGCAGGCGCGCGCCGCAGAGGGGCTCGAGCTCCCCGGCGAGGGTCTTGATGAGCGTGGACTTTCCGGCGCCGTTCGGGCCGAGCAGCCCGATGCGATCGCCGGGCGCAAGGCTCAGGCGTATGTCCTGCACGACGGGCTCCTCGCCGTAGCCGACCCCGATCTCCTCGAGCTGCAGCAGCGGTGTGGGCAGCTTGCGCGGCGAAAAGAACGCGAATCCGAACGGCGAGTCGGCGTGGGCGGGTGCGATGAGCTCCATGCGTGCAAGCGCCTTCAGCCGGCTCTGCGCCTGGCGCGCCTTGGTCGCCTTGGCGCGGAAGCGATCCACGAAGCTATGTATGCGTGCCACCTCGCGCTGCTGGCGGGCATAGGCCGCGGCCTGCTGCGCCATCTGCTCGGCGCGCCGCTGTTCGAAGGCGGCGTAGTTGCCAGCGTAGAGTGTGACGGTCTGCCGCTCCAGGTGCAGGACGTGATCGACGATGTCGTCGAGAAACTCGCGATCGTGCGAGATGAGCAGCAGCGTGCCCCGGTAACGCCGCAGCCAGTCCTCCAGCCACAACGTGGCCTCCAGGTCGAGATGGTTGGTCGGCTCGTCCAGCAGCAGCAGGTCCGAGCGGCACATCAGCGCCTGCGCGAGATTCAGCCGCATGCGCCAACCGCCGGAGAATTCCTTCACCGAGCGCCGCTCCTCGCCCGGTTTGAAGCCGAGGCCGTGCAGCAGCGTGCCGGCACGGCTCTCGGCCGTGTAACCGCCGGCGTGATCGAGATCGGCGTGCAGCCTTGCCAGGCGATGGCCGTCGCCCGCGGCCTCGAGCTCGCGGATCTCGGTCTCGATCGCGCGCATTGCGGCATCGCCGTCGAGCACGTAGTCGATGGCCGCGCAATCCAGCACCGGTGTCTCCTGCGCGACGTGGGCGATGGCCAGATTGGGCGGCATGGAGACCGCGCCGGCGTCGGCGTGCAGTTCCTCGCGCAGGAGCGCGAACAGGCTGGACTTGCCCGTGCCATTGGCCCCGGTCACGCCGACGCGGTTGCCGGCATGGATGGTGAAGCTCGCGCCCGTGAACAGCACGCGCGGGCCGCGGCGCAGGGTGACGTTGGTGAAATTCAGCATCGGCGAGGCAGCGGGCAGACCTGGTGGCGGCGCGCATTCTAACCCGAATGCCCGCCGCCTCGGCCCGCAGGCGCCTCGACTATAATGCCGGGCATGCACCCGGCCACGACAGCCGCACCCGCGGGGGAGAGCGCATGAAGGCGCAGCCGCGGCAGCGCGGTGGCGGGGTGCGGCTGTTGTTCCGGCTCGTCAGGTGGGCGCTCCTCGCCGCGGTGCTGTTCGCCGCCTTCCTGCTGGCGAGCGCGCCCTTCTACATCTACGGCCGCTTCAACGCCGAGCGGCCGATCGCGGAGATCTCCTTCAAGCCCCTGGGTCCGAAGCGCTACCAGGCCACGCTCGCCACCGGCGATCTCTGTACGCTGCAGACCTACGAGATCCTGGGCGACCAGTGGCAGCTCGACGCCAGCTTCATCAAGTGGAAGGGGCTGGGCACGCTGCTCGGCCTGCAGTCGATGTACCGGCTGGATCGGCTCTCCGGCCGCTATGCGGACATCGAGGAGCAGAGCGTCATGGAGAAGCGCTGGCACGACCTCTCCCCGCACGTGCTGGTCGACGTCTTTCCCGCGGACGGAGGGAAAGGCATCCGCAGCTGGCTGGTCGATACGCGCTATGGCTCCTCGGTCTACCTCGACATCGACACGACGCGGAAGTATCGCGTCTATGCGACCGAGGATGCCCTCATCGCCCGTCCCGTCGAGCCCGCCCCGGGCGAGCCGGCGGGGAAGGAGCTCGCGGTGGTGATCGACAAGGCCTGCGGCCAGCAGCCCGGCGTCCTCGAGAGGCTTTCACGCCGCATCAACGACGCGATATTCCAGCTTCTCTGAGGCACGCATCCGCGCGCCCGCTGCTCGGGCGGCGGCGCCGGGCGCACTCGACTCCCGGCCTGCACCCGCCGTCGCCGCGATCAGCTCGCCCGCCGCCGCCTCGTAGCGCGGTGCCGCCTCGTGCACCGCCAGCGCGTCCAGAGGACCGCGGGTGCCGCCCGACGCCACCCTGAGCAGCTGGGTGCAGATCGTCCTCGCGCTCACGTCGGATTGCCCGAGCAGCGCCTGCACGGTGCGCAGGTCTGTGCCGGCCTGCAAAAGGTGGGTGGCGAAGGAGTGCCGCAGGCTGTGCGCCGAGACGCGCTTGCCGATGCCGGCCTCGTGCGCCGCCTCGCGGATGTGGCGTTGAAGTAGTCGTTCGCAGAGGTGCGGGCGCTGTGCCGCACCGGTGTCTGTCTCGAGGGACACCTCATCGGCGGGAAACACCCAGTGCCACGCCCAGGTCGCGCCCGCATGCGGGTGCCTGCGGTCGAGCGCACCGGGCATCCACACGCCCGCGCGGCCGGCGTTGCGGTCCTGCTCCCAGAGCGCGCGGCTGTGCGTCAACTGCCGGCGCATCGGGCCAACCAGCGACCGTGGCAGCAGGACCACTCTTTCCCTGGCCCTCCCGCCCGCGCGCACGAGGATGATTCCCTGCGCGAGGTCCACATCCTTCACGCGCAGGCGCAGGGCTTCCCGCAGACGCATGCCGGTGCCGTAGAGCAGGCGCGCGAGCAGTGACGAGGGTTGCGGCACTGCGGCAAGCACCGCCCGGACCTCCCCGGCCGTGAGCACGCTCGGAATGCGCCCCCGCGCCTGCAGCGGCCCGATCTCCTGCATCCAGGGCAGCTCCACGCCCAGGACCTCGCGGTACAGGAACAGAATGGCGCTCGAGGCCTGGTGGTGGGTGGAGATGGAGACCCGGCGTTCCGTACTCAGGTGCGTGAGGAAGGCCTCGGCCTCGCGTTCGCCGAACTCCTGCGGCTGGCCCGGAGCGTGCCTGCGCAGGAAGTACTCTGCCCAGTGGACATAGATCCGCCCGGTTTTTATGCTGTAGCCGAGGCTGCGCAGGCGCGTGCGCAGCCGGTCCAGCAGCTGCGCGGAAGGGAAAGGGGGCCGGTCCGAATTATGGCCGCTCTCATTACTGTACATGCATACAGCATAGCCACGGATTTGCCAGAGGGCAAGGCGACTTGGCGTTGCAAGGCGCGGCCATTTCATCCGCCACATCCCGTTTTTTCCGCCTTGATGTCTTCCACATCACGTTAGCCGTCTTGCATGACCGCCGAGAGCTGGCATTCTGAGTTCAATCCATCCAAGTTCCTGAGCCGCGTGAACTTGGCGCAGCTTATCGAACGAAATGAGGCGTACAACGAAAGCTCCATCAGCGACGCAAAGTCTCCTTGCATACTGTGCGGAAAGACCTACTCGCGCGGCATTCTGCTGAATGACAAGTCATTCCTCTGCCAACAGTGCTATTCCGAGGTGGCACTAATTTCATACCCCGAGAGATATGAAGCGCTTCGCCGCCAGTTCGTTATGGCGACAGAAGCACGACGACTTGCATGGGAGGGATTTCGGGGAAGGTTTGAATACAAATCAGTAGAGAGCGCCTTGGTATTCCTTGGCTGGGCATCCCTCCTTCTCGCGTTTGCTAATCCCGCGTTCTTGATCCTGACTGCCATTCTCTTGGCCGTCGGCTACTCGAAGAACTCCGCGAACAAGCAGAAGACTGACGAGTGGCTAAACCGGAAAGCCCAATGGGAGCAGAGCAACCCCGTACCGCCGGAGCCAACGCTTAAACACTTTCACGATCCAACGGCCGAACTGACACAAAGAGATCGGCAGATTCTCAAGATCTTTAATCACTGGCCCGGATACCCCCCATTCTGGAGGTATCTTCGCCCTGTAGTTATCAGCAGAGACTCCAATCGCTGCCAAGTGACGGGATGCCCTTCACGATTGGAATTGCATGTTCACCATATGCGCCCAGTTGCAGAAGGCGGAACCCATTCCCCAGACAACCTCGTTTCGCTTTGCGATTTTCACCATGCGCTTGAGCCAGAAAAGGGCCACGAAAGGATTTGGGGCGACATCAAGACGAGATATTTCACGCTCGTTTGCGCCCACGAAAGAAGTAACCGGGCAAGCGACGGGAGCCATCGAGTCCGCGCACATCTCCGTCGGCTGCAACTTGTCACGCCGGACCAAATGCGCGAATTGACGAAGACATACGGCTTCTGCTGCCCTAGCTGCGGCGAAACCAAAATCAAGTTTCTCCTGTATAGCGATAGGAACCTCATCAAGGTCGAGTGCCCAAAGTGCGAGATGGCAACCGAAGGTCCGCAACAGCTTACGGAGGAAACCGGCCCACTTCTCGCGGAGGTATTGGGCGTCACTCGAAACAAGGGCAGGTGGAAGGCCAGATGGGATATGCTTTCCGAAAGAAGAAGTGCTACGTGGGGCACTTGGACCGGCTACGCGATAGCCGCGAAACGCAAGCAGCATAAGGAAAAGGTCGAAACAACCAAGTCCGCCCCTTCCTGTCCCAAGTGCGGTTCGCCGATGAAGGTGGTACGACCGCGCCCCACTGACAAATGGAAAGCATTCTGGGGCTGCACGCAGTATTCCGTTTCGGGCTGTAAAGGGAGTGCAAAGTATGTTCCGCCAAACGGCTAACCCGGCAGTCGAGCGGACCTGCGCGAAAAGCCGCGCAGGCCGCTCACTTCTACGCTGGGCGTCGTTGGTCCGATTGTCGCAGTGTGCCCGCTGCAGGCTCAGGAGAGTGAAATGGCGATCACGAACAGACAGTCCGGGACCAGTGTTCACGAGGTCGCCGACGGGATCTACAGGATCAGCACGCCGGCAACCATTCCGGGCGGCGGGTTTTCGTTCAACCAGTACCTCATCCTCGACGATGAGCCGCTCATATTTCACACCGGGCCGCGGAGGATGTTTCCGCTGGTGCATGAGGCGGTCGCAAGCGTCCTCTCCCCCGATCGTCTTCGTCACATCGCGTTCTCGCACGTCGAGGCCGACGAGTGCGGGTCGCTCAACGAATGGCTCGCAGCGGCACCGCAATCCGCGCCCCTGTGCGGCAACGTCGCGGCGATGGTGTCCATCGGCGATCTTGCCGATCGGCCGCCCCGGGCACTCGCTGACGGCGAGACCCTGTCTCTCGGAAAGCACTGCGTCCGTTGGTACGACATGCCGCACCTGCCGCACGCGTGGGAATGCGGCTTGCTGATGGAAGAACGGACCGGAACGCTCCTGTGCGGCGACCTGTTCACGCAGGGCGGCGCCGACAAGCCACCCGTTACCGAGTCGGACATCCTCGGTCCCAGTGAGGCGTTCCGCCGCCAAATGGACTATTTCTCTCACACCAGGAATGCGCGCCTGATGCTGGAGAGGCTGGCGTCGACCGCCCCGACGACACTCGCGTGCATGCACGGCAGCGCATGGCGCGGCGACGGCGCGAGACTCTTGCGCGCGCTGGCCGATGCATTATGTGCGTGAACGACACCTGGCGGCGCGTTCCCGCGTATGGTCAGCGCCATCCCCGGTTCAGCGCCGAACACAGGGGTTAGGCGTCGAATGATTGCCGTGCGTGCCCTGGTACCCACAGACGCCGAGGACGTATTGAGCATCAACGGCGGTGCCCGTCCGGGCGTTGCCACGCTGACGGACGTCGAGCTCGGGCGCCTCCGAGGCATCGCATGTGGTCACAGGCTTGCGGCGGTGTGCGATGCCCGCGTGGTTGGCTATCTGCTGGCATTCGACAGCAGGGCCGCCTATGACGGCGAGGAGTTCCGGTGGTTTCGCGGCACGGAGAGCGAGGCCTTCCTTTACGTCGATCAGGTCGCGGTTGCGGAGGGAAGCCGCGGCCGCGGAGTGGGCGCGGCACTGTATGCGGCGACCGTCGCCATCGCACATGACATCGGTGCCGGCGTGCTGTGCTGTGAGGTGAATACCAGGCCGGCAAATCCCGCCTCGCTCGCGTTCCACGGGAGGTTGGGTTTCGTGTTGGCGGGCAGCATGGTCACGCGAGATGGCCGCGAGGTCGACCTCCTGCGTCTGCGCCTGCAAGAGTACGGCGGCCTCTCGCCATCCGTCGATGAGGGGGCGAGACGGAGATGAAGGCACTGCGGATCGCCCGTCGGGCCGCCGTCTACATCTGGGCGGGGCCGAACACGCTGCTGGGGCTGATGGCCGGCCTCTTCGTGCTCGGTCTTGGCGGCCGGGCTCGACTCGTGCGCGGCGTGGTCGAGTTCCACGGCGGCCTGATGGGCAGGATTTGCTTCGCGTTGCCCGGGACCCTGCGCTTCAGCGCCATCACGCTCGGTCACGTGATCCTGGGCGGCAGCGCGGCCACGATGGCCGCGGTACGTGAACACGAGCATGTTCACGTTCGTCAGTACGAGGCGTGGGGGCCGTTCTTTCTGTTGGCATATTCGGCCTGCAGCGCATGGGAATTGCTGCAGGGACGTTGTCCCTACCGCGACAACTACTTCGAGCGGTGTGCCTGTGCGGCAGCCGAGGTGCGTACCCACGGTCGGCCGCCCGGCGCGTCTGCAATACGGTGACAGTCCGCCGCACACCACTTGCGATCGCGGTGGCGCTATGGGTAGCCATGTTCTCCGTGCCGTCCCTGGCCGCAATCTGCGCCCCGCCTCCGCGCAGTACGGGCCGTGGCTGGCGCGGGGTCAGGGGCCGTTTGCTCGCACCGTGCACAGAGCTCGAGGCGCCGATGCAGGGAGGCCGAGCGATTCTCTCCGATTCCACCACGCAAGCATCACGGCCGCCGCCTGGCAGTTCACGCAATTCACGCTGGCGGCCATCGTCGCAGCCGAGGACCATCCCGGCCTGGCGGCCCTTTCCCCGCGCCTGGAGGGCACGCCGGAATTGCGCGGGTATCCTCCGTTCGGCCCCGGAGTGGCGGCGGGCAACCAGCCCCGGAGCGGTGCGCCGGGAGCCTGGATCATGTGCATGGAAGATGTCCGGCCGTGCTGTGCGCCGGCGCGGCCGGTCTCCGGGAGAACCCGAGGGAAGAGATTGCTCCTGGATATGGCTGGCGGGACAATGAGGGCCTGGCCATTTCGAGCATTCGACGATTGAACCAACCGGGACGGAGCGAGCACGCAGAACTTTGGCCGAACCACGATCCCGCTGTCTTCAACGATCTCCCGTGTTCCCTGCCTGGCGTGATTGATGATTGACCATTTCCTCACCCAGGTACTGATCCTGCTCGTGACGGCGGTGGTCGTGGTGGTCGTATTCCACCGGCTGCGCATCCCTTCGAGCCTCGGTTATCTGCTGGTCGGCGTGCTGCTCGGCGCCTATACCCCGGGGCCGGTCATCGACGCGCAGCCGGTGCGCAATCTCGCCGAATTCGGCATCGTGTTCCTGTTGTTCGCCATTGGCCTGAACTTCTCCATGCCGCAGATCCATGCCATGCGGCACGTGCTGCTCGGCCTGGGCACCGCGCAGGTGCTGCTCACCACGGCCACGGTTGGTCTGGTGGCCTGGCTGCTCGGGCTGCCCGTCGCGGCGGCGTTCGTCGTCGGGGCGGTCTTCGCCCAGTCCTCTACGACCATCATCGTCAAGCAGCTCACCGAGCAGGGCGAGGAGGCCAGCCGGCACGGAAGGCTGGCCATCGCCCTGAACGTCTTCCAGGACGTCACGGCGGTGCCCTTCGTGGTCATCTTCCCGGTGCTGGCGACGGTCGCGGCCGACGCCAGCACCGGCATGGGCGCGATGGCGAGCGCACTCGGATTGGCATTCGCCAAGGCGGTGTTCGCGCTCGTGCTGGTGTTCCTCGTCGGGCGCTGGCTGCTGCGCCCGTTGTTCTATCTCGTCGCCGGGCAGCGCTCCACGGAGGTGTTCACAATGACCGTGCTGCTGGTCTCGCTGGCGGCGGCGTGGACCACCCACTCTCTGGGACTGTCGATGGCGTTCGGCGCCTTCCTCGCGGGCATGATGCTGGGTGAGACGGAGTTCCGCCACCAGGTGGAATCGGCCATCCGGCCTTTCCGCGACGTCCTGGTCGGCCTGTTCTTCGTCGGCATCGGCATGCTGTTCGATCCGTCATCGCTTCCGCGGATCTGGCACTGGGCGCTCATGGGGGCAGTGATCATGCTGCTGCTGAAGACGGTGCTGGTGGCGCAGATCGTTCGCATCGCCGGGATGGATGCGATGACGGCGTGGCGCACCGGCTGGATACTGGCGGAGGGCGGGGAATTCGGCTTCGCGCTGCTCGCCATCGCTCTCGGCGTCGGGATCATCGACCGGCATGAAGGACAGATCGTACTCACCGCGGTGCTGTTCTCGATGATCGCCGCGCCGTTCGTCATCCGCTACAACCTCGCGCTGGCGCGCCGGTGCGCGCCGCGCCCGACGCGCGCGGTCGAGCAGGCGGCGCCGCAGGCCATCGCGGCCAATGTCGGTCCGCTTCGCGATCACGTCATCGTCTGCGGTTTCGGGCGCATCGGTCAGGGCGTGGCCCGCTTCCTCGAGGAGGAGCACATTCCCTACGTGGCGCTGGATCTCGACGCGGAGCGGGTGCGCGCGGCGCACATTGCCGGGGAGCGGGTCTTCTACGGCGACGCCGGCGAGCGCGACATCCTCGAGGCCGTGGGTGTCGGCTCCGCGCGCCTGGTGGTCGTCAGTCACGAGGACGTTTCCTCGGCCAAGAAGGTGTTGCACCACGTCCGCACCCTGAGGCCGGACCTGCCGGTCATGGTGCGCACGCGCGATGAGCGCCCGGTCGAGGAGCTGCGCGCCGCCGGGGCCACGGAGGTCGTGCCGGAGACGCTGGAGGCCGGCCTCATGATCGCCGTGCATGCCCTCGTGCTGCTGCAGGTGCCCCTCGCCCGCGTGGTGCGACGCATGCAGGAACTGCGCGAGGGCCGCTATCGCCTGCTGCGCGAGCTGTTCCGGGGCGACAGCGCCCGCATCGAGGAGGCCGAGGAAGGCACCGCCGATGAACTGCGCCCGGTCGAGGTGTTGCCCGAGAGCCCGGCGGTCGGACGCGCGCTGGAGGAGCTGGGCCTGGAAGGCGTGGCGATCACCGCGATGGTCCGTGGCGGGCGGCGACGGCTCACGCCGCCGGGCGGCACGCGCCTGGAAGCGGGGGACGTCGTCGTGCTGTTCGGCGCGGCCGAGGACCTGGAGCGCGCGGAGCGTGCGCTGGTAGGCTGAACCGGCAGGGCGGCTGCGGTGCCGCCGCCGCGGGCACAGCGAACGACGCCTGATCTCGACTGGAGACGCGATGTCGAATTTCACTTCCATCCTGGCCGCAACGGATTTTTCCACCGACGCGCGGCATGCCGTGGAACGCACGGCCACGATCTGCGCGACCGCGGGAGTCCCGCGCGGCACCGTGCTCCATGTGCTCGAGTCCTCCTGGCTGGACACCCTGAAGCATTTCGTGAACCTGCCGGCTGAATCCGAGCAGTCCGTGGTGACGCACGCCTCGCGGTCGCTTGCGGAGCTGGTTGCGGCAGTGCAGAAGCGTTCCGGCTTCGGCCTGGAATCGAAGGTGGCGGTGGGCGGCGTCATCGATGCGATACTGGAGGAATCGGGTAGCCACGATCTGCTCGCATTGGGGGCGCGCGGAACGCATCCGCTGCGGCGTCTCGTGGTCGGGACTACGGCGGAGCGCCTCGTGCGCCAGACGCCGAAGCCGGTATTGGTGGTCAGGCGCGCGCCCACGGCGCCGTATGGACGCGTGCTCGTAGCCACGGATTTCTCGCCGCACTCACGCACAGCCCTCCGCGCAGGCAGCGCGATCGCGCCGCGTGCGGAGATCCACCTCCTGCACGTGTTCGAGGCGCCATTCGAGGGCCGGATGCTCGAGGCCGGGGTTCCCGAGGCGATTGTCCGCGAGTACCGTGTCAAGGCCCGCCACGAGGCCGAGGCGCAGATGAGGCGATTCATCGAAGCAGGCGGCGTGGGTGGCGGCCGGCTGCGGCATTCCGTCGCGTACGGCGATCATCCACCCACTGCGCTGTGCGAGAAGGCCGCCGCGATCGACGCCGATCTCGTCGTCGCTGGCAAGCACGGCAGGTCGATTGGCGAGCAATTTCTGCTCGGAAGCGTTACGCTTCACCTGCTGTCGGAATGCGAGTGTGACGTGCTCGTGGTGCAGTGACAGTCGCAACGTCCGGCAGGGCACGTGGTTGACGTCCGCAGGTGGGTGATGGAGGTGGAACGGCCATGACCGTGCGCATCGTCCGCCCGGGCCTGCCGAAGCGCATTCCCTCGCGCTGGCGCAGCGGGCCCGCACGGATCGCGGGCGGGCTGTTTCAGGGGGCGTTATCGCGCCTTGATAGGAAGCCTGGAGAACGCTTCGTGCATGCGAGCTGCCGGCCGCGTGGCCGCCCGCGGCCGGTTTCGCGATCGGGCACCACTTCGGGAAGCAGATGCACCGTGGCCGCTCAATCGCGCGCCGGGTGCTCGAGGAGCACGGGGGAAGCTGCCGTGACCGGGACGAACGGCCGATGATCGGCGCAGCGGGAGTGAGTATTCGATTCGACCCGGCATGACCCGCTTCGGATGACTGTCATGTTCAAGGCGCTCGGGATAGCGGTCGGACTGTACGCGGCCTACGCAGCGGCGAGAGGCTCGGTGTACGCGAAATCGGGCGCCTGGGGCCGAAGCATCACGAGGGCGTCATCGCCACGCTATTTCTGGACGGTGATCGCGGTCTATGCCGGCGTGAGCGCCGCGCTGCTGATCGTGTTCTAGACCATCATTTAATCACTCACAGATCAGGAGGGAGTGCATGAGCCGGCTTTTTGGAGAACAACATCGCGTATTGCAGGATGAGTTCGACACACGCAACATGGCCGATCGCATCGAGCAGGTCGCCTGCCGAACGGAGTTCGACGAGGAATCCAGGGGCTTCATCGAGTCCATGGACATGTTCTTCCTCGCGACGGTCGACCACCAGGGACGGCCTACCGTCTCCTACAAGGGCGGGGATCCGGGCTTCGTACGGGTCGTCGACAACACCACGCTGGTGTTCCCCAGCTACGACGGCAACGGCATGTTCCTCTCCATGGGCAATATCGCGCGCAACACGCAGGTCGGCATGCTGTTCATCTCCTTCGAGCGCCCGCACAGGCTGCGTGTGCAGGGCACGGCCAGCATCTCGCGCGAGGACCCGATGATGGCGCACTACCGGGAGGCGGACTTCGTCGTACGCGTGCAGCTTTCCGAGTTCTGGCAGAACTGTCCGCGTTACGTTCACCGCTATCAGAAGGTGCAGTCGTCGCGTTACGTTCCGCGGGCCGAGTGCGAGACCCCGCTGGCGGAATGGAAACGCATCGATCTGGTCCAGGACGTGCTCACGGCGCGCGATGCCGCGAGGGCCGAGGCCGCCGGCACCATCGGCATCGAGGAGTGGATCGAGAAGGTGAAGACCGGTGACCCGGGCGCCTGAGCGATCCGTGCCCAGGTGCCGGCGGCGCTACGCGGTAACACCGCTGCGCAGCACCCGGCCCGCGGCCGGTGGCCGGGCGCAACCGGGCGCGGCCCGGACGAGCTGCCTCGGGCGCGCGCAGGCCGGCCGCGACTCGATGCGCGCCGGCTCGCCCGGTCCGGCCGGCACCGCGGATGCCCGATGCCGGCTGCCGGTCGTTTTCACCCACCGCGCTTCATGATCTCCGGGCAGATGGGCATGCCGGGCCGCCCATGAAGATCAGGCACGTTCTCGCTCTCGAATGGGACGCGATCGCCGGCATCGTTGCGGCAGTGGTGGCGATCGTCCTGCATTTCACGCACGTGGTCGACGAGCAG
>WBZR01003952.1_pt1 | contig 12649 bp, 13 predicted proteins | sample 5204231 | NCBI WGS metagenome assembly WBZR01 (sample SAMN12412403, study PRJNA552823) | activated sludge metagenome | isolation source: activated sludge from anammox sidestream of wastewater treatment plant... | place: USA: Virginia | collected 2017-08
GTGCGAGTCCGACGGCAACGAGATCGTCGAACGCGAGGAGAGCGCCGGCCGGTTCAACTGGACGATCCGCAAGAGCTGAGCCCGCACCCGATCGCCATGCAGTTCGGCCTCGTCGTCACCGACCGCGGGCATGCCGCGCAGGCAGCGGCGCTGCTGGCGGGCGCCGCCGCGCGCGGCTGGGACGCGCGCTGCTTCCTCACCGACTCGGGGGTGTGCCTGCTCGAAGACGAGCGCTTCATGGAACAGGCACGTGCGCGGCCGCTCGCCGTGGCGGTGTGCCGGCACAGCGTCGACGAGTTGCTGCCCGGCTGCGACGTCGCGGCGCTGGCCAAGGTGGTGGTCATGGGCAGCCAGTTCCAGGGCGCCAAGCTCGCCAAATCGGCTCAGGCCCTGCTGGTGCTGTAGCCGCCGTCGATGCCGCCCGCGCCGCAGGTCCAGACATGAGCCGCAAGATCCTCGTCGTCGCACACGACAAGCCCGTCGAGGCCCTGCGCGTGGCCGCCGGCCTGACGCTCGCGGACATCGAGCTGCAGGTGCTCTCGCTCGGCGCGCTGCCCGTGGGGCCCGAGGTGGACGTGCAGCTCGAGGCGCTCGCCTTCGCCGACGTCACGCCGCGGGCGCTGCCCGCCGACGCACCGTCCACCTGGGACGAGATCGCGCGCGCCATCCTCGCGCACGACACCGTCTACATGCTATGAGCGACAAGCGCAGGGTCTTGCTGCTGGAAGACGGCGGCGCGCCGGCTCTGCCGACGGCCCTCGAGGACGCGCTGCGCGCGCACGGCGCCGAGATCCTGCGCATGCGCCTGGACGCGCCCTGCGATGCGCTGCTCGACGCCCTGGCCGAGGGCTGGCTGCCGGTGCTCGTCGGCCCGGCCGGGCCCGCAGCCGATCACTGAGCCCACTGCCAACCCGGGCCTTAGCCCCGCTGCCCATCGTCACGCCCCAAGGAGACAATGATGACCATCCTGCCGAGGACCTTCCGCATCGCATTGGCCGCGGCAGCGGCAGCCCTGCTGCTCGACGGCTGCGGCGGCGGCGGCGCCGATGCGAACAGCAAGGCGCGGCGCATGAGCGTCAACTCGCCTGCGGCGCTGGCGCAGGCGTCGGCCGACAACTACGACGACAACGTCAACGGCCTCGTCACCGGCGCGACGCTCAAGCGCTGGATGTCCAACTGGGCCAAGGAGCGCCCGGCGGGCGTCACCGGCAAGCTGGTCATTCTGCAGGCCACGGCAGGGCCGGCCGGCGCCGAGTACATCAAGCCCGACGGCGTGCAGGTCTTCACCTACCTGTCGCCCAGCAGCGAGTGGATCCAGACGCGCAACAACGGCGTCATCGAGACCCCGAGCATGGTGCCCGACGGCGCGATGATGGATGCGCTGCTCAAGAAGTACAACATCGACCCGGCGCGCGACATGATCGTCGCCGCGATGGGCACGGGCAGCGCACCCAATGCGATGGCGCAGGGGCGCATCTGGTACGCGCTGCGCTACTGGGGCGTCGACAAGGAGCACCTGGCGCTGCTCAACGGCGGCAACCAGTGGCTGGTGACGAGCAGCATGGCCGCGGCGGATTTCCAGGCCGCCGCCTCGGCCGCGCCCAACAGCGGCACCGCCACCGTCAAGGACCTGATGAGCGACAACACGCAGCTGCAGGCCACGCTGCGCGACCTGCTCGCCGTGCTGCCTGCAGCCGACAGCAACGTCGCCAACGACGGCGTCTTCATCTGGGACGCGCGCAGCGTCGGCCAGTACGCCGCCGGCACCCTCGTCGAGCGCGGCGAGGACACCGACTCCGACACCACCGGCGTGCAGGCCTGCGCCGCCGCCTATTGCGAGCCCAAGAACCCCAACAACTACCGCTGGACGTTCCAGAACAGCGGCTCGCGCCAGGGGCACCCGTTCGGCGCGCTGCAGCTGCAGTACACCTACATGCTCGACTCGACCAAGGGCTTCGCCTACAAGCCCAAGGCCACGCTGGCCGCCTACCTCAGCGGCGCGCCCGACGCCAGCGGCATCGGCCTGATCGACGGCACGAACAAGGTCGTCGGCGCCGGCAACGGCTACCAGGAGGGCGACACGATCTACACCTACTGCGAGACCACCTTCCGCGCCATGATCACCGGCATCACCGCCGGCGTGATCCTCGGCAAGCCGACGCGCTTCTACGACGGCGCGATGGTGGAATGGAATTCGCTGTCGAACATCGCCGACAACTCGGGCCGTACCATCCTGCCGGCCGACTCGCCCTGGCGCACCGACCTGCGCTCGTACTTCCGCCCGGCGATGAGCTCGGCCGAGGTCGCCCCGCGCAACGTCGGCAACGCGTATGCCAGCCAGACGGACGTCATCGTCAACCAGGACAAGGGCTACAAGACGGGCGAGAGCGTCGGCACGGGCGGCAGCACCGGCCTGCCGCCCAACCCCTGCGGCGGCGGCTGACGCGTCCGGCCGACCGCGGCTGCGCCGCGCCGGCGGCGCACTCCGCGCATGAAGCTGCACCGCGCCGGCCTGGTGTTCGCGCTCGGCGCCGCCGTCGTCCTCGGCGCCTGCACGCCCGAAGGCGGCCGGGGCGATCCGGCGGCCTTCGTGGCGCAGCACTGGTCCGATCCGCTGCCGGCCCAGGGCCCGGTCCCTGCGGGCCTGTCGGCGCTCGAGGCTTCGCTCGCGCCGCAGGCCTGCGGCCAGTGTCACCCGGCGCAATGGCAGCAGTGGCAGACCAGCCTGCACGCGCGCGCCGTCGGCCCGGGTCTGCTGTGGCAGCTGCAGGTGATGGACCAGGCCGAAGCCAACCGCTGCCTGCGCTGCCACGCGCCGCTGGCCGAGCAGAAGGCGCTGCTCGCGCAGACGATGGCCTGGCCGGCGCGGCCCGCAGCCCCGGCGCCGTCCTACGTGCCCGAGGATCTCGCGCTGCAGGGGCTGGTCTGCGCCGCCTGCCATGTGCGCGGCCACCGGCGCATCGGCCCGCTGCCGCGCGCCGCTGCTGCCGCGGCGTCGAGCGCGCACGGCGGCTTCGTCGCCACGCCCGCATTCTCGGACAGCCGCTTCTGCGCCCACTGTCACCAGTTTCCCGATGACGGCCCGCGCACCGCCGGCAAGCTCAACGAAGACACCTACGAGCAGTGGCGGGCGAGTCCGTTCGCCGGCCGACGCAGCTGCCAGGACTGCCACATGCCCGAGCGCCGGCACCTGTGGCGCGGCATCCACGACGCCGAGACCACGCGCTCGGCGATCGACGTCGTGCTGCATCTGCGCCCGGCGGGAACGCGCCGTTTCGTCGCCGAAGCCGTGGTGCGCAACGTCGGCGCCGGACACCACTTCCCCACCTACATGGTGCCCAAGGTCGAGCTGCAGTTCGCCCGTGTGGCGCGCGACGGCGCACGGGTGGCGCTCGGCACGCAGGTGATCGGCTGGAGCGTCGACACCGATCTGCGCCACGAACTCGCCGACACGCGAATCCCCGCCGGCGCGTCGCGGCGCTTCGAGCTCGAGTTCGAGGCGCCGGCCACCGCCGATTGGGAGCTCGAGCTGCGCGTCGTCGTGCGGCCCGACGAGCATTACGAGCGCACGTTCACGCAAAGCCTGGCGCAGGCGCCGAGGCTGCCGCCCGCCGCCCTCGCCCCGCTGCGCGCGGCGCTCGCCCACGCCCGCACGACGCCGTACGAGCTGCTGCGGCTGCGCCAGGCGCCGCGCATTGCAAATTGAAAGACCGGCCGACGCGCGCAAGCCGCTGCAACCGGCGCTGCGGCACGCTGGCCGCGCTGCGCGGCGCGTGCCGCACGCGCCCGCGTGGCACGCGTCGTGCTTGCGCAAGGCTGCATGTCACCCCCTTCACCGCACGGAGCTGCCCTGTCGAGTGCCAGGCTCGCGCGCCGACATTGGCTGGTGGGAGGTCTGATGGCGCTGCTCGCGCAGCGCGCTGCGGGTGACGTCGCGCCGCGCCTGCGCTTCCGGTCGCGTCGCGCGGTTTGCGACTGCGCAGGCGACCTGGACGAACAAGCCATCGAGCGCGCCTTCGCCGAGCGCCACGGCCAGCCGGCCGCGGCGAGCGAAGCGGCGGCGAGCGCAGCATCCAAGGGCAAACCCGGCTCAACCACGACGAGGAGATCCGCACCGTGAACCCCAAGCCATTCCCGCCCGAGAATCGCTCCACACCAGCGCGCGCCGGCGGCTGGCGCCGGTCGCTGCGGCGCGTCGGCTCGATGGCCCTGGCCCTGACGCTGGGTCTGGCGCTCTGGTTGTTCGGCGCCGATCGGCGCGGCACCGACGCGCCGCAGGCGGTGGCAGGCTGGGGTGACGAGGCGCTGCAGGCGCGGCCGGGTGCGGCGGCAGACTGGCTGCCGCTGGCGCCGGCCAACGCCTGCGGGCTGGGTGCGTCGAGCTGCTTCAAGTGCCACAACGGCAAGCGCGCGGCCGCGCCCAATGCCGACCCGGCCAAGGCGCCGTGGCACGCGCAGCACAGCAAGGTCGACAACTCCTGCGCCGGCTGCCACCGCGGCAACCCGCGCGTCATGAAGGAGGAAGTCGCGCATACCAAGATGGTGGCCAAGCCGCGCGACGATTCGGCGGGCACCTGCGCCGGTTGCCATACGAGCGACCTGGCCAAGGTGAAGACGGCCTACGTGTCGGGAGGGAAGTGAGATGCGCGCGCAACGGATCCGCACGCCGCTGACCGGTCTGGCGCTGGCCGCAGCGGCCGCCGTGCTGCCGCTCGCCAGCGCGACTGCCGGCCCGACGATCGAGTTCGGCAACGGGCAGTCGCTCAACATCACGTATGCGCTGCAGGCCTGGTCGCAGACCCGCCACCAGACCTTCGGCGGCGTGACCTCGGACACGACGGACTTCTATCTGCGGCGCAACCGACTGGCCTTCACCGGGCAGTACAACGACTACGTCAGCTTCTACGCGCAGCTCGAGGCCGGCGGCGACGGCAAGGGCGGCGTGTTCGACCGGCCCGTGTACTGGCGCGACGCTTATGTCTCGATCGACTGGAGCGACGAGTTGCGCTTCATCGTCGGGCGCTTCAAGAACACCTTCTCGCGCGAGAACCTCGAGGCCTGCCTCGAGCCGCTGACGATGGACCGCGCCGAAGTGCTTTCCTACACCCCGTTCGGCGGCACGCGCGACACCGGCGTCGCGGTCTGGGGCAATCTGCTCGACGCCAAGCTGCAGTACCGGCTGATGGTGGCCGACGGCCGCAAGGGCGCCGAGCGCCCGGCCGACAAGCCGCGCGTCACGGCGCGCGTGCACGTGAGCCTGTGGGATCCCGAGTACAACTACGGCTACCAGGGCACCTACCTGGGCACGCGCAGCGTGCTGACCTTCGGCGCCGCCTACGACACGCAGGCCGACGTGGCCTATGCGAACTACCTCTCGCGCGCCGACGCGAAGAACTACAAGGCGTGGACGGTCGACGCCTTCATGGAGCTGCCGCACGCCAGCGGCGTGTACACCGCGTCGGCTGCCGCCTTCAAGTACGACACCGGCGGGGCGTTCGGCCGGTCGCCCGACCCCGCACTTGGCGCCAATTCCGACCTCAAGGGCTATTACGCCAAGGCCGGCTACATGTTGCCGGGCAAGGTGGGGCCGGGCCGGCTGCAGTTCTTCGCACGCCACGAGCGGCTCGAGTACGGCGTGAAGACCGGCATTGCCAAGTACTACGACAACCGCTGGAACAGTGCCGGCTTCAACTACTACATCGACGGCCAACGCCTGAAGCTGAGCGGCGAGATCGCCGACATCAAGTACGACACGCCGCATCCGGCCGTGCCCGCGCTCAGCAACTACCGTCAGGCTACACTGGGCCTGCAGCTGATCTTCTGAGGGCCGGCGGGCCCGTCGCCCGCCCGAGGTGGATGGCGCAACCCGCTGCCGCCGGTGCGGCGGCGCGGCCGATGGGGCCGCGCCGCGCGGTACCGCCCGGCGGCGGGACTGGGCGCGACGGCTGCGCTGGCGGGTGCCCGGCACGAACCGGATGCGCCCCGGGGGCTGCAGGAGATCCACCGCGGAGTTGGGCGACATGAGCAGTGACGCAAGCCACCGGCCGCTGCCGCTGCCCGCCGCGGCCTCGCTGCCCGGTGCGTTGCTCGCGCGGCGGCCCCGGCTCGGGCGCTGGCTGCCGCTGGCGGCGGCGCTGCTGGGCGCGGCCGTCTACGCGATCGCCGGCAGCCGCTGGCACGACGTCGCGCTCGCCTGGACGATCGGCACCGGCCTCGTCGCCGCGGTCTGCTGGCTCGTGACGCGCGCTGCCGCCGAGCTCGCGGCGCTGCGGCTGCTGGAGCGCGGCATCCACAATGCGCGCGAAGGCGTGCTCACCGAGACGCCGCTGCACGGTCTGCGCTGGACCTCGGTCGGCCGGCTGATCTCGGAGCACAACACCACGGTGGCTGCGCTGGCGCTGATGTTCCGCACCGTCGAGGAATGCCAGACGCGCTTTCTCAACGAGCGCAACCGCATCAATGCCATCTTGCAGAGCTCGCCGGGCGCCCTGCTCGGCCTGACCGACGAGCTCAACGTGGCGCTCGCCAACCGGCGCGCCGAGGCGATGTTCGGCGCCGCTGCCGGCACCCTGGTGGGCCGCGGATTGTTCGACCTGCTGGTGCCTGACGAGCGCAGCCGCAACCTGCTGCGCGACGCCTTCCTGTACAAGCGCGAGATCCGCGATCAGGAGATGCAGCTCACGGTGCCGGAGGGCGAACGCGCTTTCAGCGTGAACCTCGCGTTCCACAGCGACGAGCAGGACGACATGGGCGGCGTGATGATCCTGCAGGACGTGACCGAGCGGCGCCAGCTGATGCAGACCGTGGCGCTGCGCGAGAAGCTGGTCGCCATCGGCCAGCTGGCCGCCGGCGTCGCCCACGAGCTCAACACGCCGCTGGGCAACATCCTCGGCTATGCGCAACTGCTGCGGCGCGAGGTCGACGACGGCTCCAAGCTCGCCGGCTACGCCGACATCATCGCCAGCCACAGCCAGCGCGCGTCGCGCGTGGTGCAGGACCTGCTTGCCTACGCACGCAAGGACCAGTGCCACGGCGAGACCTGCGCCGTCAACACCGTCATCAAGGAGCTGATCGACGCCTTCATCCAGTGCCGGCTGCGGCGCTACGGCATCGACGTCGAGCTCCAGCTGGGCGAGCCGGAGCCGCTGGCCGAGGGCGGCTGCGGCGAGATCGACATCGTGCTCACGAACGTGATCTCCAACGCCATCCAGGCGCTGGCCGGAACGCCGCAACCGCGCATCACGGTGTCGACGCGGCGCGAGGGCGCCAGCGTCGTCATCGCGGTCGCCGACAACGGACCCGGCGTGCCGCCGCCGGCGCAGGCGCGGCTGTTCGATCCCTTCTTCACCACCAAGGAGGTGGGTCAGGGATCCGGCCTGGGGCTGTTCATCAGCCAGGCGCTGGTCACGCGCCGCGGCGGGCGCATCGACTTCGACGCCTCCCACGCGGGCGGCGCGCGCTTCCTCATCCGCATGCCGGCGGTCCAGACCGAGCGGCTGCGCGAGGCGGCATGAAGCCTGCGCTCGGCGCGCGCGCGGCCGCCGACGGCCCGGCGGGCGCTTCGCCGCGTGCGCCGGGTTCGCTGCGCCTGCTGGTCGCCGAGGACGACCGCGACATGCGCGAGCTGATCGGCATCGTGCTGGGAGGCATTCCCGGCGCCGCCGAAGTGACGATGGTGGAGAGCGCCGTCGCCGCGATGGACTTCATGGAGGACCACGCGGTGGCCGTCCTGGTCACCGACCTGTGCATGCCCGGCGCCGACGGACTCGCGCTGCTGCGCTTCGCGCGCACGCACCAGCCGCTGTGCCAGGTGCTCCTCGTGACGGGCTTCGCCACGGTCGACTCGGCCGTGACCGCGCTCAAGGACGGCGCCTTCGACTACGTGCAGAAGCCCTTCGACACCGAGCATCTGCGCGAGCGGGCCCAGGCCGCGCTCGAGTACCACTTCGCCCTGGCCGAATCGGCGCGCCTGCGCCAGCCGGCGCCCGCCACGGGCGAGGAGAGCCCGCTCGTCGGCCGCTCGCGCGGCATGGAACACCTCGAGCGCCTGATCGAGGCCGCCGCGGCGTACGAGTCGGGGGTACTGGTCAACGGCGAGAGCGGCAGCGGCAAGGAGCTCGTCGTGCGCCGCATCCACCGCCTCGGCCCGCGCCGCGACAAGCCGTTCGTCGCCATCAACTGCGCGGCCATTCCGGAGACGCTGATCGAGAGCGAGCTGTTCGGCTACCGGCGCGGCGCGTTCACCGGCGCCGACCGCGCCAAGGCCGGCCTGTTCGAGGTGGCCGACGGCGGCACCCTGTTCCTCGACGAGATCAACAACGCCCCGATGGCGCTGCAGGCCAAGCTGCTGCGCGTGCTGCAGGACGGCCAGTTCTATCCGGCCGGCGCCACCGACGCGGTGACGGTGGACGTGCGTGTGATCGCCGCGACCAATGTCGCGCTGCTCGACCTCGTGGAGTCGGGCGCGTTCCGGCGCGACCTGTACTACCGGCTGTCGGTCATGGAGATCGACCTGCCGCCGCTGCGCGAGCGCCGCGAGGACATCGCGCTGCTCGCCACCCACTTCCTGGAGCGCCATTCGCGGCGCATGGGCAAACCCGTGGTCGGCATCGCGCCGGCGGTGCTGGGCGCGCTGCTGCGCTACGACTGGCCGGGCAACGTGCGCGAGCTCGAGAACCTGATGCAGCGCATGATCATCCTGTGCCGCGGCGAGCGCCTGGACGTCGACGTGCTGCCCGCCCACCTGGCCCAGGCGCGTGCCGCCGAGACGCACCCGATCGACTACCTGCCGCCGCAGAGCCTCGAGGAGATGGAGGCCTACGTCATCCGCAAGACGCTGCGCAAGACCAGCGGCGACCGCGCCCTCACGGCCGAGATCCTCGGCATCGACAAGTCGACGCTGTGGCGCAAGGTCAAGCGCTACCACATCAAGGACTGAGCGCCTGTGAAGACATGAATCACGCTCGCGATTCATGTCTTCACAGGTTCTGAGAGCGCGGTGGGCGGTCTGCGGGCGCCTCGGGTCGGTCCTGGGGCGGCGCCCGTCCGCCAGCGCGACTCCAGGGCAGCGCCATCGCGGCCGTTGCGGCGCGCCCGACATGCAATAGAATAGCGGGCTTTTCGTTGGCAGCGTCTGCACGCCGCGCGCGCTGCCGGGGCGTTTTCGCAGCCCTCCTTGCGAACCCGCACGCAAACCGATCAGACGACTGATCACGCAACCGACCCACGCCGACAGCGCAGGTCAGGACCAGGACCGATCCCATGCCCACCATCAACCAGCTCGTGCGCCACGGCCGCCAGGTCGAGGTCACGAAGTCCAAGTCGCCGGCGCTGCAGAACAGCCCGCAGCGCCGCGGCGTGTGCACGCGCGTCTACACCACCACGCCCAAGAAGCCCAACTCGGCGCTGCGCAAGGTGGCCAAGGTGCGGCTGACGAACGGCTTCGAGGTCATCTCCTACATCGGCGGCGAAGGCCACAACCTGCAGGAGCACAGCGTGGTGCTGGTGCGCGGCGGGCGCGTGAAGGACCTGCCGGGCGTGCGCTATCACATCGTGCGCGGCTCGCTCGACCTGCAGGGCGTCAAGGACCGCAAGCAGTCGCGCTCGAAGTACGGCGCCAAGCGCCCGAAGAAGGCCTGACGCATCGCGTGCCGCGAGCGCCGCGCCGGCGCCTCGGGGCACAACGAACCGGCGCGCGCCGCGGGCGCGTGCCGAGTAAGTGAAAGACCCGTCCGCCGTGGTCTTTCGAGGCGTGGCCCTCCGGGGCCGCGTCGACTGAAGCAACCCAAGGAACCATCCCATGCCACGCCGTCGCGAAGTACCCAAGCGCGAGATCCTGCCCGACCCCAAGTTCGGCTCGGTCGACCTGTCCAAGTTCATGAACGTCATCATGGAGTCGGGCAAGAAGGCCGTCGCCGAAGCCATCATCTACGGCGCGCTCGACCAGGTCGAGAAGAAGGCGGGCAAGGACCCGCTCGAGATCTTCATGGTGGCGCTCAACAACATCAAGCCGATGGTCGAGGTCAAGAGCCGTCGCGTCGGCGGCGCCAACTACCAGGTGCCGGTGGAAGTGCGCCCGGTGCGCCGGCAGGCGCTGGCGATGCGCTGGCTCAAGGAATCGGCGCGCAAGCGCGGCGAGAAGAGCATGGCTGCACGCCTGGCCAACGAGCTGCTCGAGGCGAGCGAAGGCCGCGGCGGCGCGGTCAAGAAGCGCGACGAGGTGCACCGCATGGCCGAGGCCAACAAGGCGTTCTCGCACTTCCGCTTCTGAACCGCAGCCGCCCGGCGGCGCGCCGACCGAGCGGTGCGCGCAGGCGAAGGCTCGCCGGCCGCCTCTCGGGGTCGCCCCCGACCCGGTGGCCGCCTCGTACCTGGAGAGACTGACCATGGCCCGCAAGACTCCCATCGAGCGCTATCGCAACATCGGCATCAGCGCGCACATCGATGCCGGCAAGACCACGACCACCGAGCGCATCCTCTATTACACGGGCGTCAACCACAAGCTCGGCGAGGTGCACGACGGCGCGGCGACCACGGACTGGATGGAGCAGGAGCAGGAACGCGGCATCACGATCACCTCGTCGGCGGTGACCTGCTTCTGGAAGGGCATGGACCTGTCCTTCCCCGAGCACCGCATCAACATCATCGACACGCCGGGCCACGTCGACTTCACGATCGAGGTCGAGCGCTCGATGCGCGTGCTCGACGGCGCCTGCATGGTGTACTGCGCGGTGGGCGGCGTGCAGCCGCAGTCCGAGACCGTCTGGCGCCAGGCCAACAAGCACAAGGTGCCGCGCCTGGCCTTCGTCAACAAGATGGACCGCACCGGCGCCAACTTCTTCAAGGTCTACGAGCAGATGAAGGCCCGCCTGAAGGCCAATCCGGTGCCGATCGTCGTGCCGATCGGCGCCGAGGAGCACTTCAAGGGCGTGGTCGACCTGTTCAAGATGAAGGCCATCGTCTGGGACGAGGCCAGCCAGGGCATGAAGTTCGAGTACGGCGCCATTCCCGCCGAGCTCGAGGCCGAATGCGGCAAGTGGCGCGAGAACATGGTCGAAGCCGCCGCCGAGGCGAGCGAAGAGCTGATGAACAAGTACCTCGAGTCGGGTGAGCTGAGCGAGGTCGAGGTCAAGCAGGGACTGCGCGCGCGCACCATCGCCGGGGAGATCCAGCCGATGCTGTGCGGCACTGCGTTCAAGAACAAGGGCGTGCAGCGCATGCTCGACGCGGTGATCGAATTCCTGCCCTCGCCGGTCGACATCCCGCCGGTGGCGGGCACCGACGACGACGACAAGCAAGCGTCGCGCCGCGCCGACGACGGCGAGAAGTTCTCGGCGCTCGCGTTCAAGCTGATGACCGACCCCTACGTCGGCCAGCTCACTTTCGTGCGCGTCTACTCGGGCGTGCTCAAGTCGGGCGACCAGGTCTACAACCCGACGCGCGGCAAGAAGGAGCGCATCGGCCGCATCCTGCAGATGCACGCCAACCAGCGCGAGGAGATCAAGGAGATCCTGGCCGGCGACATCGCCGCCTGCGTCGGCCTCAGGGACGTCACCACCGGCGAGACGCTGTGCGACCCGGACCACATCATCACCCTCGAGAAGATGGTGTTTCCCGAGCCGGTCATCCGCCAGGCCGTCGAGCCCAGGACCAAGGCCGACCAGGAGAAGATGGGCATCGCGCTCGGCCGCCTGGCGTCCGAGGATCCGTCGTTCCGCGTCAACACCGACGAGGAATCGGGTCAGACCATCATCGCCGGCATGGGCGAGCTGCACCTGGAGATCATCGTCGACCGCATGAAGCGCGAGTTCGGCGTCGAGGCCAACGTCGGCAAGCCGCAGGTCGCGTACCGCGAGACCATCCGCAAGCCCGTCGCCGACGTCGAGGGCAAGTTCGTGCGCCAGTCCGGCGGCAAGGGGCAGTACGGTCATGTCGTGCTCAAGCTCGAGCCGCAGGAATCGGGCAAGGGCTTCGAGTTCGTCGACGCCATCAAGGGCGGTGTCGTGCCGCGCGAATACATCCCGGCGGTGCAAAAGGGCATCGAGGACACGCTGCCCAACGGCGTGCTCGCCGGCTACCCGGTGGTCGACGTCAAGGTGACGCTCACCTTCGGTTCGTACCACGAGGTCGACTCGTCGGAGAACGCCTTCAAGATGGCCGCCTCGATCGGCTTCAAGGAGGCCTGCCGCCGGGCCGGCCCGGTGATCCTCGAGCCGATGATGGCGGTGGAGGTGGAGACGCCCGAGGACTACGCCGGCTCGGTGATGGGCGACCTCAGCTCGCGCCGCGGCCTGGTGCAGGGCATGGACGACATGCCCGGCGGCGGCAAGATCATCAAGGCCGAGGTGCCTCTGTCGGAGATGTTCGGCTACTCGACGACGCTGCGCTCGATGAGCCAGGGCCGCGCCACCTACACGATGGAATTCAAGCACTACAGCGAGGCCCCGAAGAACGTGGCCGAGGCGATCATCACGGCGCGCAGCGCCAAGTAGCGTTCCCGGTCTTCGGCCCCTTCGACGAAGGGCGCCGGGCTGCCCGTGGCCCGGCGACGCGCGAAAGACCTTAAACAGGCACGGGCATCGTTCTTTTTTCGCGAGAGGCAGACATGGCAAAAAGCAAGTTCGAGCGCACAAAGCCGCACGTCAACGTC
>WBZR01003953.1_pt1 | contig 12648 bp, 15 predicted proteins | sample 5204231 | NCBI WGS metagenome assembly WBZR01 (sample SAMN12412403, study PRJNA552823) | activated sludge metagenome | isolation source: activated sludge from anammox sidestream of wastewater treatment plant... | place: USA: Virginia | collected 2017-08
CAAGCTCGGCGTGATCGGTGGCGGGCGCGAGGCAAGTGACTCGCGCAACACTGGCAGCCCCTCCACTCCCTCTCCCCTCGGGGGAGAGGGTCGGGGTGAGGGGGCCACGCCCTCGAAGGTGACCGCGCTGCACGGCCGCGAGCCGCGCGCCGAAGTCTCCGGCACCACCGCGCTCAAAGCCGAGCCCGAGCGCGCGCTCTCGCCGACCGAGCAACTCGGGCAAAGCGCCCTGCCCTTCGCCAACCCGGACGCGCGCGGCTCTTTCGTGGACGCGCGCGCTGACGCGCGAGCGATGGCCGCCGAGCGCCGCGCCGAAGCCAGGGCCAAAGGCTACGAAGGCGAGATGTGCGGCGAATGCCTCAACTTCACGCTGGTGCGCAACGGCACCTGCCTCAAGTGCGACACCTGCGGCGCCACGACGGGGTGTTCGTAACATCAAAAGAGCAGGCCGCCATGCCAGTCGTTTTTCGCGATGGCGGCTTGCGCTATTATTTCTTTTCCAACGAGGGTACGCCCCGTGAGCCGCCGCATGTGCATGTGAAGGGTCGCGGCTGCGACGCCAAGATTTGGCTGGAGCCTGACGTTTCAATTGCGGACTGCTACGGCTTCAACTCCAAAGAGCTTTCGGATATCGTGCGCTTGGTCGCGACCAATCGTAATCGCATTTTGAGAGCATGGCATGAGCATTTCGCCGACAGCGGTCCGTTTTGACGAATACACGATGTGGGTTGATCTCGCCGATGGCCGCACGTTGGGCGTGCCTCTTGCCTGGTTTCCGCGCTTGCTCAATGCGACTCCCGCGCAGCGCGAACGTGTAGAACTAAGTCGCGTCGGCCTACACTGGGAAGAAATCGACGAAGATATTTCGGTCGCAGGGTTGCTCGCCGGGCAGGGCGACTTGACCCGCCGGACAGAGCCGACAGCTTGAACTTTACAAGCTTACCGCAGGTGACGGACACGGGTGCCCTCTGTCGTCTCCTGCCGTGTATCGTCATCCATTGTGCTCATTCGCATCTCGCACCTGACCAGCTATCGCGTGAGTCGGGACTTGCATCGTGAGTGACTTGTTGGCACGGCGCGTAATGCACTAGCCCGCGCGTTACACTCACCCGTATCATGCGCGCCTTTGCCCACCCTACGTCTGCGTATGTGTCGCGTTATTCGGCGCAATGCGCCGCACGCTTGGCGCCGGCGGCGCACGCGCTCCCGCTTATTGCGCCCTACGAGCACCGGAGTATGATTGCGGGCATGGCGCTCGATACGGACAAGATCGACGACACGGTGCTCGCGCTGTTGGTGCTGACGCTGCACGACGGCTATCGCGCCTGGAAAGGCTTCGATTGGGACGTGCTCAATCGGCTCCATGAAAAGGGCTTCATTGAAAATCCGCGCAACAAGAACAAGTCCGTGGCATTCACCGACGAGGGGCTGCAGCGCGCCAAGGCCTTGTTCGAGACGATGTTCACGCAAGCGTAACAAGCGTGGTTTGTAGAACGGATGACGCAGTAAGATTAGCTCGTAAGATGGATTGAGTGCAGCGAAACCCATCAATGTTTTCGGTGGGTTTCGCTTTCGCTCAACCCACCCTACAAACACCCATGCCCGCCCGCTCCGCCATCGAAGCCGCGCTGCGGCAGCTTGCTCCGCGCATCCCGGCGCACGAGTTCGGTGCGGTCGTGGATCACGCGCTCGACTCACCGGGCCTGCGCCATGCGTCGCCCGAGAAGGCGGCGTGGCTTTCGCTCGTCGCCTATGTGCGGTACGCGCTGACCGACTACGACGACCTTCTGGCGCAGGGCTACGAGGCGGACAGCGCGCGCTTCTTCGTTGCCGGCGCGATGCGCGAGGCGCTCAGCGCTTGGGGTGCGCGACGTCCGCTCGGCGAGGAGGAGTAACAGTCCAGCTTGTGCGCCAATCGATCCGTATGGGCCGCATAACAAAGCTGGCCCATCGCTTGAAGACGATGCCTGCGCGGCGCATGATCGATCCGTTAGAACAACGGGAGGACCCGCATGACCGCGTTCAATGCCGTGCGTTTCCAGGTAAAGCCGGGCCGCGACCAGGAGTTTCTCGACGCGCACAAGATGATTCACGCCGACTGGCCGGGGCTGCGGCATGTCAACATCATCAAGACCGGCGAGCAGACCTACTGCATCATCGCCGAATGGAACGACATGACCGCGCTCGCCGACGCGCGGCCGAAAATGATCGCCACGCTCGACACCTTCCGCCACCTGCTCGAGGACATGGGCGGCGGGCTCGGCGTCACCGACCCGGTGTCGGGCCCGGTGGTGCTGAACTTGAAGTAATATAACTTGTAGGATGGGTTGAGCGGCCGAAATCGGGCAGATTGTTTCGATCTTCGTCCGCGAAACCCATCTGCGCCTGCGTTGATGGGTTTCGCTGCAAGGCTGCATCACGCAGCCTCCCCGTGCAACCCATCCTGCGAGAAGGCCGATCACTTCCTTTGCGGATAGGCGGAGGGCACCAGGTCGGCCGGTACGATCATCCGGCCGATCGGCCAGAGCGCGAGCGCGGCGAGCTTGAAGTGCGCCCAGCCGAACGGGATGCCGATGATGCTCACGAACAGCACAATCGCGAAGATGAGATGCCCGAGCGCAAGCCACCAGCCCGCGAGCACAAGCCAGATAATGTTGCCGACGGTGCCGAGCGCGCCGGTGCCGATGTCCTCACGGCCGGTATAGTCGGCGCGCGAGACCGCCATGTAGCCGAACGGCAGAAAGGCATATTGCGCGATGCGGAAGGCCGCCCACATCCACGGGAGACCGACGATGGTGATCGCCATGATCACGCCGGCGACGAGCCAGCCGAGCGCCATCCATAGGCCGCCGAAGACGATCCATAGCAGGTTCAGCAGGAAAGACAGCGGGGACACGGGCGTACCTCCATCAGGCGGCGCAACCGGGCATAAATGGGGGCCACACTCCGCAGGATCAAGCGGCGCCGCTGAAGCCTATTCCTCGGGCTCGGTGGTGAAGTAGAGCGGATAGCCCTTCTCCTTGCCGAACTCGGTTGCCTCTTTGGCCTTGGTCTCGGCGACATCGCGGGTATAGACCGCGATCACGCAGACGCCGCGCTGGTGCGCCGTCATCATCACGTGATAGGCGTGCTCGGCGTTCATGCGGAACACCGCCTTGAGCACGAGCACGACGAATTCGCGCGGCGTGTAGTCGTCGTTGAGCAGAATGACCTTATAGAGCTTGGGGCGCTCGGTCTTCGGCTTGACCTCGGTGTCCGGCTTGACGAGGGTTTTGGTCATCGCGACCCTCCCGCACTGGCTGCGGTCCAATCTGGCACGGAAAGCGGCCGCTATAGCACGCGCCGGCTGCCATGCAAAAGCCCGAAGATACCCAGGGCGATCGCATATGGCATGCTTGCGCGTTCGTTACCCGCTTTGCTCGGGCACCCTCTCCCCGCTGCGCGGGGAGAGGGTAGCCGCGGCCCGCGTTCAATCCAAATGCGATTCCCCTGCGGGGATACCGCGGCCTGTACGCCATGAAAATGTAAACGCGCCCCGCGGAGCGCTATAAACTCCGCCCGTCAAACGGCGTGATCTTGAGCGCGGCAAGATCGACATCGTCGAGGCAACGCACATTGACGGCGACCATCTCCTGCCCGCTCGGCGCTAACCCGCTCGAGAACGAGCCAACCCCGCATTGCGGGCAAAAATAATGATGGATGGTGCGCTTGCCGAACTGATAGTCGCGCAAATCGTCGGCACCCGCGCGCAGCGCGAAATTCTCATTCGTCACGAAAGTCCAGAGTGCGCCGCGCTTCTGGCAGATCGAGCAGTTGCATTGCGCGACGGTCGCAAGATCGGTGGTGACGTCGAAGCGCACCAGCCCGCAATGGCAACCGCCGCTGTAATTCTTGGTGTCCGCCATCTGAAAGCCTCCACCGGAATCCTCGGCCTGATCGCCGGATATCATTTCTGCTGAAACTCGATGCGCTTGTCCGGCCGCTCGAGATCGACATGCAGCGCCTCGCACAGCCGGTTGGAATAATTCCACATGCAGCAGAATACCGTGAGTTCCACGATCTGCTTTTCGGAAAAATGCTTGCGCATCGCCGCAAACGCCTCTTCGTCGTCGCGCGCGGTCATGCGCGTAACGCCGTCCGCCCAGCGGATCGCCGCCTTCTGGCGATCGTCGAGATCGGGCGAGCGCATGTAGTCGTCACCCTGCGCGGCGGCGATCTGCGCGTCCGTCAAGCCGATTTTCCGCCCGAGCGGCACGTTGTGCGACATGCAATAGGCGCTGCGGTTGAGCGCCGAAGTCTTGATGATGACGAGCTGCTGGATCTTTACGTAATCGGGGTCGCGACCGACGTTGTCCAGGCGAATGCTCTGGTTCGGCAGCATCCAGCCCGCGAGCGCGGCCGGCTGGTGCGCCAGCACCTGCGAGAAGTTGCTGATCCGGCCCCATTGCTTGAGCACGCCGTCGTAGACCTCGCGGGTGGCCGCATCGGCTTCCTCCGGCTTGATCATCTTCACTCGCGCCATGCTGTATCTCCCGGGGTCTGTACCTTCAATTTCGCCGGGCGATTCCTACATGGGGTCTCGGCAAATGCAAATCCGAGGATAGACCATGAGCATGTTCCGACGCGGGCTTGCCGCGCTCCTGCTGGCGTTCGCCACGCTTGCCATCCTGGCGCCGGCGTATGCCGCCGATGAACCCGACCTCATCTTCAAGCGATCGACCGTGTTCAAGTGGCTCACGCCCAACGACAAGCTCGCCACCTACGGCCTCGACGACCCGGAGGTGGAGGGCGTCGCCTGCCACTTCACGGTGCCGGAACGGGGCGGCTTCTCCGGCTGGATCGGCGTCGCCGAGGAGGTATCGGACATTTCGCTGTCCTGCCGGCAGGTCGGGCCGATTCGCTTCAAGGCCAAATTCGCGCAAGGCGAAGACGTGTTCCGCAAGCGCCGCTCGCTGTTCTTCAAGAAGATGCAGATCGTGCGCGGCTGCGATGCGAAGCGCAATGTGCTCGTCTACATGGTTTATTCCGACCGCCTGATCGAAGGCTCGCCAAAGAACTCCACCTCCTCGGTGCCGATCATGCCGTGGGGCGTCAACGCAGAAGTCGCGCGGTGCGCCGACTTCATCGAGTAATAGCCGGCACGGACGAACGAGAACGGTGAGCGGCTATTGCGGTCGAGGCTCTGCCGAGGTCCACGATTTGTAATCAGCCTCTGAGACGTCCGGCAGCTTCTTCACAAACGCCACGATTGACCAAATATCGTCGTCCTTGACTCCGGCAGTTCCAAAGCTCGGCATGCCCGTCATGTTGATGCCGTTCTTGACGACCCAGAACAGTTGCGACGGCGTACGCTCTTTCACGATATCTTTGAGGTCAGACGGCTCGGGTCGCAGCCCTTCTGAAAATTTCGCCCAATTCACGCCGGGCGCACCGTGACAGTTGACGCAACCGTGCCCGGAAAACTTGCGGGCGCCGTCCTGCACCCTTGCGGGATCATTAAAGCCAGCGGGACTGTACTCACCGGCATGGCGATTGACCGAGGCCATGCGCACCTTCGCCAGGGCCCATTTCAGGACGGCCGGCTCCTCGACCGCACCGGCGACGTTGTAGTAGCCGCCGCCAAAAAATACAGCCGCACCGATAATGACGAGAATCGCAAGTGCTCCGATAAATGCCAGAAGTCGCATGATGGCCTCCGCTCGACAAGGGGATGTCCCGCCCAGCGTTCCTGGTTATGATGATCTTAGCCTAAAAGCCGATCAGGTCTATTTTTATTGGACGGTAAACCGGTGGTCGGTAACTTGCTCCCCGGCGGCGGCGAGTCTGCCAGCGATCCGGCGCCGCAGCATCTCGGGCGCGTGGGCCTTGCCACCCCCTGCCCAACAGTTCGTTCATGCAAATGTGATGAGCGCCGCCGGTCGGCTCCCGCTAAAGGTCATGCATCGCAAACCGGGGGCTATACCTTGAATATTCAGGATACTGCCACCAAGCTCGCACCTTATGTACTGAGCTTGCTGCGGATCGTTGCCGCCTTGATCTTTATCGAGCACGGCACCTCCAAGCTGTTTAGCTGGCCGCAAGCGGTGCCGACGCCCGCGCTGTTCGCCATGTACTGGTTCGCCGGGTGGATCGAAATAATAGGCGGTACCTTAGTTCTGATCGGCCTGTTCACCCGATGCGCGGCCTTGATCCTGTCGGGCGAGATGGCATTTGCTTATTTCATCAGCCACGCCCCCAACAGCTTCTTTCCGATCCTCAATCGCGGCGACGCTCCGATCCTCTTCTGCTTCGTCTTTCTCTATATCGCGTTCGCCGGCGGTGGTCCCTTGAGTGTCGATGCCATACTCGGCCGCAAACGCGCGTGAGCGCGGCAACCCTGTCCCCATAATTGCCGCGCGCCCCCGGGTATAGGGAATTCTCGGGCGCGCTGGCCTAATCAAAACCCTTTGATAAGACCGGCATCGATTAGCTGCCGGTTGAAGTGCCGTGCTTCGGCGCCGCTCTTACAAGCGTAGAATAGTCCGTTACAGCGCTTAAGAATTTTCTTTTGTTCGGCAAAAGACGGGTCGAGCGGCAGCCCGGCCGCTTCCTGCACGATCAGCGGGAGATAGGGCCCTTCGATCGTGGGCAGCGCGGACGAAATGTCCTTGGGCGCAAAGTTGACCGCATCGATGGCATAGTAGGTCGTGAAGTAACTCGGATCGTGAGACCTGATGCGCTGCGCAATTGTCGCATCGTCGAGCGAGGGATCGATGAGCTTTGCCGAAATGGCCGGCTGATGATCGCCGAACCGGATAAGCAGAAACGACTCGTTCGGAAAATCTTGCTGCAGGCGCGCCAGAAACTGCGCATAGTCGCGCGCGCTCATGGTTTGCCGCCGGATGTATTCGTCGACAGGCGCAGCGTTGCCGAGGCCCGTCCAACCGGGCGTCAGGTCGGGGCGGTAGGTCCAATCCCAGGAGAAATGATTGGCGGTGAGGTAGACGAAAAGGAAGAGCGGCTTGCCGCTCGTCTCCCGTTCGATCGTGCGGAGCGCTTGTCCATAGTAATAGCTGTCCGGTTGCTGATCGTCGGGAGCGCCCAATTCGGCCTGGTCGACGAAACGCTCGACGCCGGTCGTCGCCTGGAAGCGGCGCGCGCCCAGAAATGCGCCGGCGGTCGGGTAGAGTGTGATGGTCTTGTAACCGCAGCGGCGTAGCGATCGCGGCAGACCGCGCTCGACCCGGCCGGCGGCAATGCGGGTGACGAAATACTTGAAGTGGCCAAATGAGCGCGCCGACAGCCCGGTCAGCACATTGTATTCGGTGTACCAGGTCGGGCCGCCCGACCCTTCCACGATGAACGAGCGCTGCTTGCCGTCGAAGGATTGGAAGTAGCGGCGATAATCGGATGGCACCTTGATGCCCGGAGCCGCAGTGATGTCGAAGCTCGACTCGTCGAGCACCATGACGATGTGGGGCGGCTTGGCCGCAAGCTGACACGTTCCGTCCGCCGGCGTCAGGACGGGACGGGCCCCCTCGGCATCGGCCTCGAACCAGCCGCGCCAGAGATATTCGGGAAGCTGCGTCACCCCCGAGCGGGCGAAGTTCGACAGGTGGTTCACGCCTTGGAACGGCTCCCACTCCCGCTCCGGAACCGCAATCGACATCGCCGCCAATCCCGTGAGACAGAGGCTCGCACCGGCGGCCGAGACCCAGCGCCGCACGCGGAACGGATCGATCCGCCAAGCCAGGAAAAGCAGCGGGATGACAAGAAAGCCTGCGACGATTACGGCCACGCGCAAGCTCGGGATCGTGCCAAGAAAAAACGCAACGGTGTCTGGATCGACGATCAGCAGATCGAAGAACGTAATCGTCATCCAAAGAACGTCGAACTTGAACTGCGAGAGCAGAATCAGGACGGTCAGAAACGCAAACGATAACGCAGCCGAGATGGCGGGTCGCCGGACGACGACGAGCAAGACGAAGTTCAACAGGCCCCAAGCCAGGACGGCGAGCAGGCTGTGAAAGAGCCCCCATTCAGTCAGATAGATTGATGTGAGCGCTGCGAAATGAATGACGACAGCCACCACGACGCCCTTTCGCGGCGACGCAGCCAAAAGGGCGTTCACAAGCCAACAGCGATCCGAGGAAGAAAGCCCGGCGACCGACATCGCGCTCCTGCCTACAGGCCCTTGATCAGGCCGGCGTCGATCAATAGCCGGTTGAATCGGCGTGCTTCGGCGCCGCCCGCGCAGGCGTAGAACAATCCCGCGCAGCGGCGCTGAATCCTCTTCTGCTCGGCAAAGGACGGATCGAGCGGCAACCCGGCGGCCTCCTGCACGATGAGCGGAAGGTAAGGTCCCTCGATCGTATCCTGTGCCGAAGCAAGGCTCTTCGGTGTGAAATTGACCGTGTCGATGGCGTAATAGGTCGTGTAGTAACGCGGGTCGAAGGTCATCAGGCGCTTGGAGCGCGCAGCGTCGTCAAGCCAAGGCTCAAGCAAGGTCGAGGCGAAATCCGGCTGGTGATCGCCGTAGCGGACGAGCAAAAACGGTTCGCCGGGAAACCTGCGCTTGAGGCGGTTGAGCAGCTCCGCATAGTCGCTAAAGCTCATGGCCTGACGCCGCAGATATTCGTCGACCACAGGCGAGTTTCCCAAATCCTTCCATTCCGGCAGCAGTTCGGGCCGCCAGCGATAGTCCCATGGATAGTGGTTCTCGGCGAGATAGACGAAAAGAAACATCGGACCCTTTGCATGCTCGCGGTCGATCGTACGCAGCGCAGCATCGTAGTAGAACCGGTCGGGCTCGATGCGGTTGGTGCCGAGCGCCGCCTGATCGACGAAGCTCTGTACGCCGGCCGTGGTCTGGAACGCCTTGGCGCTCATGAAAGCACCGGCCGCCGGGTAGATCGAAAAGGTCCGGTAGCCGCAGCGCCGCAGGGCCTTCGGCAGGCCGCGCTCCACCCGCCCGGCGGCAATGTGGGTAACGTAGTAAGCAAAGCGCCCGAAGGAACGCGCGGAGAGGCCGGCCAGCACGTTGTACTCCGCGTACCAGCTCGGCCCCCCTGCCCCCTCGACAATGAAGTGACGCGCCTTGCCGTCAAAGGAACGGAAATGCGCGCCGTAGCCGGGCGGAACCTTGATCCCGGGCGCGACGCTGATGTCGAAGCTCGACTCGTCGTGCACCAGGATGATGTGCGGCGGTTTCTGCGCGGGTGTGCAGGTCGCCTCCGGCAGCAATCGCAGCCGCTCCTTCAGACTCGCCGCGGAATCCATGTAGCCGTTGCGGGTGAGTTCGACGCTCGCATCGACGCCGGAGCGAACGAACCTGGAGACGTAGGAGCTGCTGAAGAACACCTCCCAATCCTCCTGCGGAAATGCAAGCGAAAGGCCGGCGATTCCGGTAAGACTCCCGAGGAATCCGAGCACCGCCGTGCGCCGCCGCGCGCGGGGGCGATCGATCCACCACAACAGCCCGAGTGCCGGAACGATCAGGGCAAACACGATCAGGAGCTTGCGGCAAAGGTCGGGCTTGACCGCGAACAGGAAGCTGACGGTATCGCTGTTGATAATCCACACGTCCAGAAAGTTGGCCGTCATCCAGACAATATCGTATTTCAGCCGCGACAGCAGGATGGTCGCGACGATCAGTCCGAGCGACAGCGCAGCCGCTACCAGCGGCCGGCGCAGAAGCATCAGCCAGAAGAAATTGAGCAGGCCCCAGGTCAGCAGGTAGACCGACTTGGCGATGACGTCGCCTTCGCTCCAGATCATCAGAGCGATCGCCGCAAGGTGGCATGCTGCAATCAGCACCGCCCAAACAGCAGTGCGCCAGAACCCGGCATCGGCGGTTATCGGGCGATGGGTCATGGATGTTGCGGAGGACGACATGGCATGCGCCCGTGTCCGGCAATGATCGGCGGGCAACGCCCGGCCCACGAGCGGTTGCCATAGAAGTGCATTAAGTTTGTCATTTCAAGGACAAAAACGCCGACGTGCTCCCAACGCGGCGAAATCGCCACAGCGGAGCCAAGCTGATGAATAGCGGTTCATGCCGAGCCTGGGCGGCGCACGCTCTCCGCCGCCATCAGAATTTGAGCAGGCCGGCGTTAATCAACAGCCGATTGAAGCGCCTCGCCTCGGCGCCGCTGGCGCACAGGTAAAACAGGCCGTGACAGCGCTGCAGGATGCGCTTCTGCTCGCGGAAGGAAGCATCGAGTGGAACGCCAGCCCCCTCCAGCACGACCAGCGGCAGGTGCGGCGCATCGAGCGGATCGAGTGCCGATGAAAGGCTCTGAGGCGCAAAATTCAGCGCGTCGAACGCATAGTAGGTCGTGTAGTAGCGCTGGTCGAATTGCATGATGCGCCGGGCGATCGCCGCCTGGTCGAGCCCAGGTTCAAGGTGGTGTTTGGCGAACATCGGTTGGTGGTCGCCGAAGCGCACAATGAAAAATCGCTCGTCCGGAAATTCACGGGCGAGCCGTTCCCTGAACTGCGCATAGTCGCGCACGCTCATCTCCTGGCGGCGCAGATATTCGTCGATCTCAAATCCATTGCCAGGCGCCGGCCAATCGGTCAGCAGATCGGGGCGATAGCGGTAGTTCCAGGGAAAATGGTTGGTCGCGAGGTAGACGAAGACGAACAGCGGGCCGTTGCGATGCTCGCGCGCGATCACGCCCGCGACCTTATCGTAGTAGAAGCCATCGGTGTCGGCGGGTCCGGTTCGCAGTTGCCTGGCGTCGAGAAAATGCTCGATCCCGGTCGTGGTCTGGAAGCGCCGCGCGCCCACGAAGGCGCCAAACCACGAGTAGAGGCTGTAGGTCTTGTAGCCGCACCGGCGCAGTGCAAACGGCAGCCCGCGCTGCACCCGGCCCGCCGCGATGCGGGTGACCGACTCGGCGAAGCGGCCATAGGAACGCACGGAGAGGCCGGCAAGCACGTTGTACTCGGTAAACCAGCTCGGCCCACCTGCCCCCTCGACCACCAGCGCGCGGATCTTGCCGTCGGACGAGCGGAAGCGTTCCCGGTAGTTGGGAGGCAGCTTGACGTTCGGCATCATGCCGGCGTCGAAGCTCGACTCGTCGAATACCATCACAATGTGCGGCAGCTTGGCGGCGGGCGGACAAACGCTCGTATCGGCCGCGTCCAATAACCCGGGAGCGGTTGCGTCGGCGTCCAGCACACCGAGCGTCATCAGATCGACCACCGCGACGGCCGCCGATCGCATGAACTTCGAGACGTATTGGTTGCGCCCGAACTCATCCTCGCGGTCGGTGGGCACTGCGAACGACAGGCCGGCAAGCGCCGCAAAGCAGGCAAGCGTTCCCGCCAGCGCGGTGGCACGCCGCAGCCGGAACGGATCGAACCGCCATAAGGCAATCAGCACGAGAATCGACAGAATGGCGCCAACGCCTGCTTTCCAGGCCAATCCCGGGAAGACGTTCAGCAGGAACGTGAAGGTGTCGCTATCGATCAACATCACGTCGACGAACGTTGCCGTCATCAGCAAGACGTCGTGCTTGAAGCGTGACAGCAGAATCAGGACGACGATCAACGCGAGCGACAGTGTGCCGGACACCAGCGGACGCCGGAACAAGCACAGGAAACCGAAGTTGAGCATCGCCCAGGTGAGCACGAAGGCAACGCGCGCGACCGCCTGCTCTTCGGTGGCAAGCATAATAGCGAGCGCCGCAAATTGAACCGCAACCAGCGCTGCAACCTGACAGGCATAGGCACGGCCGGTTGCGATGGCTGCGAAACGGCTTCTCAGGAAGGCAACGGCGGGCGGCATTGACCTCGGACACGCGCCGCGTTCCGGCCGAAACATATGTTTCGGCACCGTCGCGGGGCGGCGTCATCATTCTGTAACAGAACTGTCATGACAAGAGGCGGATACCGCCGCCCGCCGGCCGGTCACGGCACCCCAACGGATTTTACGGTTTCGGGCTGGCTTGGTCGACGAAATGGTTGGTGTAGGTCTTGGAGAGGTCGATCTTGGCCTTGGCGATTTCCGGCACCGACTGGCTGAACACGGCGAGCACCGCCTCCGCCCCCTTCGGGTCCATCTTGCCCGTGGTCGAATACATCGGCAGCGTGTTCTTCAACGCCGCGAGGTAGAGCCCCTTGTCGGACCCAACAAGGTCATCCGGCATCTTCGCCATGGTCTCCTCCGGCGTGTGCAAGTGAATCCACTTCAGCGTGCCGACGATAGCGTTGGCGAGCGCTTGCGCCTCCTTCTCGTGCTTGCCGATCCAATCGAGGCGCGTGTAGAGCGAGCCACCCGGATACTCGCCGCCAAACACGTCCAGCGTATCCTTCTGGGTGCGGGTGTCGCTGAGGATCTTGAGGTCCTTGAACTTGCCTTGCAGCAGCGTGATCGCCGGATCGAGCATGATCGCTGCATCGACCAGCCCGCGCTCCATGGCGGACACGGCGGTCGCCTCAAGGCCGATGCCGATCACGGCGACGGAGTTCGGATCGACGCCGTTCCTGGCCAGCATGTATTTCAAGAAGAAATCGGTCGAGGAGCCCGGCGCGCTGACGCCGACCTTCTTGCCGGCAAGATCCTTGATCGACTTGATCGCCGCGGTCTGCGTCGGCGACACGACCAGCGCAAAGCCCGGATAGCGATCATAGACAACCAGCGACTGCATGAATTGCTGCTTG
>WBZR01003954.1_pt1 | contig 12647 bp, 9 predicted proteins | sample 5204231 | NCBI WGS metagenome assembly WBZR01 (sample SAMN12412403, study PRJNA552823) | activated sludge metagenome | isolation source: activated sludge from anammox sidestream of wastewater treatment plant... | place: USA: Virginia | collected 2017-08
ATGCGTACGGCGCCCGACGGCCGCGGCGTAATCACCTGCGTTGAGCTGCCGGCCGTGCAGGACAAGCCTGCGCTGTTCTCCACCGCGCTGATGTGGATCGTTGCCGAAAGCCTGCATAATGGGAAAGAGGAGGAAGATTCGGAAAGATATTCAGTAGCCTATGCTCTGATGCGGATAGACACATCCAGCATTCTTTTTTTTCTCGGCATTTTACTGGCAGTATCAGCGTTGCAATCAACAGGGCATTTGAAGCTGGCAGCAGAATGGATGGATACTAATTTGAAAGATCAAAGTATCATTGCAGGAAGCATAGGTCTTCTTTCTTCCATTGTTGACAATGTACCATTGGTGGCGGCTACGCAGGGAATGTATGATCTGAGCACTTATCCTGCGGATCATTATTTCTGGGAATTTCTTGCTTATTGTACCGGCACCGGCGGAAGCGCTCTGATCATTGGCTCTGCAGCAGGCGTAGCTGCAATGGGTCTTGAAAAAATAAATTTTATCTGGTATCTGAAAAGAATAAGTTGGCTGGCTTTAGCCGGATTTTTTTCGGGAGCTGTTGTTTATATGCTACAATCAAAGATAGTGAGTTGAAATTCTTTTTGCCAAAAAATCAATCAAATCAGTTAAGTACGGCCTGAAAAAATAAAAAAATGGCAGGTCTATCATTGTCCGCCATTTAAAACAAGATTATATTTTTCTTTTTCAGGGAGGCCCTGAGTAGTTTCTTTCCGGGTAGGGAAATAACCTGAATTTACCTTTAAAATATTTATCGTATTACGCTTGCTATCTGTTGTATGATCTCCAGCAAAGAAGATGGATAGACACCAAACCATAAAAGAAGAAGGAACAGCAGGGTCAATACTAATCCATGCGGGAAGATTTTTCCGATGACCGGTTCAGAAGATGCCTCATTCTCATTTTTCCCTGCAAACATCACAGCCACCACTCTCAGGTAATAAAATAACCCGATGCCGCTGGAGACCACCAATACTATCACCAGGAGCCATATCCCTACTTCCGTTCCCGCAGTAAGAAGATACAGTTTACCCAAAAATCCTGCTGTTAACGGTATTCCCGCCAACGATAACATCACTGTGGTAAAGATGGCTGCCAGCCAGGGTTTTTTCCAGAACAGGCCACGGTAATCATCAATATACAGGGCTTCTCCTTTTTTATTGGACATATAGATGACAGTGCCAAAGGCAGCGAGCATGCCGGTGAAATAAACGACCAGGTAAAATGTAGCGGCCTGCATTCCCCTGTCTGTTATGGCAAGAAAGGCTACCATCAGATATCCCAGGTGGCCGATAGAAGAATAAGCAAGCAACCGTTTAATGTTCTGTTGCCGCAGTGCCAGCCAGTTTCCGAACAGCATGGAAGCAACAGCGATTATAGTAAAGACGGTCCAGACGTTTTTGTTTTCCAATCCGCCCGTACTGTAAAATAATCTCAGCAGAAATGCAAATACGGCTCCTTTGGATACAGTGGCCACAAAGGCTGAAACCGGCGCTGATGCTCCTGCATAGATATCGGGTGTCCACAAATGAAACGGCACCAGTGCCATCTTGAATCCAATTCCCACTATCACCATGGCAAGCCCTGCTATAAAAACTCCCGAAAATTCTCCTGAAGAAGACAGTCCTGCTGCAATACCACTCAGGTCAAGATGACCGGTCTGCATATAGATAAGTGCAATTCCAAAAAGAAGGAAGGAAGAGGAAACGGCAGCCAGCACCAGGTATTTGATTCCCGATTCTATTCCGGCAGGTTCTTCTTTCAGATACCCGATAAGAGCATAAAGCGAAACACTCAGCACTTCCAGCGACAGGAAGAAAGAAACAAAATGATTGCTGATGACCATGGTGAGCGCACCCAATGAGGATAGGAGTAAGAGAATATAATATTCTTCATTTCTTTTTTCCCGTGCATTGAGATAATGGTATGACATCAATGTGATCACAAATCCGGCGCATGCGATCAGCACAGTAAAGAATTTACCAAAACCATCCACTACAAAAAGGGAAGAGACTCCGAACGAACCTCTTGGAATGTACAATACAGAGATTGCTGCTGCCGCAAAAGAAAGAAGAGTGAACAGGTTAGTGAATCTGTGGCATCTTTTCACGGCTATGGAAAGCATCACAATGATGGCAGCCAGTGCAATGATTAGCTGAGGTAATATTAAATTTAATCCTGTAAGACTGATCATTTTCCACCTCCTTTTTTATTAAGTGATAAAAAGAAAGTGGAAGTCTCCCGGGTCATGGTCATATTTTCATCTCCGTTCTTCAGTGTCATTTTATTTGTGGGTCCCGTGTCATTTACAAAAGTCGTATTATTTGAATTTTGCTCTAAGCTGTTCACGGTGGGTTGTGCTGTTTTGATGACCGGTTGCGGATAGATTCCTATCCATACAATGGCAACGATGAGGCATCCCATGGCCAATACTTCTCTTGGAGTAAGATCAGTAAGCTTCCATTCTTTTCTTCTTTCTCCGTGAAATATCTTTTGCAGTATCACCAGGGCGTAGATCATGGAAGCGATCAGCCCGAGAGCAGCCAAAACTGTCAGTGTAACATTGGATTTGAAAGCGCCGGTGAGTATCAGGAATTCTGCAACGAAATTACCGAGCCCGGGCAAGCCCAACGTGGCCAGCACAAAGATCATGGTGATGGCTCCCATCTTCGGAACTTGTTCCCAAAATCTTCCCATCTGATCCATATCCCTTGTTTGTATCCTTGCATGGATGACACCGGCAACGGTGAACAGTGCGGTAATGCTGATGCCATGTGCTATCATCTCAATGATGGTGCCCTGATAAGAGAGAGCCTGGAATGAAAATATCCCTACCATGATAAAACCCATGTGGCTCATGCTGGAAAAAGCGATCATCCGTTTCAGGTCGGTTTGAGCATAGGCAAGCTTGGCTCCATATAAAATGCTTACAACACCTAAAGTAATTGCTACCGGGGCAAATGTTTTTGATGCTTCAGGAAACAGGGGAACTACGAAGCGCAACATTCCGTAGGCAGCCGTCTTTGACATTAATGCAGCCAGAAGAATACTTCCTCCCGTAGGAGACTGAGTGTAGGCATCGGGCAGCCAGCTGTGAAATGGAACAATGCCCAGTTTTACCAGGAATGCGATCATAAAACCGCACATCAGCCATAACCCTGTTTTGGCAGAAAGCGAGGTTCCGATCAAAGCAAAATAATCAAATGTATATTGGCCGCTGTTTTTCCCATGAATGAAATACAAAGCGATGATGGCGATCAGCATCAGCAATCCGCTTAGCTGAGTGAATAAGAAAAATTTCATTCCTGCGTAACGCCTGTTCTCATGGCCCCAGATGGCCAGGATGAAATACATGGGCACCAGCATCACTTCCCAGAAGAAATAGAAAAGTATGAGATCCAGGGAAAGAAATACCCCGATGATGCCGGCGATCAGCCATAGTGCGTTGAAAAGATAGAAGCCTAAATTTTTGCTGATTTCATTCCACGATACGATCAGGGAAACGGCGCCGAGGAATAATGCAAGGGCGGTCATCAACAGGCTTAATCCATCCATGGCAAGATGAAAACTGATACCCAGTTGCGGCATCCATTCTACCCGGTAATCTATCAGCCATTGTTGTGAACCGAGATCGAATTTATCATAAACAGATATCCAGAAGCCGGCAATGATGACCAGGTCAGCAAGAACAGCTAACAGTGCAATGCCTTTTGCCAGCGAACTATTCTTCCCGGCGATGATCCAGGAGATCAGCCCGCCAAACATCAATATGAGTATGATATAGACCAACGTCATAAGAACAGAATAATAGTTAAAGCGATCACAGCACCCAATGCAACACCTAATACATAAGATCTTACATTGCCGTTTTGTGTAGCGCTTAATAATTTATTAAAATACAGGTTCAGGTTTGCCACTCCTCCGTAAATTCTGTCCACAAAATCACTTTTATCAATTTTAGAAAGCCATACAAATGGTTTCACAAAAAATGTATCGTAAAGCCAGTCAAATTTCCAACCGGAAAACAGGAAATCATTAAGTCGTTTTCCAAAACCTGTTTCTTTGAAACGGGCGACCATCTGAGGTCTTTTCATATAGAGTTGCCAGGCAAGGAACACTCCGAACAAGGCAAGGATTGCAGTGCTGATCTGCAGGGTCAGTTCTAATCCTTCTTTTTCAGGTATCAGTTGCACGGCAGGAAAAACTGTATTGATAAAATCGGAGAAAGGAGTGAAATGCCCGAAAGTATGAGGAAGTTCAATAAAGCCTGCTATCAATGAAAGTATGCCCAGGATGATCAATGGTATTTTGAAACTGATTCCCGGCTTGTAATGAATGTCGTGTTTTTGTTCGCCGAAGAAAGCGACGAATACCATCCGGAATGTGTAAACAGAGGTGATGAAGGCTCCCACGAAACCGGCGAGCCACAGCCATGTGCTTCCTTTAGTGGATGCCATGGCAAAAAACAAAATTTCATCTTTACTGTAAAAGCCTGCAGTGATCAGTGGTATGGCAGCCAAAGCTCCGGCGCCGAACAGGAATGTCCAGAACACCACCGGCATCTTTTTTCGCAGGCCTCCCATTTTAAAAATATCATGTTCATGATGCATCGCAATGATCACCACGCCTGCAGAAAGGAAGAGCAGTGATTTAAAGAATGCATGGATCATAAAATGAAATACGGCCGCTGACCATGCGCCTACGCCAAGTGCAAGAAACATATAACCGATCTGGCTGATGGTGGAATATGCCAGCACTCTTTTTATATCTCGTTGAACAATGGCGCTGAATCCTGCGATCAGCAGGGTAGCAGCGCCGACAATGGCAACCAGCGTTTGTACCGCAGGCGCCAGTTCATACAATACATGAGTTCTTGCAATCAGGTAAACCCCTGCAGTTACCATGGTTGCAGCATGGATCAATGCACTGACAGGTGAAGGGCCGGCCATGGCATCGGGAAGCCATGTTTGCAAAGGAAGCTGTGCCGACTTCCCGACAGCTCCACCTAATAAAAGAATGGTTACCCAGAATGCCTGTGAAGCTCCGGGACTCCATGTTTGCGGAGCGGTGGTTAATATGGATGCAATGTCAAGAGTGTTGAAATTCTTTACCAGCATCAGCAATCCGACCATCATTGCCGTATCGCCAATGCGTGTTACGATAAATGCTTTGCGGGCTGCATAACAGTTGTATGGATCTTTATACCAGAATCCGATCAGTAAAAAACTACACAAGCCAACTCCTTCCCATCCGAGGTAAAGCAGTAGAAGGTTATTGGCAAGGACCAGCATCAGCATGGAAAACACGAACAGGTTCATGTAAGCAAAGAAGCGGACATGGCCTTCTTCCGTTTTCATGAACCCGATGGAATACCAGTGGATGAGAAAGCTTACAAAAGTGACGACGAAAGTGAAAACAAGGGATAAAGGATCCAGGTAAAATGCGATGGAAGGTTTGAACCCCGCAACATCAAACCACACCCAAAGTGTCTGCTCATAAAAATGTCCGGCAGGCGGTGAGGACAGGAATTGAATTCCGATGATCAGCGTAATCAATGCCGATATCCCCACGGAAAGTGTTGCAAAAACGCCCACACCCGCCCTGGAGAATTTTGATCCCGAAAGAGAAAGGATCAAAAAACTGAAAAAGGGCAGAGCCGGGATCAACCAAAGAAGTTGAAAAACATCCATGTTGTTTTATTTCTTGAACCGTTTATTTTTTTCTGTCAATTTCAATCCTTCAATAAATTCAGAACATTCGTGTCAACCGTTTTGTGATGGCGATGCATTTGCAGTATCAATGCAAGCCCCACGGAAACTTCTGCTGCCGCCATCGTCAGGATGAAGATGAACATCACTTGTCCATCGGCCTGCATCCAGTGAGCGCCGGCCACCACAAAAGCCAGGCCTGCTGCATTCAGCATTATTTCCAGCGACATCAGGATGAACAAAACATTTCTGCGTGTCAGCACACCGATCAATCCAAGCAGAAACAGAATGGCTGCAAGCATAAGGCCCATATTGGCAGGAACGTAGATCATTGTTTTTCTTCTTTTTGTAAATACCTGTGATATTCTTTTTGTTTTTCATGACCGATGTGATAAGCGCCAACTATACCTGCCATCAGCATCATGGCAGCAAGCTCCACACCCAGTGCATAAGTGCTGAACAAAGACATTCCTACATCTTTGGCATCAATGATCGCCTGTTCATGTGCGGGCGGACTGAATGAATTTAACGTATAGATCAATTCTGCCAAAAGTATGGCGGCCAGAATTCCGGGACCGATCCATGTCCGGGGTTTGAGCCATTCCTTTTCTCTTTTTTCAGAAGCCTGTCCCAGGTTCAGCATCATGATGGCGAATATGATCAGTATCATGATGGCGCCTGCATACACGATCACTTCCAGGGCGGCAACGAAAGGAGCGCCCATTACAAAAAAGATCACCGATACTGCCAGCAGGGAAACGATCAGGTAAAGAAGTGCATGAACAGCATTCTTTCTTGTGATCACCATCGCCGTTGAAACAATGGCGACCAGGGCTGCTATGTAAAAAATTATCTGCATGTACTATTTACTATTCTCCCGGGCTGATAAACATTTTAATTTTGATTAGGGCACTAATTTTTTTCTGTCCACAGGTGCCGATTCGTTTTCTCCTTCTCCTTTTCCTTTCACTCCTACAGCCACGCCTGCCACCCTGTAAAAATTATAACCATGATATTTTCCCTGTCCGTCAATCAGCAAATCTTCTTTTTCATAAACCAGGTCCTGCCGTTTGTATTCTCCCATTTCAAAATCGGGTACCAGTTGTATCGAATAAGTAGGGCAGGCATCCTCGCACAGGCCGCAGAAAATGCAACGTGAAAAATTGATCCTGAAATATTCCGGCTTCCTTCTTCCGTTCTCATCTTCCGTTGCCTGAAGCGAAATACAATCGGTAGGGCAAACGGCAGCGCACAGATAACAGGCAACACACCTTTCATTATGATCCGGATCCCGGGTCAGCACGATCCTGCCGCGCCACCGGGGTGCGAGATAAGCTTTTTTCTCAGGGTATTCAATAGTCACTCTCTTTTTGAACATGTGTAAAAAGACCAACCACACTGTTCTGATACTGCTTAACATGATGAATTCTTTTTTTAATGATCAAACAATTGTTCCTTCCTTACCGGTTCATCCTTCCTTTTCATACTCATAAAATATTTTCTTCCCTTCATGATCCTTACTGGTTGTACAGCACTATGGCTCCCGTCACCAGGAGATTCAGCAGCGCCAATGGTAATAAAATTTTCCAACCCCAGGACATGAGCTGATCATATCTCGGTCGTGGCAATGAAGCACGAAGAAGAACAAATACAAGTATGAAAGCGAACATTTTTATCAAAAACCAAACGATAGGAGGGAGGAATGAAGGTCCGAGCCATCCTCCGAAGAACAACACTGTAGTCATTGCCGACACCAGTGTGATACCCAGGTATTCTCCCACAAAGAACATCCCGAATTTCATTCCGGAATATTCGGAGTGGAATCCGGCGATCAACTCACTTTCCGCTTCCGGAATATCAAAAGGCAAGCGGTGTGTTTCTGCCAGCCCCGCAATAAAGAAGATGACAAAACCGATGAACTGCGGCACTACATTCCACATTCCTTTTTGTGCCATCACAATATCAGTCATATTGAAAGAGCCGGCCAGGATGACCACGCCCATCAGCGATAATCCCATGAACACTTCGTAAGAGATCATCTGGGCGGCGCCACGCAAACCGCCGATCAAAGAATATTTATTATTGGAAGCCCATCCTGCCAGCACAATGGTGTACGCTCCTAATGAGGACATGGCAAGGAAAAACAAAATGCCCACATTAAGATTCGCCACCACAATTCCCGGTGCAAATGGCACGATGGCAAAACTCAACAGCGTAGTGATCATGATGATGGTGGGAGCTACGATAAAAACTTTTCTGTCCACAAAACCCGGTATCCAGTCTTCTTTGAAAAATATTTTTACCATATCCGCCATCACCTGGAAGATGCCGAAAGGCCCGACACGGTTAGGGCCATAGCGTTCCTGCCATACTGCGAGCATTCTTCTTTCAACATAGATCAGCCCTGCAGCAATGGTGACCATTCCTAACAGAACGCATACAATGATCAGAATATGGATCCACGTCTCGCTCATGGTATCAACTGTTTATTTTTGTCCGGAACGGATATCCGATACCGGAAGTTTCATTTAGTCCTTTCGGCAAACCCGCAATCCCATCGGGCAGGCTGTTGTCTATCTTCAATGAAAGTTCCCATTTTTTATCCTGATAATAAAACTCAACTTTTCCTCCTTCCGCATTCAGACCTTTTCTCCTGGCTTCGTTTTCATTCAGTGCAATATATGCCTGAGGTATTCTTTCTTTCACTGCAGGGCTCAGTGCAGTCAGTTCTTCCGATCCGTAAATGTGGTATAAAGGAAGCACCAGTAACTCATCGTTTGACGGATGGAAGGAAGAAGGTATGTCATTGAAATATTTTGCCTGCCGGTTTTCATCCGGTTCAAATAATCTTTTTCCCGGGTTGCCATCGTGCAAAGGCCCGCCCACTTCTATCTGGTATTTATTGATGGCCTGAACTGAGTTCCATGCCGGTGACCAGTAAAAAGCAGTGTCGGGTGATGGTTGTATTCCGTGGTATCCCTCCATGGTGAACGACATGGGTGAATCATTGTCAACCGGAGGTTTGGGTTCATTTACATTGATGTTTGCAATCATGGAAGTCCTGCCGCTGAATCTATGCGGTGAACGCGGAATTTTTTGTGTGCCGATCCTGAAGTCTGCCGTTGGCGCTGTTTCTTTTATTTTTTGCAATTCAGGATTCTTTTGGATCAGTTCATCAACGATAACATCAAAGTCTTTTGCTTCTGCTGTTTGCAGATCCTGCCTTAAGATGTCCAGCCATTTCCAGCTGCTCCTCACTTCATTTCTCGGGATATGCACCTGGTAAAATCTTTGTGCACGACCTTCATTATTTATAATAGTGCCGGTTGACTCTGCAAAAGTTCCGGCGGGAAATAGATAGTCGCAGGAGTTTGTGGTTTCATTCTCCAGGTTTTCAAATGCAACAACCTGGTTGCACCTTTTTAAAATAGCTTCTGAATCTTTCTTACCTATTCTTTGATACAAGTCGTTTTCCAGGATAAGGAGAACATCAGCTCTTTCTTTCTCAACTCTTGCAATGGCATCATCAACAAAATTTTCAGAGAGAAGGGTCATCCCGACTGAATTGGCTTCAGGAACTGTATAGATCAGTCCTACATCTTTTCCCTGTTCTTTCAAGGCGTAGGCAACATTGGCCGCCGCTTCGATCACATTTTTGCTGAAGAGACTTGTGCCCGAAACGATGAGCGGTTTCTTGGCAGCAAGCAATGCTTCTGCAATGGAAGAAGAAAGAGATGCACTCTCACTGTCAGCATCCGGAACAGATGGCAGGTTGTTATTTATTTTTTGTGCGACAGCATGTCCTAATCTTGCAATATTATCCGGATGACCGTAGAAGGACCCGGAAGAGATCTCATCCAGTTTGGTATGATGAACCGTGGCAATAAAGAAAGGTCCTGTTCTTTCCTGAACGATCTCTCGGATGGCGACATCATTCCACAAAGGAATCCTTATTGCAAATGCTTCTTCATTCGGTTTGTTCTTTGCTGCCTGCCTCAGGGAAAGCGCCAGCATAGGTGCGGTGTTGGTGACATCTTCTCCAACGATAAATACGGCATCATAACCTTTTGCTTCTGCCAGCGAGGGTGTTTTGACTTTCCCTTTCTTTAAAATATCAATGACTTGTTTTATTAGATTTCCTTCAGTGTTGGATATTCCTCCGTAAAAATTATTTTCCCCAACTAATTCTTTCAAGAGGAAATTTGATTCGAGCGATGCTCTTGGCGAGCCGATGCCGATCACTTTTTTACCTTCTCCCATCAATGCTTTCACTTCTTCAAATGCATTTCCGTTTTCTATCGGCTGATAAGTGCCGCTTACTCTTTTAAGCGCTTTTATTATTCTCTTCTTGCTGTTGGTGTATTCATAACCGAATCTTCCACGATCACAAAGGAAGTAGCCGTTCACATCGCCGTTATATCTTGTGAGTATGCGGCGTATCGTTCCGTAACGCTGCGAAGCAAGGATATTACAACCCAGGCTGCATCCGTGGCATACAGAAGGAGCGCTGGTGAGGTCCCATTTGCGGGTGTAATGTTGTTTTAATGTTTTATCGGTGAAAACTCCTGTCGGGCATACTTCCACCAGGTTACCGCTGAATTCATTTTCCAGAACGCCATCTTCACTGCGGCCGAAATAAATATCATCATGTGCTGCAAATACATCCAGGTCTTTTCCTCCGGCATAATCTTTATAGAAACGCACACAACGATAACACTGGATACAGCGGTTCATTTCATGATTGAGAAATGGGCCGAGGTATTGATTGGTGTGCGTTCTTTTCTTGAAACGATACCTGCGGTAGTTGTGTCCCGACATCAATGTCATATCCTGCAAATGACATTCACCACCTTCATCACATACCGGGCAGTCATGCGGGTGATTCAGCATCAGCGATTCAATATTCCCGGCACGGAAATCATGAGATGCTTTGGCTTCGATGGAAATGCGGGTTCCATTGGAGGCAGGCAACATGCATGCCATGGTGATCCTTCCCCGCTTGTCGTTTTCATCTTTATAATTGATCACGCCACACTGACGGCAGGCGCCTATGGAATGCAGGGCGGGATGCCAGCAGAAATAAGTAAGATCGAATCCGAGGGAAAGGCATACTTCAAGCATGTTCTTCCCATCCGGCACTTCATATTCTATGTCATCTATAAAAACTTTGGCCATGATCTTTATTTATATATTGAAAGCATTTTGAAATGCCTGTTTATTTTTTACCGGTACGTACACCTGTGTTCTTTGATATGTTTTTCAAAATCTTCCCTGTAATATTTCAAAGCGCTTTGCAACGGCTCCATCGCCCCGGGTGCCAGCGCACAAAATGTATTCCCGGGAGCCATGTAATGCGTTTGATAAGTTAAATGATCTATATCTTCCATCTTTCCTTCTCCTTCTTCGAGCGCCAATAAAATTTTTGCAGTCCAGGGCAATCCTTCCCTGCAGGGAGTACAGAATCCACAGGACTCCTGTGCAAAAAATTTTTCAAGCGCCAGACACATTCCGACAGGGCAGGTCTTGTCATCCATCACGATGACTGTTCCCGTTCCCAAACGGCTTCCTGCTTTAGGCACTTCTTCAAAATCCATAGCCACATCCAGGTGATCTTCTGTCAGAAAATCGGTGGAAGCGCCTCCGGGCAATGCTCCTCTGAATTTATAGCCATCCTGCATTCCGCCTGCATGCACTTCAAGGATCTCACGCAATGAAGTTCCCAAAGGGAGTTCCCATATACCCGGTGTTTTCACTCTTCCGCTTGCTCCGTATAATTTGGTGCCGCCGCCTCCGGGTGATTTACTGATCTGCTTATACCAATCAACTCCGTTTGCAATGATGTGAGGAATGTTGCAAAGTGTCTCCACATTGTTTACGATCGTCGGTTTTCCAAACAATCCGCTTACCTGCGGGAAAGGAGGTTTGTTTCTTGGATTAGCACGCTTGCCTTCCAATGCATTCAACAAAGCGGTCTCTTCTCCGCACATATACCTTCCTACGCTGGTATGCAAGTGCATTTCCAGGTCATAACCGCTGCCTAAAATATTTTTTCCGAGATAGCCGGCATTGTATGCTTCCCGGAGTGCATGTTCCACTCTTTCGGCAGCCACATGATAGGCCCATCTCAGAAAGACGTAACCGATGGTGGCCTGAATAGCATAGGAACTGATGATCATTCCTTCTATCAGTTGATGCGGATTGCCTTCTACCAATAACCTGTCTTTAAAAGTGCCGGGTTCCATTTCATCACCATTGGCAACAAGATATTTGGGAGTGACCGTGTTAGCTCCACGGGGAACAAAACTCCATTTCATTCCTGTAGGGAAGCCTGCGCCGCCGCGCCCCCTCAGGCTGGAGTTCTTTACCATCTCCATGATCTCATCAGGGGTTGACTTCAATGCTTTCTTCAGAGCGCTGTAGCCACCCACTTTTTCATACTCTTCCAATGTAAGTACGCTGCCGTCTTTTTTTATATGTTGCGTTAATGGTCTCTCCATGATCTTTTATCTTCTGCTCATTTGCTGATGAAACATTTTTTTATTTATAGTTTTCCAATATTCCGTCTATCTTTTCTACAGTAAGATCCCTGTACAGGTCTTCATCAATGATCATCGTTGGTGCATGATCACAGGCGCCCAGGCAGGGAATGGGTAATAATGTGAACCGGTCATCGGGTGTTGTTTGCCCGTAGTCAATCGCCAGTTTCTTTTTTAAATAACCTGATATGGCTTCGTATCCCATGATCCAGCAGCTCACGCTGTTGCAAACATGAATTGTATGCCTGCCCACCGGCCTGCGAAATATCATGTTGTAAAAAGTGGCGATGCTGTCCAGTTCGTGCGGTGTCATTTCCAGGAATTTTGCCAGCTCTTTCAATCGTTCATCCGATACCCAGCGATGATATTTCTGCACCACCTT